>Ga0102816_1000372_pt1 | contig 19498 bp, 20 predicted proteins | sample ColrivemetaGS545_FD_84509 | JGI IMG/M metagenome (GOLD analysis project Ga0102816, IMG submission 84509) | Estuarine microbial communities from the Columbia River estuary - Flood tide non-ETM metaG S.545 | ecosystem: Environmental > Aquatic > Marine > Intertidal zone > Estuary | place: USA...
AATTGCGTCTCGGCGCGATAGTTTTTCTGGGCTGCGGCCACAGTGAGGGCTTCTAGAAAGCAACCCATTCCAATGGTTAATTGGCGGTCGAACGGGTCGGTCTCTGGCAGGTTTTTGTCGAGGTCGCGGTAGATATGAATTTCATGCTCTCCCACCAGATCGGCCATCCAAGGTTGGCGGTTATGCGGGTTGGGCGCCAAAATGGCATAGGACAGAGCAAAGCGGCGCACTTCTTCATATTGGCCGGCTTGTGCCCAGGGGCTCAGGGCCTTTTTGGGGTTTCGTGTGCTGGCAAAGCCAGCCAGAGAGGCGGCCGAAATAACGGCGCCTCCGCCAACCAATTTTAAGATGTCGCGGCGTTGCATGGGTTTCTCCCTTTGTCTTTCATGCCTATACAACGACAGATAAACCATTGTCTGTCTACCCCGCCCGAAAAACCTGCCTTGGATCCAAGGATCAAAGGGCTTGCAAATAATTTTGAATTTGCCAAGCTCTGCGCATGAATAATTTGGATTTAACAGCGCAGGCTGCCCTTTTAAAAGCCGGGGACGTTAGCGCCCGTGAGTTGGTGGAGGCGAGTATTGCCAGGGCCCAAGCGCTGGAGCCCAAGCTCAATGCTTTGACCACGCGCCGCTTTGAGCAAGCGCTTGTGGCGGCAGAAAACGCTGATCTCGAAACGCCCTTTGCCGGCGCGCCTTTTATGCATAAAGATTTGATTGATGTGCCAGGCTTTGCCCGCAGCGATGGCGCGCATGCCGCTTTGCATCAGCAGCCCGAGCGCGCGCCGCCCCTCATTGGAGCTTTGCAAAAAGCGGGTCTTACGTTTTTAAGCGCTACCAATACCCCCGAGTTTGCTTCGCTGCCCGTCACCGCCAATCAGACTTTTGGCGCCACCGCCAACCCTTGGGACATTTCCAAAACCCCGGCTGGCTCCAGCGGCGGGTCGGCTACGGCAGTGGCCGCCGGCTATGTGGCGGCAGCTCATGCCACCGATGGCGCAGGCTCTATTCGCATGCCATCTTCTTTTTGTGGCACTTTTGGTTTTAAGCCAACGCGCGAGCGTTTGCTGTCGGGCGAGGCGGATGGCACCCACCCTTTGTTAAAACATCACCATGCGATTACTCGCAGCGTGCGCGATAGCGCGTGGCTGTTCGAGCTGACCCAAGATCGCTCGGCGCAAGCCAAATATCCGCCGCTGTCGGCGCAACAATTATCGCCGCAAAACCGACCGCTTAAAATCGGGCTGATGCTGGATAATATTCAACAAGCGGAAGTCGCGCCGCCCATTCGCCAAGCCATCGAAGAGACGGCCAAACGTTGCGCAGATCTCGGCCATGAGGTCATCGACCTCTCGCTGGCAGGCGTCGATGGGCAAGGCTTTTGGGCGCATGTCGAAAATATGTTTTTGGTGCGTATGCCCTTTTTGGTCGCCGCGATTGAGCAAGCCACGGGGGCCGCTTTTGAAGACAACCAGCTGTTGTCGCCGTTTACCACTTCCATGGGCGTCGCCTCGCGCGATTTGCCCGACCAGGCGGAGGCCAAGGCTATGGCGGCTTTTGAGCAGCATCGGCCCAGCCTCTTGGCGGGGTTTGAAAGCGTCGATGTCCTCCTTACGCCGGTTACACCCAACATGCCCTTTGGCCATGATGTGCTGACCCCGCAAGGCAATTTGGCCGCCGATGGGCAAAAGATTGCCGATATGATGAGTTATATGGCGGCGGCCAATGTTTATGGGTTGCCTGCTATGTCGATACCTTGCAGCATGTCGCACGGCCTACCGATTGGCGCGCATTTTATGGCCGCGCAAGGCCGCGATGACATTTTATTTGAGCTGGCCTACGCGCTAGAAGAGGCCGCCCCTTGGCCGGTGCAACTGACGGTTTAAGTGTGATTTGAGAAGAGAGATACGATGAGCGACACAAAGCATTTTCTGGAGGCTTTAAACCCCAAACTCGGCGAAGAAATGGGGCTTACCGATTGGTATTGCTACGACCAAACGGCTGTCAGCACGCATGGCGCCAACTCGGGCGACGATGGTCCCATTCATAGCGACCCAGAATATTGTCTCGCCCATACGCCCTTTGGCGGCACGATTGTGCAAGGCTCGCTGCTGCTTTCTACGTTCACCAGTATGGCGAAATCTCTCGTTTGGCCGCCCGGCGATATGGTCTTTCGCCTGAGTTACGGGTTCAATAAAGTGCGCGTCATTCAGCCGGTCAAAACTGGCCAGAACTTCCGCGCGCGGTTTCAATTAAAACATGCCGAAGCTAAAGACGCCCAAGCGGCCTTGGTCACTTTGGATGTTAGCTTCGAAGCCGAAGGTACGCCTGGCACGGTGCTGGCGGCCGAGTGGCTGGCCTATCTGCGGTTCAGCTCGTAAGGAAAAACCATGACACATCCAGCCACTCTCGCGCATATGGCCGAAGCGCAAACTCGCATCGATGGGCTTTCGATGAACGCAAACTTCGCCGAGCTGCTGGCTGAAAAAGCCACAGCGCTTGGCGATAAAACAGGCGTGCATTTTTTCCAAAGCGACGAGAAACTGAGCTATCGCGAGATTGACGAGAAGAGCGATAAATTAGCTGATGCGCTGATGAAAATGGGTGTGCGCAAAGGCTCACATGTCGCCCTTGTGACGCCCAATTCGTCTGGCTTTGTGCTGAGCTGGTTTGCCATCGCCAAAATTGGCGCCGTTATGGTGCCGGTCAATCCCACCTATACGGTGCGCGAGTTGGTTTATGTTTTGTCCGATAGTGACGCGACTTTTCTGGTCTATGACCCGATGTTTGAGGCGGTGGGGGAAGCGGCGGCCGAGGATAGCGTAAATATTACGCCAGAGCGGATGATTGTGCTGGGCCCAAAAAGCCAAGCGCCGGGCCATGTTTTTGATGAGGTTCTGGCCAGCGGGCAGGCGCCCTTTGTCTCGCCTGTCGAGGTGAAAGCGTCTGATTTATTGTCCATTCAATATACCTCTGGCACCACGGGCGCCCCCAAGGGCTGCATGCAATCGCAAGATTATTGGCTGCGCTTATCGCTGGTGGCGGCTAATTTTCAACTGCTGACGCTGGAGAATGTACTGGTCACATTTCCGATGTTTTATATGGATCCGCAGCTGCAAGTGCTGATGGCCTTGCGCGGCAATGGCACCGCGTTTATTGCGGCGCAGCATTCTCTGTCAAAGTTTCGCGATTGGATTCGCACCTATAACATTCATGTGGCGACCATTACCCCGCCGGTGTTTCGCGCGTTAGCGGAGGCGCCCGAAGATGGCGATAATGAGCTGCGCTATATTTCGGCGTTTTATCATAAAGAAGACACGCATGCGGCGTTGGAGAAGCGCTTTAACTGTGTCGGTCGCGATGCTTTTGGCATGACGGAAGTGGGCGTGGCTTTATATACGCCCATCGCCGCCACGCATAAAGTGGGCGCTGGCACTGTGGGTCTGCCCGCACCCTATCGCGAGATTAAAATTGCCGATGAAGACGGCGCCGAGAAACCCCGCGGTGAGCCAGGCGAGTTATGCATTGCAGGCGAGGGCCTGTTTTGGGGTTACTATAAAAAGCCCGAAGCCAATCGCGATAGCTTTCGCGGCAAATGGTTTCGCACCGGCGATGTGGCCGTGATGGACGCAGATGGCTATGTGTCCATTGTGGGTCGGTTGAAAGAAATGATCAAACGCAGCGGCGAGAACATTGCGGCGATTGAAGTGCAAGAAGTCTTGGCCGAGCACGAGGCGATTGTCGAGGCGGCCGTGGTCGGCGCGCCAGATCCGATGCGCAATGAAGAAGTGAAAGCCTATATTTTGCTAGCCGAGGGAAAAACCGCAGAGGATGTCTCGCCTGCGGATATTCAGGCGCATTGCTTGGAGCGGCTGAGTAAATTTAAAGTGCCGCGCTATATTGCTTATGTGGATGAATTTCCGCGCACGCCGTCGAATAAGATTGCGAAGAACAAGCTGATTGCGGGGGTCGACGATTTGACCCAAGGCGCGTTTGATTTGCTGGAAAACAAAACGCATTAAGCACAAGTCTATCGCAGTCTTTACTCAGTCTTTCGGGGCATCCCCAAAACCGACAATTTGGTTCAACTGCCCGAAGCTAACGCGGGCCTGCTCTACATCGCCTGTGGCTAAATCCGCATAGGTTTTTTGCAAAACGGCGGCCGTGGTGGCCAGTCCCGCGACCGGATAAATGATAAAGCGAAAGCCCAATTGCGTAAGTCGCTGGCGAGATAAAAGCGGGCTGCGGCCGCCTTCCACCATGTTGGCCAAAAGTGGTACACCAGAAAAAGCCGCGCCAATGGCGGCGAATTCGGCTTCGCTTTCCGGCGATTCGATAAAGATAATATCCGCTCCGGCGTCATGAAATTGCTTTCCCCGTTCGATGGCTTCGTCGAGACCGTGTTGTTCGCGCGCATCTGTGCGCGCGACGATTAGAAAGTCGGGGTCTTCGCGGGCGGCAACGGCGGCAGCGATTTTCCTCACGGCCGCGTCTTGCTCTACCACCTCACGGCCTGGAATATGGCCGCAGATTTTGGGGACTTGTTGGTCTTCAATTTGAATCCCTGCCGCGCCCGCTTGCTCATAGGCGCGCACGGTTGCTTGGGTTTCGACAAGGTCGCCAAAGCCTGTGTCGGCATCGGCGATGAGCGGGGTCTGCAATATATCGCACAGAGTAGAAATTCTAAACTGCATGTCGGCGGCACTCAAAAAACCATTGTCGGGTTGGGCTAAGAGGCTGGCGGAAACGCCATAGCCCGATAGATAAAGCGCGTCGAATTTGGCCGCATCGGCAATACGCGCCGATAGGCCGTCGTAAACGCCGGGCGCGATAATGGGCTCGGCTTGCGACAATTTTTGTCTGAGGCGCGCGCGATCGAGTGTCATCTGAATTTCCTTTGTTAGCCCCCTATTATTTCCTGTCTGCGCCCGAAGCGCCAGACCCAATTTGAGCAAACTTGCGCTTGCGGGCGATCGTTATTTTCTTTTAGGCTGAAACTAGGAAAAACAGGGAGAGCGTTATGCCGCGTTTAAAACAAGCGGGACGGGAGATGGAAAACCCATATGCCGATCAAATTTTCGATATCTTATTTGGCGACCGTGACCCGGTAAAGCAGCCGGGAACCGCCACTGGCACGCCAGGGAATTGGTGGACGGTGTTTAATATTGTACCCGATGCTTTCGAGCACACCACAAAAGGGTTTCAATTTTATCGCTCCGACAAGCGCCAGCTCGACCCAAAATTACGCGAGCTGGGGCAAACGCGGGCTGGGTTTTCTGTCGGCTCGCAATTCGTCTTCTCGCAGCACTGCAAAGCCAGCCGAGACGCAGGGCTCAGCGAGGCGCAAATCGAAGCCATCCCGCATTGGCAAGTGGCCGATTGCTTTTCGGAACTTGAGCGCGCCATTCTCGCCTATGCCGATGCTTTGGTGCTGCAGCGCGGGCGCGTGCCAGATGGCGTTTTTGCCGTTTTGAAAGCGCATCTCTCGGATGAGGAGATTTTGGAATTCACCTATGTCACCTGCACCTACATGATGCATGGCGTCATGAGCCGCGCTTTGCGGTTGGAATATGACGATGTCGAAGAGCGCGTCACCGAGATAGCGGCGCCCGAAGCCGGCTCCATAGACGTGATGTCGATGGTCGATGGGGAGGACAGCTAATGGCCTATCATCATTTGGCGATAGCGGTTCGCGACATCCAAAAAACCCACGATTTTTACGAGCGCGTTATGGGATTTGAGTTGGTAAAAGTTGAGGTGGCGCCAGTTAGCACAGGCGGCTGGGGCAAGCATTTCTTTTACCGAATGGATGAAGATGACACGCGCTTCATTGCCTTTTGGGCCCTGCACGATGTGCCGGAACAAGAGAGCTTTGTTTATGACCTAAACAAAGCTGGAAACTTGCCGCCGCTGACCAATCACTTTTCTTTCAATGTCGACAGTCAAGGGGAGCTGGAAAGCCGGCGGCAAAAATGGCTCGATGAGGGGCTGGACGTGTTTGAAATCGACCATAATTGGTGCCATTCGATTTACACCACCGACCCCGACGGAAATGCCATTGAATTTTGCAACACGACAGGGACGTTCAGCCGCCAAGATCGCGAGCAGGCGCTCGCCGCGCTCGAGCTCGCCGAGTTTAAGCCAAGCCCCGAACCTGCCATGATGAAACTTTGGAAGGCGCCGAAGCCCCAATAAACCTTAGCCTTTACCGGGTCGTTCGAAATGCCATGAATTTGCCGCCACGTGCGTGTGTGAGGCGCGACACCAAAACGTGTCCCAACCCTGTGGAAGGGGTCAGCACGCCTGCGCTATGGGAGGCGGCGCTATGGTCATCGAACGCCAAGCACAGCCCCAATTCGGCCAACATTTTGGAGGTCGCGCCATAGCCAGGGTCGCCGCGTCCGGAAACTCGCGTGCGCGCCGTACCGGCCTGCGAGACAGCGGTTACGTCTATCTTAAAGCCACCCGTGCGGAGCAACCACGGAGGTGGGCCTTCGCCTGAAGTGGGTTTGAATTTAATGGGTTGGCCTAAGAAATAACCAAAGCCACTGATCACCCAAGTGCCGACCAAGCGCACCCACATGCCTAAGCTGGCGCATTCGCTATAGGAGATGGTTTGGTGTTCGCCGCGCAGCGCGAGGCTGCGGCGTACGATTCTGGCGTTGATGGGGGCCATGAAGAATTTCGAAACGACCCCATGGGCCCAGTTGAAACGCCATTTGAAGTCGGCGGCCATGCCGTCGGCGGTGCCGGGGGCGTCTGTCTCAATGCCGGTAGTGCCGGGGGCGGCGAGATAGGGATTGGCTTCCATGGCGTCGGTGTATTTGCCAGATTTTTTGGCTCGAGCCGTCGCCAAGCCGGAATTCAAAGTGCCGCCAGAAAACGAGCCGGTATAGCGGGTATAGACCCCGAGGATTTTTACCTTTTGGTCGGCTTTGGTCGCCAGCGTCTGGGTGGCAATCATGGCGCCAAGATCGGAAGGGATAGAATCGACGCCGCCCGCCAGAATGACTTTCGCGCCGCTCTGTTTAGCCGTTTCGTGAAACGCTTCGGCCATTTGGCCTTGGTAGAAGCCTTCGCCGGAGAGGTCGGAGTAATGAACGCCGGCGCGCGCGCAGGCGCCTAAAAGAGCCTGTCCGTTATTTTGCGAATAGGGCCCTGCGCAATTCAGCACGACCGTAGTCTGTGCGACCATGGCGTCGACAGCCTTTGTATCGCTTAAGTCCACACATAAAACTTCTGGCCCACCCCCTAGCTTGGCCGATAGGGCCGCCAATTTGGTTTTTGTGCGCCCCGCAATCGCCCAAGGCTTGCCTTTGAGTTCAGGGTGGGTGTTGAGGTATTCGGCGACCAATTGGCCGGTAAATCCGGTGGCGCCATAGACGATCAAAGCAAAGGTTTGGTGAGACATAGTAGTTTCCTTATGTGGGCCGCAGGCGCGGGGATTATTGGGTAGGCTTTCGTTACAATGGTGTCTTTTTCCCCATAGTGCTCGGGAGGGGGGAGACCGGGTTTATTCCGGATCGGCAATCTTCAACAATTGCTTGCCAAAATTCTGCCCCGTATAGAGCCGCTGAATGGTGTTGGGGATATTTTCAAAGCCTTCGGCCATATCCACCTTGTAAACAATATCGCCAGAAGCGACCCAACCCATGAGGTGCTCGATGGCCTCCATGGCGCGCGGCAGGAAGTCGAGAATAATAAACCCCTGCATACGGCCGCGGTTTGTTACCAGCGTCATCAAATTATTCGGGCCGGGTTCGGGTTTGGTTGCATTGTAACCCGAGATCGCGCCGCAAAGGACAACGCGGCCATATAGGTTAATATGGTTGAGCGCGGCTTCTAGAATATCGCCGCCCACATTGTCGAAAAATATGTCCCATTTATCCGGGCAGTGGTGCGCGATTTGGGCGGAAACATCTTCCGCTTTGTAATCGATAACGGCGTCGAAGCCGGCTTCTTCCATCAACCATTTGCATTTTTCTTCGCCGCCAGCAATGCCGACAACGCGGCAGCCTTTCAGCTTAGCAATTTGGCCGACAATCGAGCCCGTGGCGCCAGCCGCCCCAGAAACTAAAACCGTCTCTCCGGCTTTTGGCAGGCCGATATCCAACAGGCCGAAATAGGCTGTCATGCCGGTAATTCCAAGAATTGATAACATCATTTCTGGTGATACGCCGGGCGGCAATTTATTGACCCCTGTTGGGCCTTTGCCCGGGGTCACGATTGCGTAATCTTGCCAGCAGCCGGTAGTTTGCACTAACTCGCCAGCCGCGAAATCTGGATGGTTGGAGGCGATAACTTGCGACACAGAGCCGGCCCGCATCGGCGCGCCGATTTCTACTGGCGGCAAATAGCCAGGTCGGTCGACCATCCAATTGCGTTGTGTCGGATCAAAAGACAGCATGAGGTTTTTAACCAACACTTCCTCGGCGCCATTTTCGGAGGCGCCGATTTCGGGGGCATCTGTCTCTGCATAGGTGAAATTTTGGGGGCCAATTGTGCCGTCCGGGCGGGCGGCTAATAGCCATTGTCGGTTGAGGGTCATAACAAACTCCTTCTTTAAAATTTACGCGCCCAGCCCACCATCCGCGCGAAAGCAACGAATAATAAAGTAGCTGGTGTACTGACCGATAGTCAGTTAAATATAATTTACGGGGTAATGCAAGCCCAGATTTTTAAGGAAGTGGCTTTTGCGTTCTCTCATCCCGCCCATCTCGTCGCCCATCTAGTCGCCCGTTTGAAAGAAATATCTTGAAATGACTACCGGTCAGCTATAGGGTCGCGATACCGTTAGCTCAAAATTGAAGAGCTGCCAACCCATCTGGATCCAGCGTCCAAACAAAAAGCACTATGGAGATACTTATGAGTTCAGTCGTCGCGATTAATCAAAGGGCTAGAACCGCAGAACAAAAAGCCATGAGGCGACGTGCGGTCCTAGAGGCTGCCGAGACATATTTTCTCGAGGTCGGCTATGAGGCATTCTCTATGGCCAATCTCGCCAAGAGCATCGGTGTCGCCAAGGGAACGCTATATCTTTACTTCGAAACGAGAGAAGAAATTTTTCTGACCCTCTATGAGCAAAGCTTGGTTCGATGGAGCCAAGCCTTCATTGATGATTTACCCGACACGATGACCAGCGAGGCATATGCTCAAAAACTATTTAGGGGCGCCTCCGCAGATGGCACTTTCTTGCCTTTGCTTATCCGCCTTGAACACCTCATCGAACACAATGTCGCGGTGCCTCGGCTGATCAGCTCCAAACAAGTATTCATACTTCGAGTGGAGGCAATTGCGAAGGTCACGGCGAGTGCACTTGGATTGAGTGAGGCGCAAGCGACAGAAGTGGTTAACACCATGGGTGTCCTTTTGATCGGGGCCACGCAAAGTGACCAGGGCCCCTCCTTGGATGACGAAGAGCTGCCAGAAGAGGTTCAAAACCTTATCGCCAGTTTTTCTTCCGAGCCTCTTTTCACGAAGAATGCCGTTCGCATTATCGAGGGCATTCGTATGGAAACCCAATCCAATAGTTAACCCAATCAAACTTTCTCGCGAGTAACAAACTCGCAAAGATACAGACCAGCAGGAGATAGACATCATGAGCGCAGCTGAAAACCAAAACGTTACGAACCTAGACACGCAAGACCTGAAAGCCTTACTCGAACGGCAAAGAAACGCGTTCCGTGCTGAGGGCGAGGTCACCTATGCAACACGGATTGACCGCCTAAAGAGACTGAAAGCTTTGATTGTCGAAAATAAGAAAGAGTTTGCGGCCACCACCAAGCGCGAATTCGGCAATGCACGTTCTTATGAATTCAGTTTGTTCTCAGAGTTCGCGTCCAAGGTCGAAGGTATCGACCATACGATGAAACATTTGAAACAGTGGATGAAACCGGAGAAGAGAAAAACCAACAAGCCGATGAATTTCTTGGGTGGGAAAAGCCAAGTTAGGCATTTCCCCAAGGGTGTTGTTGGCATTATTTCTCCATGGAATCTGCCATTCGGTCTGACGGTTGCGCCTCTGACAAGTGCGCTGGCTGCTGGCAACCGAGCGTTACTGAAGCCTTCAGAGTTTGTTCCTGAAACCGCGGCCCTATTCGCTGAGATCATCCCTAAGTATTTTCCAGAAGACGAAGTTGCAGTGGTAACGGGGGGTCCAGATATCAGCCAACAATTTGCTGAACTCCCTTTCGATCACCTCCTGTTCACAGGCTCGACCAATGTCGGCGCAAAAGTAATGCAATCGGCCTCGAAAAACCTGGTTCCCGTGACGCTCGAGCTTGGCGGTAAATCGCCTGTCATCATTGGTCGAAGCGCAAAATTGGACATAGCTGGAACCCGGCTGGCATTTGGTAAGCTTTTGAATGGTGGCCAATTATGCTTGTCACCAGATTACGTTGTTGTGGCAAAAGAGCTGGAAGAGCCGCTCATCGAGCGGGTGGCCCATGAAGCACAGGCAATGTATCCCAACATCACCAAAAACGACGATTACGCAGGTATTATTAATGACCGGCATTTTGCTCGGTTGCAAAACTACATTGACGACGCCGTCGCCAAGGGAGCCAAGCTCACGATTGTCGGGGCTGACAAGACGCGCGCCTCCAAAAACAACCGTCGTATGCCCTTGCACATTCTGCAAAATGTTAATGAAGATATGCTGGTCATGCATGAAGAGATTTTTGGCCCCATTCTTCCGATAATGACTTACGACAATGTCACCGAGGTTCCAAATCAGATTGAGCCGCGCCGAAACCCGCTGGCTATGTACTACTTTGGCAAAGATAAACAAGAGCAAGAGTACCTCTTGAATCATGTGCCAAGTGGCGGTGTTTGCGTCAATGATATTACGGTTCATTACGTTCAAGAAGACCTACCATTTGGTGGTATTGGGGCTTCTGGCATGGGCTCCTATCACGGCGTGGAAGGGTTCACCGGTATGAGCCACCCGCGCGCGATATACAGCCAAACCATGATTGATCTCTTGCCTCTGATTGGCGCACGTCCGCCCTTCGGCAAAAAGTTTCGCAAGAATATAAGCAAAGTTCTTGGCTCAATCTAAGCGCGTAATCCAGATAGGAGGCGGATTGATTTTGTCGGGGCTAAGTCGCCCGCGCGAAAGCCATCCGCCCACATATCGAAATTTTTTAAAACCGAATAGGTTCTAACCACTTGGATGGAAGCAATATGAAAAAACTTAATCTTTACGATCAAATCAATGCAACCACACTTTTGTTGGTGTCACCCGAATGGCGAAAAGTTAAGGCAGCCCGAAAGGCAGCGGCATCGTTTGAGACGCCGGATATAACGCTTCCTGTTGAAACCCAAACGATTGCGGGCCGCAAAATCCGCCTTGCGCAAGCCGGGCCAACCGACGCGCCGCTCGTGGTATTGCTCAGTCCGTTCCCTGAAAGCATCTTGAGTTTTGCAGGGTCTTGGAAAGCCCTGACAAAAAAATGTCGGGTCCTCGCGATTGATCTTCCAGGCTTTGGAGCTTCTGAAGGAGACCGCAAAGACATGTCTCCCAGCGCTCAGGGCGCGCATCTGGCGGCCATCTTTGACGAGCTTGACTTGCAAGATATTCATCTTGTCGCACCGGATGTGGGAATGGCGGCCGCACTGGCTTACGTGCTCGACCATAAACATCGCCTGAAAACTATGGCCGTGGGACATGGCCTGGGAGCGCCTGGCCCATTTAAGCTGGCGTTTATGGTCAACATGTTGGCCAAATTCGGCTTCATGCGTTTCACAACGGGTTTGTTAGGGGCCGGGCCTCTCATCGCGTTCACGCGAAAACTTGGCGTCATTCGCAATCAGGCGAATGCCGCGCAAGTGGATGACTATAAACGGGCTTACTCTGGCCGCGCCGGCGAGGTGGTTTACTGGTTTAAGGACTTCCGTTCCAGAGCCAAAGAACTGGCTGACCGGGTGAAAGAAATCGAGATCCCTACCTTGGTCTTCTGGGGCGAACTGGATGTCCTGTTTCACCCCAGCAATGGCGAGCATCTTCATGCAGCCTTGCCGCAAAGCAAGCTTCAAATTCTGCCTGAAGCGGGCCACGCGTCTTGGGCCGATCAGCCAGAATTATTCGCAGACATGATTATCGATTGGACAAAGACGGCCGGTAAATAAAATTGGCTCTTAAGCGTCCAGCGATTTGACGAGGATAGAGTTGGCTGTGCTTCCGGCATCGCGGTGCTTGGCAATGGCTTGGTAAGCATCCGATGTCATCCAAGCCAGAGCAGACTCTTTAGATGGGAATTCAATAATTACCGATCTTGTATCATCCCATTCGCCCGCCAATACTGTGGGGTCCTCATCAATGCTCAACATTTTGCCATCAAACTGCTGAAAAACTTCTGAGAAGCCAGCTGAATACGTATCGTATTCGCTGCGATCATGAATTTTAAACCGGGCGATTATATAAACAGACATCGTGTCTAACTCCTAATTTTGTAAAGTTTCGAGTGCCGATGGAGAGCAAAAAAGTCATTTAATATTGCAATGACCGACGGTCATTTATATACTAGAGTTTGAAGCGAAGTCAATATGGATAGGACGAGTGCCCATTTGCATGAAGTCTGAGATTTATATTGGCCCCCTTAACCGAGGATACTACGGGTGGCAGGCAGCCTTCCCACATAAGGCCCAGCCTCACAGCATAGAGAGATATAAAGATGAAATTACTTACGTTTGAACTGCAAGGGTCGCCATATTTAGGCGCCCTGACCGACGCGGGCGTCATTAATCTGAGTGCCGCGGCGCCGGATGATCTTGCTTTTTCCTCTATGCAACACTTTATAGAGGCGGGCCAATCTGCCCTAGATCGGGCCTATCGCGTGCTTGCCTCCAGCCCAGCCACAATAGCCCCTGACCAGATCGACTGGTTGGCGCCCCTCCCGGTGCCTGCGCAAATCCGGGACTGTTTGGGTTTTGAAGAGCATTTAAAAAATGCATTTGAGAGCGCCGTCAAAGTGAGCGCTATGGCGGCGGACGATCCAGTAAAAGCGGAAGAAGAAATGCGCGCGAGTGGCCGATTTGAGGTCCCCGAGGTTTGGTATCAACAGCCGATCTACTACAAAGCCAACCGTTTCTCTGTCGCACCAACTGGCAAAGACATTGTTTGGCCCGCATATTCCCAGATCATGGATTTTGAATTGGAAATGGCCTGCATTATCGGCAAAAAAGGCAAAGACATCACAAAAAGTAACGCCGACGATCATATATTTGGCTACACAATTTATAACGACTTCTCAGCAAGAGACGCACAAATGCTCGAGTCTCCGGGAATGTTGGGGCCAGCCAAAGGCAAAGACTTTGAGGACTCGATTATTCTAGGGCCGGTTATCGTCACAAAAGACGAGCTCGATGATCCTTACAATTTACGCATGCAGGCACGGGTCAATGGAGAGACGTGGTGCGATAATAATAGCAGCACAATTCATTGGACGTTCTCGGATATGATCGCGCATATCAGTATGGGCGAGACGCTTCACCCGGGTGAGGTGATCGGCTCTGGCACGGTCGGTCTTGGCTGCGGTTTGGAGCAGCTTCGCTTTTTAAACGACGGCGATATCGTCGAGCTTGAAATTGAAAAAATCGGTGTCATTTCGAACAAAGTTATAAAGAGGTAGAGTAATGAGTAATCAAGACAGCCAAAAAATGACGGATCAAAATACCGGCAGTGAGTTTTCTCGTCATTGGCTTTTAGTATTGGTCTGTGCCGTAGGTATCGGCGTGGGTGTGTCGGCGCTGCCTTTTTACACGCAGGGATTATTCATTGAAGCCTGGACCGCCGAGTTTGGTTGGACACGGGCGCAAGCGTCTCTTGGCATTTTGGGATCGACCCTAGCGCTGGCTGCAGTGCTGCCATTTATCGGCACGATTGTGGATCGCTACGGCCTCGTAACGCCGATCATGATTTCTTTACTCGGCCTGTCACTGGCTTACGTCTTGTTGGGTATGTTCGTGCAGTCCATCGCTACTTTTGTCATGCTGGCAATGCTGCAAGCCATCCTTGGTAGTGCATCGTCACCATTGGCTTACACGCGTGCGATCAATACTGTGTTCAGCAAACAGCGCGGCCTGGCGCTCGGCGTTGCATTGTCGGGTGCTGGTGTGGCGGCCACATTTGGGCCGGCTTTCATCAGTTCCGCCATCGACGCATTCGGCTGGCGGGGTGCTTACTACGCCATGGCTGTGTTTACCCTGATTATGGGTACGGTCATTGTTATCGTTTTATCGCGTCTCAAGAGCGCCACAGCCGCGGCAAATATCGACCTTCAGGCGGCGCGCGAAGATTTCAAAGCGGCGAAGGCAAGCCGCACCTACTGGACCATCATGGTCGCGATATTCTGCCTGTCGCTCGGGCTTGGCGGGTTGATGATCCATTTCGTACCGATTCTGCTCGATGTCGGCTTCACCACAAGTGAGGCGGTCAAGGTTGCAGGCGTTATTGGTATCGCCGTTGTGCTGGGCCGTCTGTTAGTCGGGTTTGCTGTGGATCGCATGTTTGCGCCGCGCGTGGCCATTGCCATTTTATTCGCCTGTATCTGCGGTGTTTTGGCTTTGGCGTTTTTTGGTTCGGTTGTCGCTGTACCGGCGGCCTTTGTTATCGGGTTTTCAGTCGGAGCCGAAGTGGATTTGATTGGCTATCTCGTCGCAAGATATTTTGGCATGCATGCGTATGGTCAGATTTACGGAAGACAATACGCAACATTCTTAATCGCGACAGGCCTAAGCCCGGTAATTCTCGGTGCCGTTCGTGACGCCACGGGCAGTTACACCGCATCTTTATTCACAGCTGCAGCCTTTATGGCCCTATCGGCGGCCTTGTTCGCAAGGCTCCCAAAATTTGAGAAATAACAACGCGTTATAAGTAATAGCCCTTAGGTCAGACACGAGCCTGGCGCCTACCGCTTGGCTTCCTGAGGGTTGAAATGAATGAAAAACATTACGCAGGCATGGATTTAGGGAATGGTGACGTCGCCCCGACGCGACACGCTCTCCAACATTGAGATTTGCTCCATCAAGCGCTCTCGAAAAGTGGGGTTTGCATCGGCTGCCAAACACAGAAAAATTCCTGTGAGGGCCTGCCTCCGAAACCCATCAAGATCAAAGTACCCATTTGCCCAGTCCTGTCTGGCCGAGCGGTAGCATCCATAGATTTGAGGCCCGAGAACTTCAGGCGGGATATTACCGCGCAGCAGCTTTTGCTCCACAGCCTGCCTACATGCCTCAATCGGTTGGCGAACAAAACGCGCAAAGATGCCCTCTTCGGAACTTTGTTCAAACAAGCCGCTGCGATCACCTGCAATGAAGGCAGCTCTATAGAAGGCCTCATCGGTTGCGAAGTGATTGGCTAGATTGTGTATCTGCTTGGCGAATGATTCTTCGACGGTCGCGGAACCAACTTCATCCTGAATGATCTGTAATTGCTCGACGAGTTCTTTGATTATGGTCGCCAGAATTTCGTCTTTGCCGCCGATGAGATTGTAAATCGTTGGCACGGTGAGACCGGCACGCGCTGCGAGGTCTCGAATTTTGAGCGCGTCGAACCCATCGCCCGCAATTAGATTTCGGGCTTCGCGCAATATGGTGGCGCGCCGCTTGGTCATGTTTTTAGACCGTGTGGTCACGCTGGAACTCAGAGTTTCGATCGCCATGCTCGCACCCTAAATCAATTCTTCAATTGACTCAATAATTAAACAATGTTTAATTCTTAACAACGTTAAATTAAAAGGAGACCTCATCGATGTCTGAACCCGCTTATATGGACTCTATCGAAGCCTGCGCGGCGCATTATGGCGACGACGCAGATGCCATGCGAACCTACCTTCTTGAGGGGCACAAGCGTGCGGTGACTTTGGACAATCGCGGTCCAATCGAATTTGATGAGGGTGGAAACCTCGCCGCCAATATTTTGGAGGCCTACAAGAAGTATGGCTTCTACGTATTTTCTGGTGTGCTGCATCACGACGAACTCGACGACATTAAGCAAGACCTTGAACAGATGAAAAAACGGTTTCCTGTTGGGCCGGGTGAAGCACTCGCCGCGGACGGATCCCCGGGCCTCGGTGTAGATTGTGACGTGACAACCCTTGTTTGGTCCAAACCGCTTGGCGATCCCCTTGGCGGTTCTGCTTTGGCGAACGGCCGCCATCAGGTGAAGCTGTATGAGCCTGAAGCGGCTGAAGGAGCACCCGAAGCAGCTCCCTTTATTCTACTTGGGTCCTTGCAGTTTTCGGAAACTTGTCTTCGTGTTTACGGGCATCCTCAATTGCTGAGCGTCGCGCAAGCGGTCAACGGAAAAGACTTTGCGCCGTTCAATGAAAGCCTGTTTATCAAAGAGCCTGGGATTGGCGCGGCTGTCTCGTGGCATCAAGACGGCACGACCCATTGGGACAGTGATGACTTTGATGATGGTATTCACGGCTTCAACTTCATGGCACAGGTCTATGGCAGCACGGCGGTTAACGGTGTTTGGGTGCTTCCCGGAAGTCACAAACTGGGCAAAATGGATATCAAACAGCTTGTGAAAGAGTCCGGGAGCGAGCGCATCGCTGGCACGGTTCCGCTGGTCTGTGATGCAGGGGATGTCATTATTTGCAATCGCCAACTGGTTCATGGATCTTTTGCGAATACTGGGTTTGAGCCCCGCATTACTGTGAATATGGGCTTCCATCGGCGCAGTTCTGTCCTCGGGGTCATGGGTGCGGGAACGCATGGCAATGTGCAGATGTTCGATGCGGAGCTGATCGCCAAGCGCTCAGAAGTTATTGGATATGGCATCGACGCGCGCCGTCAGCGTTTCACCGACGAGGCGCCTTTCCAGTATCAACCGTTTGTCGAACAGGGCTTGTCGTATACGTGGAATGAAGAGGCGAAAGCCTCTCTGCACAATTACAACGCTCAGGACCTCAGCATATAAGGGTTCACAAATTGTATGTCTGCGCGCGTAGAGATGCGAGCACAGACGCCGGATAATCTCTTCTCCTTTTGAAAGTAAATAATTTGTCTCAGTCAATTACAGTCCTCGCCATGCATCCGGAACTGCATACACTCTTTCCAAATCGTCCTGCGCGATGGAACCTCCTCGATATTGCGGATGGTGTTGAGCAGACCATTGCGAGCCGAGGTGCAGAGGTTGAAGTGCTTCTCTCGGCCAGCATTGAGAAGCTCGACAAAGCGATGTTGGCTCGGTTTCCGAACCTCAAGATGATCGCATCTGTATCGGCGGGGTTTAGTAACATAGATCTAGAGACGTGTCGCGCGCGCGGGATCTCGGTCACCAACGCACCTGGAATGAACTCGGGTGATGTCGCGGATCTTGCGGTCGCCATGATGACATCGCTCTTGCTGCGCATTCCGCAGGTACATGATTACATTCTAACAGATCAGTGGGTGACTTCCGCGCCCCCGCTTCGCCACTCGATCCGCAATCTGCCTGTTGGCATTGTCGGCTTTGGCTCTATTGGCAAGGAAGTTGCGAAGCGACTTAGCCCGTTTGGCGTAGATCTGAAATGGTGGGGACCTCGCCCGAAACCGGGCGTTGAACTGCCTTATGTCGGCAGCCTCGAAGAGCTGGCATCTGGGTGCCGCGGCCTAATTGTTTGTTGCCGCCCAGATGATACAACGCATAATCTCATCAATGCGAACATCATTGATTGCCTCGGGCCGGAGGGGGCGCTTGTAAATGTCTCGCGCGGGAGCGTCATAGATGAAGATGCTTTGATCCATGCTTTGAGAACGAAACGGCTCGGCAGCGCGGGTCTTGATGTGTTTGACCCCGAACCTACAAGTAGCGCGAAATGGGCGGAGGTGCCCAATGTGATTCTGACGCCTCACCAAGGCGGTGCAACATATGAAACCCTGTTCGCGCAAGCCGAACTGACCCAATCAAATGTAGAGAACTTCCTGGACGCAAAGCCGTTAATGTCCAGTGTGCTATAGTTTGTGACGTAATTGACGTTTCCTTCAAGATACGCCCAAGAACTATTGGCGTGGCTTGGAAGGGCCAATGGCTTCATGGCGTAGGTCGTGGAAGCGCAGGTCCTTACAGCGGTCGTTTAAAAAAAGTTGACGAAAAGTAGACCCAAATTACCTCAATTTGACTCAAATGAGCGATAGGGGTAATAAACCCCCGATAGGTATACGAACTCTATTTCTGCTTCTTTTACTGCCGCTGTCTCTGCAAGCGCGCCCTGTATCATATTCGGGTGGCTCCACCTTTATGGTTTTCTCAAATGAGATGAGAGACGCCGCTTATTATCATTATTCACCCAGCTACAAATATTCACTCGGCATAGAGCTCGTTGACGAAAAGAAGGCGATGAAAAATCACGCCAATTTTCGTTATACTTATTTGCTAAACAGAAAAAATACCCAGAATTCGCAACGAAATCTCTATTTTCAATCGAGCTTGAGCGCTGGTGGGAACGATGAAAATTCATATGGCTTTTTGGGAGATTGGGAAACGCGCAGATATTTCATTGGCTTTGGCGCGCAGAAATTGAAATCTAATTTACGCGATTACGACAAGCAGTTTTTCCAGATCGGTTTCTCCCCCTACCTCGGTGATTATGGCGATCTGCACAGCTGGCTGATGATTAAATCAAAACACGATAGCCGAACAGATAAATGGAACAGCTATCCGGTCATAAAATTTTTTAAGGGCGATTATTTACTGGAATTTGGCGTCGATGAAAATAACGAACCGGATATTCACTTTACGATTAGATTTTAGGAGCAACAAATGCGGTATTTACTATTTTCAATCCTCATCGTCCCTTCTTTGGCGCTAGCTGAGGCGACTATGCACACCGATCACTCGAACCATGGCGCCCATCATAGTCATGAAGGTCACCTGCATACACAAATGGTCGATGGCGCGGAAATACAATTGGATGCTGAGCGCTTTGACAAATTTGTCGCCGACCAATCTGGCAGCCAGATTGCCGTTGTTAGTGTTATCGGCATGGTCTGTGATTTTTGCGCGCGCGGCATTGAAAAAACCTTCCAAAAAGAAACGGGCGTTAAAAAAATCGACGTCGATTTGGCAAATGGTAAAGTGCTGATTGCTTACACCGCGGCAGCAAAAATAGTTAATAAAGATATAGAGCAGAAGATTCTTTCGAACGGGCAAACCGTCACTGACATTCAGATATTGACTGCGCAATCGCTGATCGGTCGAGGTTTCAACAATGAATGACAAAACGGCAAACTTTCTTTCTCTTTTTGGGTCCTCATCGACCCTTATCTGCTGCGCCCTACCGGCGATGTTTGTTTTGATTGGGGCGGGTGCTAGCTTTGCAAGCCTTTTAAGCGCTTTCCCTTTCTTGATTACTTTATCCCAATATAAATTGGCAATCACAGCCGCAGCATTGGCGGTGATTGTCCTTGCCGGTTATGTGAATTACGAAACATACTATATGCCTTGTCCGATTGACCCTGAAGCTGGGCGGGCATGCATGCAAACGCGCAGGAATTCGCGCTTACTGTAT
>Ga0102816_1000384_pt1 | contig 18976 bp, 18 predicted proteins | sample ColrivemetaGS545_FD_84509 | JGI IMG/M metagenome (GOLD analysis project Ga0102816, IMG submission 84509) | Estuarine microbial communities from the Columbia River estuary - Flood tide non-ETM metaG S.545 | ecosystem: Environmental > Aquatic > Marine > Intertidal zone > Estuary | place: USA...
GTGATTTCTTTGTCGGCCAAGCCATTCCGTTCAGCGGCGGCTGGGCGCAATAGCTTTAGTGGCGATGATTGGCCGGATTGGTCTGCTCGAGATAGAGATAGAAATCGGAGTTGGTGATGAAGATATATCCCACGCCTAGCATCGCCAAGCTTATCAAAGTAAGGCTGGTGTAAAGGGCGATGGCCTTCAGGCGAGCGGGCGCCAAGAGAGAGCGAAATTTCGACATATCTTTCAACATAGCTTATGTAAAGCAAGTCTGCGGTAAGAGGCAAGGTGCCTGCTGGATTGCTGAGCTTGGGTCTGCCAAACACAAAAGAACATAATAACAAGAGAAAGCTCGTACCATGGATATGACTTCAATTACCTTAAGCGCAATGCCTGCTGACATTGTTACTTCGGGCGGGCAAGGCTTGGCGTTGGCCTATGAAATTTACCACGGCCCGTTTGACGATTTGCTATTGGTGTCCTCGCGCTATGGCTTAACCCATGCGCTGTTTGCGGGCGAGGCAGAAGCCTTGGTGCGCCTGCGCAAAGACTATCCAAAAGCCGATATCACCCGCGAGAGCACGGCGCATCACCGTGCGGCTTTGAGCTATTTCAAAACCGGCACACAAGCGGCACCCTTGCCTTTGGCGCTGAAAGGCACCGCGTTTCAATTGCAAGTCTGGCAGGCGTTGCTGGCGGTGCCAATGGGGCAGACGGCCAGCTATAAGCAGATTTGTGCCTCTATAGAAAACCCCAAGGCCAGCCGCGCGGTGGGCAGCGCGGTGGGGCGAAACCCGGTTTCGTTTTACGTGCCGTGCCATCGCATCCTCGCCCATAATGGTGGCCTTGGCGGCTACTATTGGGGGCTAGATAAAAAGCGCGAACTGTTACGCTGGGAAGGCGTCTCGGCCTAGCGCGCGAGCGGCAACCACAAGCGGGTATGCGGCGCGGCCAAAACCGCCTCTCTCGTCAGCGCAACGGGGCGAAATTTTTCCGCTGCGAAAAGCGGTGCTTGGTCGTCATAATGCACCGATTTGGGGCGCGTGCTGGCGGCGCCAAAATTATGCACCGTGCCAGCCGATTGCTTGCCATTTTTGTCCCAGCTCGTATAGACCACCAGCCCATCGCCGGCCACGGCCTTTAATTGGCCGCGCGCGTTGGCCAGCCCATAAATGGCGCGCAAGACATCTGGCCCGCCGCCCAAAGCGATATTCGTATCGCCCCGAATAAGCCGATTGCGCTGCGACCAAAGCGGGTCAAGCCGATTAAAATGCGTCAGCAGCTCGTCCAAGCAAGCGTCATAGACGGGCGCGATATCGGGGGCAGGCTTTTGCTTTTGTTCGGCCTTCCATTCCGCCGACAAAAGACAAACCCCCAGCGCGGCGGCGCGATTGTCCAGCGCGGTTTCGCCGTTCCAGCTGGCCAATAGTTTTTGTCCCTCGGCATGGCGGCTGTCGGCGGCAAATTTCAGGTTTTGAATTTGGCCGACATAGCGCATGGCGCGCGATTGCGGCGCGTACGCCTTGTCCCATTTGATGGCCAGAAAATCGGCCTCGCTCAAACGGCGCTTGGCGGCAAACATATCGAGGCCGCGGTCGGCGCGATTGGTCATGCGGGTTTGCAAGCCCAGCTCAGGCGGATAATCCGCGCGGTTCAAATTATCGCGCGCCGCTGTAACGTTGAACGGCGTTTGATTGGTCGATAGCAAATAGCCCGAAGATGGATTGGTCAGCTGCGGCATGGCGGCAAAGCTGATTTGCTTTTGCCAAATCAAATCGGAGCGATCGCCGGGTAAATATTTCTGCCAATCCCACCCCAAGGCGCGCTCGGGCGAGCGGTTGTTGTGCAAGAAAAACACATTGCCGCCCTTGTCGGCATAAACATAATTGAACGAAACAATCGCCTGCATGGCCATGGCTTTTTTAAATTCGGCGAGGTTACGCGCTTTGTTCATCGCCATCCATTGCATCGGTTGGCGCATTTCTTGATGGCCCGCAAAACGCACGGCATAGGTGCCATGGCTCGTCTCAAGGGCGGGCCCGTGCTGGCTGGCCAAGAGGGTGCGCGGGATGGGCAGATAAAAATTGCCGAAAAGTTTAAGCTTCAGCCAAGCGCGGCGGGTTTCAAACGCGACGCTTTTGCCATCCAGCAGATAGCCATTTTCGGTCGGGGTTAATTTATAGACGTCGACTAAATCGGGTTTATTCACCGTCACGCCCCAGCCGATATCGGGGTTAAAGCCTTTGGCGATAAACGGCATGCCGGGAAAAATGCCGCCATGCATGTCCCAGCCTTCTTGGCTTTTCACATGCGCCTCATACCAAGCCACGGGGCCGTTCAGGGGTTGGTGCGAGTTAATGATGATGCGGGTGCTGCCATCGCTCGACTTTTTGGCGTTCATGGCAAAAGCATTGGAGCCGACAGGCAGGCCAGCCGCGCCGATGTGGCGAGACAGCGCATTGTCTGGCGCAAGTGCCAATTCGCGTTGCGGGCTATCGGCGAACAGCTCGCCAATATGGCTTTCAAAACCATAGAAGAGAAGGTGCTGTAGCAAGAAGCCAACCGCGAGGTCTTTACTGCTCATGGGAAATAATTTCGGGTCGGCCTCAAACGGATGCTGCGCCGCATAGTAATTCATGCCATCGGCATAGGCCTGCAAATGGGCGCGGATTTCTGGTGTCAGCACTTGTTCGTAATTGGCTTCCACGAAACTGCGCACATCGAGCCATTGCACCAGATAGTCGATGGGCAGGCCGTCCATGCCAAGCGAGCGACCCAATTGGCCACGGTAAAACGGCACCAGAGATTGCATGGTTTCGAAATCATCTTCGGCTTGGGCATAGGCCAGCCCGAAAGCGACATCGGCATCGCGCGCGCCATAAATATGCGGCACGCCGAAGGCATCGCGGACGACCTCGACTTTATAGGTTTGGGCTTGCTCGATGGCGGCTTGTGGCTGCCAAGCGGCGCTGCGCCAAGCTTCGATGGCCAGATTTGCCATAACCAAAAGCGGCACGACGGCCAGAGTTGTTATCCAAGTTTTCCGAATAAGTTTGCGCATAACCGCTTCTCCCCAAGTAAGCGAAATTAGTTTTAGCACATTGGGGCAGAGCGTTGAAGGACCCTTGCGCGCGGCATTTAGCGGGCGAACCGAATTTTAAGTAGGGAGCTTGCGCAACTCTGCTATAAGCCGCCTATGAGTGATGTTCAAAGTGACGAAAAATTTGATGTAATTATTATAGGCGCGGGCGCCGCAGGGCTGATGGCCGCCATTGAGGCGGGCAAACGCGGCCGCAGCGTGTGGCTGGTCGACCATGCCACGAAGATTGCCGAGAAAATTCGCATCTCGGGCGGCGGGCGGTGTAATTTCACCAATACGCGCACCAAGCCAGAAAATTATCTGTCGAGCAATCCGCATTTTTGCAAATCTGCGCTGAAGCAATACACCCAGCACGATTTCATATCTTGGGTGGAAAGCCACAATATTGCGTTCCACGAAAAAGCGCTGGGGCAGTTGTTTTGCGACCATAGCGCGCAAGATATTATCGACATGCTGCTGTCGGAGGCCGCCTCGGCGGGCGTGCAATTGGACATGCAAACCGATATTGTGTCCGTAGCTCGAGCTGGCGAGGGGCAGGGGTTTGAGGTCATCACACAATCGCAAAACGAGGGGGATGCGCCGCTAACCACCTTGTGCGAGTCGCTGGTGATTGCGGCGGGGGGATTATCTATCCCTAAAATTGGCGCGACGAAATTCGGCTATGACGTGGCGCGCCAATTCGGCCTAGACATCGTCGAGACCCGCGCCGCCTTGGTGCCGCTAACCTTTCAGGCCGATTTGCTCGACCGCTGCAAAGCGATGTCTGGCCTCGCGGTCGATGCGGTGGTGAGTTGCCAGAAGGCAGATTTTAAAGAAGCCATGCTGTTCACCCATCGCGGCCTGTCGGGGCCATCGATTTTGCAAGTCTCGTCTTATTGGCGCGAGGGGCTGACGATTAAAGTTGATTTGGCGCCCGACGTCGATGTGACGGCGCATCTTTTGGCGCGCAAAAACGAAGGCGTGAAATTAGATGTCGCCAGCGTGTTGAACGAAGTCTTGCCTAAGAAATTGGCGCAAGACATGTGCCAAAGCCAAAACTTAGCGGGTCGATTGGCCGAGGCCAATAACGCCAAACTAGCGCAACTCGGCGCCGCCGTGAACGATTGGGAGCTTATGCCCGCCGGCTCGGAAGGCTATCGTACGGCAGAAGTTACACTCGGCGGCGTGGACACCGAGGCTTTGTCGTCGAAAACCATGCAAGCTAAAGACCACGAAGGGCTTTATTTCATCGGCGAAGTGGTCGATGTGACGGGGCATTTGGGCGGTTATAATTTCCAATGGGCGTGGTCGTCGGGCTATGTCGCGGGACAAAACGTCTAGCCGAGCCTCGCAAAACGCGCTACCACGCTCGAACCTTGAACCAGACCTCCAGTGAAAAGTGAATTGACCTAATGTCCTCCGCCATTTCCAAAGTACAAAACTACATTCTCGGCGTGCCGTTAAACCAGCCGCCGCAAGGGCTGACCATCGCGCAAGTGCGGATGGACATTCTGGCGGGTCTGACCGTCGCTTTGGCGCTTGTGCCAGAGGCGGTGGCTTTTGCTTTTGTGGCGGGCGTTGACCCCTTGGTGGGGCTTTATGCGGCTTTCATCGTCGGGCTGATAACGGCCACGATTGGCGGGCGCCCGGGCATGATTTCGGGCGCCACCGGCGCGCTGGCCGTGGTCATGGTGGCTTTGGTGGCGCAACATGGCGTGGAGTATTTATTTGCCACCGTGGTGTTGATGGGTATTTTGCAGTTAATCGCAGGCGCTTTGCGTTGGGGTAAATTTATCCGCATGGTGCCGCATCCGGTGATGTTGGGATTTGTTAACGGGCTGGCCATTGTTATCGGTCTGGCGCAATTGGAGCAGTTCAAAACCACCAATGACATGGGCGTCACCGAATGGATTGGCGGCTTCGAATTGCTGGCGACAGGCGGGCTGGTGGTCGCCACGATGGTGCTGATTTGGGTCACGCCGAAACTGACCAAAATCATTCCGGCGCCATTGGCGGCCATCGGTTTGGTTACGGCCTTGGTGTTGGGCTTTGATATCCAAGTGCCGCGCGTCGGCGATTTGGCCAGCCTATCGGGCGGCCTGCCGAGTTTTGCCATTCCCATGGTGCCGTTCACGCTAGAAACCTGTGCGATTATTTTTCCCTATGCGGTTATTCTGGCGGCCATTGGGCTGATTGAAAGCCTGCTGACGCTCAACCTCGTGGGCGAGATTACCGAACAACGCGGCGGTGCGTCTCAAGAATGCATGGCGCAAGGAGCGGCCAATTTAGCCACCGGATTTTTCGGCGGCATGGGCGGCTGCGCGATGATTGGCCAGTCGATGATCAATGTAAATTCGGGCGGTCGAACCCGCATAGGCGGACTGGCGGCGGCTCTATTTCTCTTGGTGTTCATTTTGTTTGCCTCGGGTCTCATCGAGCAAATCCCCATCGCGGCTTTGGTTGGCGTCATGTTTATGGTGGTCATTGGCACTTTCGCGTGGAACTCGCTGAAGACAATTTTCAAAGTGCCGCGCGCTGATGCTTTGGTGATTATCGTCGTGACGATTGTCACCGTGGCCGAAGATTTGGCGATTGCCGTTGTGGTGGGCGTCATCATGTCGGCGCTGGTTTATGCATGGAATGCGGCCAAACGCATTCATGCCTCCAAGCGCCCGTCTGCGCGCGAGAAGGGCGCCATTGTTTATGACATCCAAGGGCCGCTGTTCTTCGGTTCAGTAACGGGCTTTCGTCAATTGTTCGACATGGCCGACGACCCCGACACGGTCATTATCGATTTCTCCGACTCGCGCGTGGTCGACCAATCGGCCTTGCAGGCGATTGAAGATGTGGCGGATAAATATGCTGACTTGGGTAAACGCGTCATGTTGCGCCACCTCTCGCCCGATTGCCATCGCTTGCTCACCAAAGCGGGTCAGCTGATGATCGATAGCGACGACGACCCAGATTATGGCATCGCGGTAGACTATGACGTCAATATCGGCGCGTTTCGCTAGGGGCGACTATGGGCGCACAGGCAAAACCGGCTATTGCGATTATCGGCACGGGGATGTCTGGTCTGGCTTGTGCGGATGGTTTGGCGCAAGATTTTGAGCTGTCTTTATTTGATAAATCGCGCGGCCTATCGGGGCGCCTATCCACGCGGCGTGCGCCGGCCCATGCTTTCGACCATGGCGCCCAATATTTTCGCGCCCAGAGCGCGCTGTTTCAGCAATGGCTTCAGCCGTTTGAAGCGGCAGGCCACGTGCAGCGTTGGACGCCACGTCATGTAACCATCGCCGCCGATGGCAGCCAAAGCCCAAGAGAAGACGCACACCCCAAATGGGTTTTCACCCCGGGTATGAGCGCCATTGGCAGGGCCTTGGTGGTGGGTCGGCCGCGGTGGAAACTATATCTCGATTGCGGGGTGGAGGGCGTGGAAGGCCAGGCGGGCGATTGGTTTTTGCGGGCTGGTGGGTCGCGGTTCGGCCCCTTCGCCCATATTGTTTTCGCTATGCCGCCCGCACAAATCAAAGCGCTTTTGCCCGTAGACACAAGCTTCTCTGCGGCTTTGGCCAAAACGCAAATGCGGGGCTGTCATACGCTGATGCTGGGCTTTGCGCCAAGCGAGGCGCCGCAGCTTGATTGGCAATGCGCACATTTTGACGATGACGTGCTGGGTTTTGCGGCGGTTAATTCTAGCAAGCCCAAGCGGAGTGACGATTTGGCTTTGGTGCTGCAAACGCAGCATGACTGGTCGCAAGCTCATATCGAAGACGACGCCGTGGACGCGACGATGAAAGCGCGCTTTGAAGCCCTGACGGGAAGCCAGATTTCGGCCTCAGGGTATGACCGCGTGCATCGCTGGCGCTATGCCTCAACCCAGACGCCCGCCGCCTCGCCAGACCAGCCCTATTTGCTAGACCACGCGCAAGGTCTCTCGGCCATCGGCGATTGGTGTTACGGCTCGAAAGTTGAACAAGCGTTTTTAAGCGGCGCGACACTGGCCACGCGTTTGCGAGCCTAGGGCGTCGAGAACCTGCTTCCTGTGTTGCTTCCAGTCGAGGGTTCAGTCTAGTTTATGGCAAGATTAGTCCGGGTAGAGGGAGGCTTCGATGCCTAATAAAGTTAAATTTGCAAGCGGCAAAGAGATGAAGAATGAGTTCATGCTCGCGCCGCTCACCAATATGCAAAGCCTTGAAGATGGCACTTTGGGTGACGATGAATATACATGGCTGACCAAACGCGCCCAAGGCGGCTTCGGCCTGACGATGACTTGCGCGGCCTTCGCGCAGACATCCGGAAAAGGCTTTAACGGGCAGCTAGGTGCCAGCGCCGACAGCCATTTGGATGGTTTGAAAAGATTGGCCGAAGGTATCCACCAGCACGACAGTTTGGCCTATACGCAAATTGTCCATGGCGGCATGCGCACGTTCAAAAAATTCACCGGACAAGAGCCCGTGTGTCCTTCAGCGAACGAAGAAACAGGCGCCCGCGCGATGACGCTTGATGAGATTAAAGCGACAGAAGCGGCTTTCGTGGAGGCGGCTTTGCTATCGCGAAAAGCCGGCTTTGACGGCATGGAAATTCACGGCGCGCATGGCTATCTGCTGTGCCAGTTTTTATCGTCAGACATTAATAAGCGCGACGATGATTATGGCGGGGCGCTGGTCAATCGCACGCGCATCCTTGACAATATCATTGCAGGTGTGAAGCAATCTTGCGGTGCGGATTTTAGTTTGGCCTTGCGCCTATCGCCGACCCGCTTCGGCATTCAGCTAGACGAGATTATTAGCTATTATGAACGCTTGTGCCAAACGGGCGCCCTTGATTTTATCGATATGTCGCTTTGGGATGTATTCGAGGAAGTGAACGAAGGCTCACATGCAGGCCAACGGCTTGTCGATGTGTTTGCCAAATTGGAGCGCGGCGATACCAAGCTGACCGTGGCCGGCAAAATTATGACGGCTAAGCATGTGCGCGATGTATTGGCGGCGGGCGTGGATTTCGTGGCCTTGGGACGCGCCGGTATTTTGCACCACGACTGGCCGCAAAAATTTGCAGCGGATGAAAATTTTGCGTCCATCGCAACGCCGGTATCAAGAGAGCATCTAACGGTAGAAGGGCTTGGCGCCAGCTTTGTCGATTATATGTCGACTTGGGCGGGCTTCGTGGAGACGGCCTAGATAGGCTTTCGGGCGTGTTTATCCGATGCAGGCTCCGAGCCTACTTTTGGGATTTGATCAGCAATCGGTTTTAGATCATTTGAATGGTTTTATGCAAAGCCAGTTTGAAAACTAGGACCTCTTTCCGGCTCGCAAATGAATGGCCCCGCAGCGATATCGTTTCACCTCCAAGAGCCTGCAAGCGGGCGGCCTTATCTGGCCAAAATTTTATTAATCGTGCTTGGCTCGTTGGCGCGCCATCATATCGTCAAAGCAGGATTCACCAATCACTGTGCCGTCTTTGGCCAAACTTTCGGCCAGTGAATTGTCAACGGCCTTAAGTTTGAACAGCACTAGCGCCCCTTCCGGGCCACCATGTTCCATATGCACATCGCCGGGTTCTTTATGGGCATAATCCCCTGCCTTTCGGATTTTCTTCGATAAGGTTTCCCCTGTTTCCGGGTCTATATCGACGACATGCAGCTCCCCTGCCAAAACAACCGATGTGGTCTCCGCCGTGTGGCGATGAAAATGGCAATAGCTATTGGGGGCCCAGCGATACAATAAATCGACATGGCCGCCCTCGCGAAGGCTTAACAGCGCCGCTTCATAATCAATGGGGTAATCAAAGCTATCATCGCCAACAAAGCGCCGCCATTTCAGATTATCATTGTCAAGTAAGTTCACAGATGACCTCAAACGTGAAATAAATTCATATAATTGTATTCTAAACAATTCGGCAAAGCAAGCCGCATACGATTCATTAACTTATCTATGGCGTGGTCGATGAGCAGGGGTGATATAGGCACAATAGAGCTAAATAATGGCACAGACGAGGGGAGGCCCTCTGCACTCGACCTTTCGTTGCTTTAACACAAGCCTGCAGAAAATAGGAGTCAACTCTAATAATGAGATATTTCCTACCTTTGCGCGATGCGAAATATCAACGATCACTATAATATTGTTGAAGCTTAATTTTTAGAATGCCTATCATGGATAGCGACAACAATATAGGTCGCATATTAGTATGTCACCAAGCCAACAGACGAAAACAGCAACCTTTCAGCCGATTAGTACTTTGGGTTGGAAATTTCGACAAGCCTCCGACAGGCCCATTGAATTGAGAAATAATACACCGGTATGAACGCTAAAAATCCGATGATACTGATCGCTTCGCCGAATTGGACCGTCAAGCTAAAACCCAGCCAAAAAGCCCCGACCGCAGATAAAATCAAAATGAGTAAGGTTCGTCGTGCCGAAAACCCATTATCCATAATTCTATGATGTATATGTGTTCTGTCCGGCGCCATAGGCGAACGACGCTCGGCGAGCCTGCGAATTGTAACAAGTACGATATCGGTAACTGGGATAACAATGAGCCATAGGCATAGAGATACGGGAATTTTCGGACCTTCAACGAGCCGCGAAATGTCTTGGCTTGCGGAAATGATAGTATTTGAGACTATGAGGCCGATCAGCATGGAGCCGCTGTCGCCGAGGAAAACCTTGCGGCCGTTAAAAATTTGTAGATTAAACGCAAGAAACCCCGCGATGGTGCCTGAAAACAAAACAGCGAAAACAGCAAAGTCAGGCGGTGTTGCACCATGAATCAGGTTGAAAGCAAGTTGAGCATGAGTCAGTGTAAGTAACGCCATGCTAGCGGCTAAGCCATCAATACCGTCAATCATATTGAAGGCATTGATAATCAACACAATGAAAAAGACTGCTATGATCGAATGTAAACTGGCAAAGTCTGGCGATCCAAATGTTTCGTTGAAAATGCCAATATTAGAAACTGCCAGGTTTTCGCCCATAACAACAATAGTGGCAGCAGCAATATGGAAAACGAGCTTTATGACCGCAGGCACAGGTTGTCGGTCGTCAACCATCCCTAGAATAACGAGCATGGTTGCCGCCATTATCCCGCCCCAGGGAGGGTTTGGAATAAAAATCAAAAGTCCTACAACCACCACAAGCCAAATTACAGGCCCCCCGATGAGAGGTATTTCACCTTTATGCTGTTTACGCGCAGACGGTTTGTCGACCAGCCCTAAGCGGGTTGCTAGGGGTATTAAGGCAATAACAAGTGCTGTTGTAAGCAACGACGCAATAACCGAAATGTAAATTAGGGAGAGCATAAATATTTCCTTACTGAGCAGCCTGATTATGTCGATCCAACATAAAATGTCTAATCAAAGTGAGGCTTGAGTTCAGCCCGTTATATAGGTCCATTTGAGTGCTGTTGTGGTACAGAAGTTTTAAGATCGCCTTTTGGCCTGGCTCATAAATAAATACCAAAAACGCGAAAACCGGTGCAATAATCAATGCGCTCAACCCGGCATCAACCATTTGCCATTCCAGATAATTTGGAATAATTCGACAAGATCGATTTCGTTATAATGTACTTCTGTCATAAAGCCTCTCCTTACCGTATTTTGTTATATGCTAGTGAAACACTAAAATGAACGTTGATTATTGATATTTTTAATTATTGATATTTTTTGGCTTTTTTGGATACGCCGAGGCGCGGGATATTAAGTGATTACAAATAATCCGAACGCTGCATAGCCGATGAGTGAGAAGTAAATGTACATGATATCTCCATATTATATAGGAGATATTTTTCTATCGAATAGAAAGTTTTTGCAAGTTAATTATGGTATATATCTATTTAGTAGGCACACAAATTTGTTAAGCGTTTTGTTGTTATGAGTTTTGGCTCTTTCATTTAATGCGGATAAAGTTATCAAAAAAAGCGTTTGTAAATGAGTAAGTTAGGCACTTATGCGGAACTTAGTGCAGTGTTGCATGCGATGAAAGAAGATATTGACTTAGGTAACGATACCTCTGCTGAAAAAAATATACTTTCAGCTGTTGCTCAATTGCAAAATAACGAGCCCGGAGGCATGTTTGTGCAATCGAGCGAAATTAAAATGCATCCACTTTGCGCTCAAATGCCTAATCCTAGCTTCTTTAGAGCTTTGAAAGAGCTTCTGGATGATGGCGCTATCAGCCTTCCGATGAATCGGAAAAAAGGGCTTTACCGACGAGGGGCCTAAAGTGACTTAATTCTTGAGTGTCAATTTTTGACATTGACCTGTTCAAGCAAAAACGTGAAGTATGTTCATATGATTAAAATAATAAATCGTTATCGTTTTAGTAAAGAACTTTTTACAATAGTTTTCTCAAGCTATTGTATCTGCTTTTTGTTTGTAGAATTATTGATTTCACCTCTTCAATTATTAGCTGGCTTGCCGCAAACGAGCTACGCATCTCTTATGTACCTGCCTCATGGTATCCGGGTTCTATCTGTATGGCTTTATAGAGAGAAGGCGGTTATCCCACTATTTTTTTCGCATTTATTTATTTATGTCGTGTTCTGGCTTGAGGGGCTCACTGTCGCCGAAAATATAGCCATGGTCCTTGTCGGTACCCTTTGTGCGCCCTGGGCGTTTCTTTTCGTTGGCTGGATTGGCTTTGATGTATCGGTAAGAAATTCAAAAATCATGCATTGGCGTTCGATTTTATTAGTTGGTTTCCTTGCCTCAATTATCAACTCGCTTGGTAACTCATTTATTTTATCGCCACATATCGAACCATCCTTGCATCTACTCACAGCATCTACATATTTAATCGGCGATACTTTGGGTGTGTTCATTCTGCTCCTTATTTTATTATTTGGTTTCCGCCTGGCGCGGAAAATAAGTGTCTTTCACACCTAAAATGCAACTATCACTTAATATTTTATGGCCCATCTGAAGTGGGTTTTGATTGAAGAAATACGTCAAGATAAAATCGTTAGTTGAAATAAGTGGTGAGAGTGGTTTAAAAAAATAAACCTTGTCGGCCAATTGGTATGCCGCACAGCTAAAAGCAAACGGCTTCTCAAAGTCTTTTGCAAATCTCGATCGCCAGGGTTTCCAGTCCTTCATGCCGCTTCGACGCACAACGGTCAGACATGCCCGACAAGTGCGCGAAACCTTAAAACCTATTTTTCCGGGTTACCTCTTTAACCGCTTTGGCGAAAGCCATAGTGATTGGCGGAAGGTAAATGCTACAACAGGTGTGTCAAAGCTCATAAGTTTCGCGCAGAACCTGCTCGCGCCCGTGCCACAGGAGTTAATAGACAGCCTGAGGCTGCGCTGCGATCAAAAAAATATTTTATTACCGCTGACCGACTTGGCCGCGGGTGTCCGGGTTAAGGTATTATCAGGGGCATTTTGGGAGTTTAATGGTCAAGTCGAGACGCTACTTCAAGGTGATTGTACCCAGCTGTTATTGGAGTTTATGGGGCAAACTACGCGCGTTGATATATCGAAAATTGAGCCTGAAAGGTCTGAGATTTGAAACGTTTTCATAGGCCACGACAAGCCTGACCGAATTCGCTAAATAGAGCTTTCCTAGTTTCTATGGCGAGCCTAAATAAGGGGTTTACATCCTTGATGTCGTCCCAAATGCCAATGGCGAGGATTAAACCTAAGGGCAAGATTGCAAGGCCAACTGTTTCAAGCTTAGGAAAGGCGGAGAACAAGCCGGAAAAATAGACAAATGCTATAATAGGCCCACCTAGAAGGGAAATTTGCCCGTTATTGGGGAGTTGCGTTCATCTGGCTCATCAATAAGTCCAAATTTGCTAGCATAGAGCCTTATAAAATAGGCAATACCAATGACACTAATGACAGCTAACACGCCGAGATAGAGAAGTGACACAAGTTGAAACATTAAACTCTGACTTTGGGAATTTTAAAGTCCTTATTGCCTAGACCGGAGATTGCAAGCGTCAAAAACTGACATGCTTTTTAAACAAATGTGAAAAGAACTTACGAAAATGTAGGGTTTTCCAGTAAAAAGCGGCATTAAAGTATCAAATTTATATTTATTTTATTTGTTTTTATGTAACAATCCTCGGATTAACCTAATTTAATCAATGCGCAGGCAAATTCAGGCTTCTATTTTGAGTAAATACTTACTTGTTTTGGTTTTATCAATTATTTCCTTTGGCCAGATGTCTGGGCTTGCGGCTGGTCCAATTGCCAGAGGTAATGTGGGACTTCGCCCTATCATCCAGCATTTCAACGAGGTCGAAGGCAATAAAGAGTATTTTTTAGCAAACCCTCAAGATTTTGAAGACGGCCCGGTTGCCGAGTTTTTCAGTCTTGTTGACCTAGATGGAGTCACCGAAAAATTACTTGGGCTGGACTCTCTAGAACGATTGGAGGATGAAAACCTTCAAAGATTTAAATTGGCGATAAGAGAGACGTTTCGGAGGTATCTCTATGAATGGCTGTTGAGTGATTTAGAAATGCAGCTCTCGGTTTCCCCGAAGTCTCTCAAAGGCGTTCCGAAAGAAACCCTCACAGATGAGTATGAATTGCCGGTAAAGTTGGAGATACGCGGTTTGCCGGATGTAACCCTATATTTTAAGGCCAGAGGTAAAAGCGAAGACTTAAAAATCCGTGATGTTGGGTTTTTATTTACAAGTTATGCCTCATTAAAGGGGCATCGGCTTTCAAATAGAGAACCGGAAAAAAAACTGAAGAAAATAATAGAGGTGCTCAAACAAAAAAATGATAATTTTTGGTCAGAAAAGCCCTTGGCTGATAGTCCAAACATATTAGTGAGCCAGTGATCGAGAAAAATGAATTTTAAAAACAAATTTAAGCGCTTTAGCGTTATTTTGGCGTGTCTTTTGGCCATGACTACCTCAAGCCAGGCTTTAAGTCTCTCAACAGGGTCGCAAAACTGGCTGCGCGCTGATCTCGAAGCGCTTTCGCGGTCTAAAATTATTAAGACCCCTATTTCTACCTGGCCTGTTTTTTGGCCAGCTATTGAAGCAGATCTTAAAAATATTGAAATATCTTTGGTGCCACCCAAATTGCGCGCCGCTCTTGCTCGCGTAAAATTGGAAGCCACTAGGTCTCTTCAAGGGAATAATATTGCAAATCTCGATATCCGTCTCGCCTCAAAAACCACGCCATTAACTCAATTCGAACAAAACGCCTCTATTGGAGATAGATTGTCCCTGTCGCTAGAGAAGCAGTTCGGGAAATTTGAAGCTCATTTGCGACTTAATGCGGAAGATGATGACCGATATACAACTATGGACGGATCCTATATTGGATATCGGTCGGCAAAAAACTTCGTAGGTGTCGGAAAGATCAATCATTATTGGGGCAATGGTCAGGTGCAGTCCCTGGCAATGGGGAATACCGCGCCCCCAAGAAATGGGCTTTTCTGGCGCTCCGCATCTGCTTCATCATTTGAATTACCGATACTGCGACTATTAGGACCCTTTAGTTTATCAGCTTTTGCAGAAATATTAGATGATGAGAGACATATCCCAGATGCAAGGCTTATTGGATTTTCTGCAAGCTTTAGGCCCTTTACTTGGGTTGAGCTAAGCGGACGCCGATTAATGCAATGGGGTGGCGAGGGCAGGCCCGAAACAGCTGATAATTTCATGGATCTGCTTATTGGCGGGCGAGACAATTGCTCAACGCCGGATTGTAAAAGCGACGAGCCTGGTAATCAAATCGGGGCTCTAGAAGTAAGTTTTGACATTCCTCAAATAAGCTCGTCGGTCTTCATTCAATATATTGGCGAAGATGAAGCCAATTATTTTCCTTCTCGGGGAGCCTTTCAATATGGCTTGAAACACGACATTGAAATCAAACAGAACTTATTGAGTTTTTTCGTTGAATATTCCGACACAGTCGTCGGCCGACGCAATGGCGATTTAATGTTTAATACGCTTTATAATCACGGCATTTACAAATCCGGTTACAGATTTCATCAAATATCCTTGGGCGCGCCAACAGATAATGATAGCCGGCGCTTTTCTCTTGGTGGAAGTTCTGTATTACGCTCTGGCGACAGAATTCGTTTTTTAGTTGATAGCGCTGACTTGAACTATGAGAGCCTGGATGGCGTTCTCTCTGCCCATTCCTTAGCTCCAAATGGCGCGGAATATAGAGGCGTCGAGGCAGCTCTTAAAAAAAGCTATGGCAAATTTGATTTAGAATTTGAATTCTCTTATCGCAATGCAGTTGGTGGCGATATTTTTGGTCTGGATGAGGGCGGTGGGTTTTCTCTGGATTTCCAGAAATCATTTTGATTGGGAATATGATAAAATATTGACTTAATTGGGATAAACGGTAATTGTTGCCAATCTGAGAGGAATAGCTTGCGACAAATATTTTTGCAAAGCGAAAGATAAATATGAGACGTTTTTTAATAATTTCATTACTGGCTTATTTTAACTTTGCCTACACGCAAGTCTTGGCGCAAGGTCTGCCGGCTGGCGTAACGCCGAGTATGATCGAGCAGGTTAAGAAAATGTCACCTGCCCAGCAAAGAGCTCTCGCCAAGCAATATGGTGTTAATGTTGCCGCTATTCAGGGTGGTGGTGCAGCAGCGTCAAAGGCCAGTGAAACGGCTGTGGGTCAAGTAAAGGCTCCTGAAAAGCAAGTTGTGTCGGCCCCAGTGAGGCAAAAATCATCGCGCATTTTCGGTGCAAATCTTTTTAGTCGCTCTGTCAGCACATTTGCACCGGTCGATAATGCGCCTGTTCCAGATGATTACCGCATTGGGCCTGGGGACCAATTAGTCGTTCAGCTTTTTGGTGGCGAAAACCAGACCCTTTATCTCGACGTGTCACGCAATGGGATTATTAATTTTCCAAATCTTGGGCCAATTAATCTCATGGGACTGAATTTCAGTGAGACACGCAAGCTTTTGCAAAAGAAAATATCTGAGGAATTTGTTGGCCTGAGCAGTGTCATAACGCTTGGCAATATGCGCGCAATTAACGTGTTTATGGCTGGCGAAATTGCCGTTCCGGGCGCTTATTCGATCTCTGCGCTATCAACCATTACGCAAGCTCTGTTTGCGGCGGGCGGGGTAAATGGCCTGGGTAGTCTTAGGGACATTCAGGTTAAGCGTAATAACAAGACTATCGCGCGCTTTGACCTTTATGATCTTCTGATGCGCGGTGATGCCAGCAAAGATATTCGCCTAAACTCGGGCGATGTTTTATTTGTGCCACCCCATGCTGGTCTTGTTGAGATCAGTGGCGCGGTTAAAAGGCCATTTATCTTTGAGTTTAAAAAAGGCGAAACTCTGAGTGATCTCGTTAAATTTGCCGGCGGCTTTAAAGAAAATGCCTTTAGCGCCACATTGCAATTGGAGCGTGTTGCCAAGCAAAATGCGCTGCCGAAAGTACTGACACTGGATTTTGGCAACGAAAAAAATACGAAATTATCGCCTGGGGACCGAGTTCAGGTCCCAGAAAGCTCAGATTATTTGGATAATGCCATTGCCGTGCGCGGTTCAGTGGTGCGTCCCGGCAATTACCAATGGCGCAAAGACTTAAGAGTTTCAGATATTATTACCGGTGCGCGCTCTATGCTCCGGATTACAACTGATACGGGCTACGCGCTGATCGTGCGCACGATAAATGAAAAGCTCGATATTGAAGTTATTCAATTTGATTTGGGCGCTGTATTAACTGATCCGCAAAATGAAAATAATTTACTTCTCCAGCCAAGAGATGAGATCCTTATTTTTGATCTGCCGGATACTGATGCTCGCGATGACAAAGATGTTGATGGGCTCGAGGGCGAGGGTATTACCGATGCTGGTGGCGCAAAGCGCCCGCGCCTCTTAGCTCCGGTCATCTCTAAATTGAACCGCCAAGCGCGATTTTCTGAAAATGTGCAGACAGTTTCAATTAGTGGCGCTGTCAAAGCGCCAGGTACTTATCCGCTAACTAAAAATCTCGGAATTAACGGATTGGTTCAAGCGGCAGGCGGTTTTGAAGATTTTGCCTATCGCGAAAAAGCAGAATATCGAGAGCTGACACTTAATGGAGACGGCGAGATTAAGATCGATTATCGCAATATTGATCTTTCTGCGGGCAATAATGACCTACCATTAAAAAGCCGCGATCATTTGTTTGTGAGGTCGGTTTCAGATTGGAACCCAACTGATAGTTTTACAATCTCTGGCGAAATTCGTTTTCCCGGCACTTACTTGATTAAGGATGGGGAGACCCTCGCGAATGTCATAGAGCGTGCTGGCGGGTTCACGGATGAAGCGCATATTGATGCGGCTATTTTTACGCGGGTTTCTGTAAGAGAGAATGAATTACGCCGCGCACGAGAGTTTTCAAGAAGCATTCAACAATCCTTCGCAGCATCGCTTTTGACCCAAGAAGACCAAAAGACAATGGATTTTGGTATGCTGCAGCAAATCTCTACCGCAATCGCAAACCCCGAAGTCATGGGGCGCATGATTGTTGATTTAGACGGTATTTTAAAAGGAAAAAAAGTTGCAGATACGGTTCTTGTAGATGGTGACCAGCTTATTGTTCCGAAATTCAATGACACAATTTCAGTTATTGGGGAGGTGCAGCGCTCTGCTTCTCACAGCTTTAATAAACGTCTTGATGTTGATGATTATATTTCTTTGGCGGCTGGTTTTACCGCGCGGGCGGATCGCGACAATGTCTATATTGTCAAAGCTAATGGACGAATAGTTGAGCCAAAAAGCGGGTTTCTCGGTCTTATTGGCAAAACAAAATTAGAGCCAAGCGATACGATTGTTGTGCCGATTAATGTTAAATACCGCGATACGCTGCCTCTATGGCGGGATGTAACGGCGATAATTTATCAAACCGTGATCTCTCTGGCCGCGCTGGCTGCGATTTAGGGGTTTTTCTGATGAGTGATACGCCAGATATTTACGATGATGAGATTGATCTCAAAGAGCTGATAGGCACGCTTTGGGAGGGCAAGCTCGATATCATTCGCATTACGGGCGTGTCTGCTGTTTTTTCTGTTGTTTTCGCCCTCTTGCTACCAAATATTTATCACTCAACAGCGACATTGGCGCCTGCTACAATGGGCGAGCAGGGCATGCTCGGCAATTTAGCCTCTCAATATGGCGGGCTTGCAAGCTTGGCCGGTGTTAACCTTCCTGACGGTGCGCTGACGAAAAAAGATCTTGCCCTTGAGGTGGTTAAATCCCGCAAGTTCATCAATCAATTTTTGAAAACTCATAATATTAAGCCGCAATTAATGGCTGTTGATTATTGGGATAGCGAAACAGGTGAGCTTATCCTCGACGACAGTGTCTATGATGTCAAAGCCAAGAAATGGCTTGAGGATGAAGAGCCGCTTAATATTGATGTTTATGAGCGCTATGAAGAAGTTCTTATTTTGGAAGAAGACAGTGATACCGGTATCGTTCGCTTAGGCTTTAAACACAAAAGCCCGATCGAAGCGCAAAAATGGACAAATTGGCTGCTTACAGATCTCAATAATGCCATTCGCGAAAAAGATATTACAGAGGCTGAAAGTGCCATCGAATATTTGCGTCAACAAGTTCGCTCGACACCGCTCGCGGAGCTGAAGAAGGTTTTTTACGACCTTATTAGGTCGCAAACAGAAACAATCATGCTCGCTCAAGTGCGCGAGGAATATGTTTTTACAGCTATTGATCCAGCAGTTGTCCCTGATGAGAAATCTGAACCAAGCCGCGCCTTAATCTGTATTTTAATCACTATGCTGGGCGGCATGGTTTCGGTAATTTATGTTCTTGGGCGTCATTATCTCAAAGCTGAAAAACAACAGGTGTCTTAGTCTCGAAAAAGCAGGACTGAAACTTGCTAAATTTGACAATAAGTTTCTATTGAGACAAAAAATTTATCTTATAGGAGGTTTTAAATGAACAATCTTGAACGTTATGCGCA
>Ga0102816_1000392_pt1 | contig 18674 bp, 16 predicted proteins | sample ColrivemetaGS545_FD_84509 | JGI IMG/M metagenome (GOLD analysis project Ga0102816, IMG submission 84509) | Estuarine microbial communities from the Columbia River estuary - Flood tide non-ETM metaG S.545 | ecosystem: Environmental > Aquatic > Marine > Intertidal zone > Estuary | place: USA...
GTAAAGATTCAGGTAAAGATTCAGGTAAAGAGGGTCCCATTGGTGGCCCAGTAGAAGAAGTCTAACGCTACAGAGCAGGAATAGCCTCGCTGCCGTAATGGCTGCGGGGCTTTTTACTTTTATGAATGCAATGACACTTATCTGCGGCAATAAAACACTGGACCTTTCCCGTCCCGCGGTGATGGGCATAGTTAATATAACGCCCGACTCCTTCTCCGATGGGGGGAAGCTCTATGTCGGCGAAAAAGTCGATCTGGATAAAACCCTTCAGACAGTGGAATCTATGCTGGTCGATGGTGCCGATATTATTGATATTGGTGGAGAGTCGACCCGCCCTGGCGCATCGCCTGTCACAACTCAGCAAGAGTTAGATCGTGTGCTGCCCGTAGTGCAGGCAGTGCGTACAAGATTCGATGCTCTAATCTCAGTGGACACCAGCACTGCCCAAGTGATTGCCGAGGCCTCAGAGGCCGGTGCCCATATAATCAATGATGTACGTGCTCTTCGGCGTGAAGGTGCCCTCGAGGCTGCTGCAGCGACTGGGTTGCCGGTCTGTCTTATGCATATGCAGAATCAGCCGGACAGTATGCAGAGCAATCCGGTCTACACTGATGTGGTTGCTGAGGTGCTAGATTTTTTACAGCAGCGCAGGCAAGCCTGCTTAGAGGCGGGAATCGCCAGTGAACAAATACTGCTGGATCCAGGGTTTGGTTTTGGCAAGACACTTGAGCACAATATGGCCTTGGCCAGTTCCTTAGAACGTTTTGTGGATACAGGTCAAAGCCTACTGTTAGGTGTTTCGCGAAAGACGATGATCGGTCAATTAATTGATTCAAATATGGATAATAGGCTCACTGGAAGTGTTACCATGGCGCTTTTAATGGCCCAGTCAGTTGCACAGCGGCGAGCGCAGATAGGTTGCTCCAGTGGCATGATATTGCGGGTACATGATGTGCGTGAGACAGTGCAGGCGTTGACTGTTTGGCAGCGAACAATGGGCTTTAAGCAAGAGATAAATAACTTATGACAAGAAAGTATTTTGGTACCGATGGTATTCGCGGGCGTGTTGGCGAAGCCCCAATTACAGCAGATTTTTTTCTAAAACTGGGCTGGGCCGCCGGTACAGTTCTAACACGAAATGCCGTGGGTAAAAAACGTGTATTAATCGGTAAAGACACCAGAGTTTCTGGTTATATGTTTGAATCTGCTCTCGAGGCCGGTCTTATTGCAGCAGGTGTAGATGTCGATATGCTCGGACCTATGCCGACACCTGCAATAGCTTATTTGACGCGGACCTTTCGCGCAGCTGCGGGTATTGTGATCAGCGCGTCGCACAATGCAGTGGAAGATAATGGCATTAAATTCTTCGGCGCCGACGGTTACAAATTGTCAGACGAAATTGAACTTGAAATTGAAGCCTTGCTCGATCAGCCACTGGTCACTAATGGATCTAATGATCTCGGTAAAGCGCGGCGTATCAGCGACGCTGCCGGTCGCTACGTAGAATTCTGTAAAGGCAGTTTACCCTCAGGTTTTAACCTGCGGGGAATGAAGGTGGTGTTGGATTGTGCCCATGGCGCAACTTATGACGCGGGGCCAAAAGTCTTTAAAGAACTGGGCGCTACAACCATTACCATGGGTAATCAGCCCAATGGATTTAATATCAATGACCAATGTGGATCTACCCACACTGCAGGGCTCGCTGAGGCAGTGTTAGAGCAGCAGGCAGACCTGGGTATCGCCTTCGATGGGGACGGCGATCGCGTTCTATTTATTGATGACCTGGGTGACCTGGTCGATGGCGATGAATTATTGTTTATTATCGCTCAGCATCGCCACCAGTTTCAGGGTGGCTGCAATGGAGTTGCTGGCACTCAGATGAGTAACCTGGGGCTCGAGTTGGCCCTAGCCGATATGAGTATTCCCTTTGTGCGCACTAAAGTCGGTGACCGCTATGTAGTTGAAGCGATGAAGGAGCACAACTGGGTGCTTGGCGGAGAAGGCTCTGGTCATGTCCTCTGCAGTGACCTGAATACCACAGGTGACGGCATTGTTTCGGCACTGCAGGTGTTGAGAGCCGTGGTTGATAGCGGCAAGTCACTGCGTGAACTCAAGAATGGCATGAGTAAGCTGCCAATGTTAATGATCAATGTTCGTCTGACTCAAAAGATCGATCTCAGCGGTGATGAGGCGATAAATCGTGCCGTTGCCGAGGCCGAAGAAAAGCTTGCTGGTCGCGGCCGTGTTTTGCTGCGACCCTCGGGAACCGAACCCTTGATAAGGGTAATGGTCGAAGGTGAAGATAGCGCGCTGGTGGAGAGTTCAGCAGCGGCTATAGCTGAAATCGTCAAACAGCGCGTGGAAGAACTTAAAAGCTGATTTGCTTATTGTATCTTAGCCTGCAGTCGGGTAGGATTTGCGCGCTTTTGTGGGACTGCACTCAAGGGAGTACTCAGGATGGGTAAACCGCTGATCGCGGGCAATTGGAAAATGCATGGCACAGCTGAATCGGCGCGAAAGCTAGCGACCGAAGTCAGCCATCATAACGCCCAAGAAACCGCCGCAGACATAATTATTTTTCCGCCGTTAGTGCACATATCGGCGGTTAGCGATGCTCTTTCAGATAGCAGTATTAGCTTAGGCGCGCAAGATGTTTCCCAGTACTCCAACGGTGCTTACACCGGTGAAGTTTCCGCGGAGATGTTGTTAGACCAAGGGTGCAAGTATGTTTTGGTTGGGCACTCTGAGCGCCGAGCAATATTGGGAGAGAGTGACCAAACGGTTGCTGAAAAATTTAGAGCAGCACAGAATGCGGGATTGATACCCATACTCTGTGTTGGAGAAAGCCTTCAACAGCGTCAACAAGATGCGACGCTTGAAGTAGTAGCAAAGCAGATAAGTGCCGTGATTGACCTTGTAGGACTAGATGGGGTCTGTCAGTCGGTGATTGCCTATGAGCCGGTTTGGGCAATAGGAACCGGCGAGACAGCAAGCCCAGAGCAGGCTCAGGATGTGCACGCTGTCATACGCACACAGCTTGGCGAAGCGGGGACGTCGACTACACTGCTCTATGGTGGCAGCGTCAACAAGAGCAATGCAGCAGAGTTATTTAAGCAGCCAGACATCGATGGTGGACTGGTTGGTGGGGCCTCGCTTGAGGCGGACGAGTTTTTGAATATTGCACAATTGGTAGAAGCGTAATCATGGAAAATTTTATTTTAATCTTTCACTTTCTAGTTGCCGTATTTTTGATTGGACTTATTTTAGTCCAGCAGGGTAAAGGCGCAGAAGCGGGAGCCTCATTTGGCGCCGGCGGATCGCAGACAGTGTTTGGCAGTGGCGGCAGCTGGAATTTTTTCAGCCGCATGACCGCCATACTCTCGACAATCTTTTTTGTCACCAGTGTTAGCCTTGCGGTAATTGCAAAAAATAAAACAGTGGTCGATGCTGATCTGATGCCGGAAATGGAAGTGATTCCTTTTGAGACAACAATCGACACGGACGTACCAGCAGTAGGAAGAAGATCAGAGCCAGGCTCTGAAATCCCTCAGTAACAAAAAGTTTGAGACATGCCCAAGTGGTGGAATTGGTAGACGATGGACAGGAGTCCGAGTGTCGCGATAGGCAGGACGCCGGTAGCGACCACGCTCAGCGTGTTTCTGATTTTGGCACTAAGTATTTAAGTTTAGAGAGTTAAGATGATATATGCCCAAGTGGTGGAATTGGTAGACGATGGACAGGAGTCCGAGTGTCGCGATAGGCAGGACGCCGGTAGCGACCACGCTCAGCGTGTTTCTGATCTTGGCACTAAGTATTTAAGTTTAGAGAGTTAAGATGATATATGCCCAAGTGGTGGAATTGGTAGACACGCTATCTTGAGGGGGTAGTGGCGGAAGCTGTGCCGGTTCGAGTCCGGCCTTGGGCACCATACAAAGACCAGTAAGATTTTTCGCTACTGGCACTCTTAAAGCTCCGCTAGTCGGGGCTTTTTTTGTGCCTGCCAAATCCTGCTGTTGCACCATAATTGTCATTTTTATGTCACGTCAATGTCACCTCAAAGCGCTATTTTCGTCGGACTAAATTTTTAGCTCTCTGGGGAGAATAATGAATAAATTAACCTTAAGTATTGCCATACTTGCCGCGACTAACGCAATGGTTGCGTCAGTTATTGCGCAGGACAGTTCGACGCTGGAAGAAATAACTAATGTCGGTAGTAAAGCTACCTTGATCTCTGCTATTGAAAAACAGCGTGGATCGAATAGTCCATATTTTATGGTGCCTGCATGGGCCGGGATAAACGGTTGGGATTGCTTGCCTTTGTTACGGAAGATAAAGGCCCGAGAGTTGAAGTGTGGAAATATATCGCCGATGGTCTCAAATTGTTACATACCATTTGATAGTGGCGGTGAGTCTGAAGGTTGCGTCTATGATGAAGAAAACCGCACTCTATCGATTTCAGAAGAAGAGGTGAACGGCGTCTTGCGTGCCTACCCAGTAACCGAGGCTCTCGACTTTTCCAATCCGGTGATTATTGATTCTCGGGAAGGCAATATTGGTGGCGATCCAGAGGGCGTCACTCTGTATAAAACCAGTGCTACAGAAGGCTATATTATCTTGTCGTCTTAGGGGGACTCAAAATTCAATCTCTACAATCGCACCGCCCCTTATGCTTGTTTAGGCAGCTTTGAGGTGGGTGAGGTCGGCACGGTTGATGGTGTGAGCATTACTTATGGCGTTGCCGCCATCAACTATCCGCTCAATGAGGACTTTTCTAGAGGGCTCCTAGTGGTCCAAGACAATGACAATATCAGCAAGACCACGCGCAGGCCTAGGCGTCAGAACTTTAAGTTAATTTCATCTTTCGATGTTACTGAGGCTTTACAACTTAAATAACATTTAGCTGATGCCCCATCAGCTAATAAAGCTAGTCGGATTTTCCTTCAGAGCTTTTCTTGGCTCTCCTGCGATTGAGCAGATAAAGAGCCAGGAAAAGTGATCCCCAGCCAAGAAAGGTAATGACAGCTTCAGGTGTCGACATAGTGGATTACTCTCAAATTTATCCGTGTGTTAATTGCACAAGAGAATAACAACTGCTGTCCTGTTAGTGAATGCCACAGAGGTAGTTAATCAAAAATAGATAGGAAACCCACCGCCATAAGCCATTACAATGATCATGCTTATTCGTTAAGACTCAATTAAAAGGCAGTAAACATGATCGCAGGAAAAATTATCGCCGGACTTCTCGGCCTCTCTGTCGCAGGTCCCATTGGGGTTCTTATTGGCGTTTACATCGGTCACCAATTTGACAAAGGTCTCGGTGGCTTGCGTCCAATGTCGGCAGAGCAGCAAGCCGAGGTCAGGGAGAGTTTCTTTGAGACTGTGTTTGGCCTGTTGGGGCACCTCGCTAAAGCTGATGGTCGGGTCTCGGAAGTTGAGGTAGCTCATGCCGAGGCGTTGATGGCAAAGATGGGGTTGAACACGCCCCATCGCAAAAAAGCCATCGAACTCTTCAAGGGCGGTTCCCAGGGTGGCTTTTCCATCGATGCCACCATGGATCGATTTATGGCTGTCTGTGGCAAGCAGAATAATCTCAAGCGTGCGCTGCTGGATTATTTGGTGTCTCTGGCGATCGCCGATGGCGAATTGCATCAGGCCGAGCAAGATGTGTTGCGTAAAATTGCCGGGCGACTGGGTTTCTCGTCGGCATTGTTCGACAAATTTATGGAGATGGTCAAAGCTCAGTCCCGGTTCAAGCAGTCTGGCGGAAGTGATGGCTACCGAGAGTCAACCTCTCCAGGTAAGTTGCAGGCAGCTTACACGGCATTGGGCGTTGAAGCGGCTCAGACAGATGCCCAGATCAAGCGCGCTTACCGCAAATTGATCAGTGCCAATCACCCGGATAAATTGATCGGTCAGGGTATGCCAGACGATATGGTTAAGCTGGCTACCGAGCGCACTCAAGAGATTCAGACCGCCTACGAGCTGGTCATGGCGAGCCGTAAATAAAAAGTGGTTTGTTTCTCAATAGTTTATTGACCTTACTCGGCGGTCTACCTATAATGCGCGTCCTCTCAAGGGAGGTCGGTTTTATTGAAAGCCGGTGTGTCGGTGCGGGATGGAGCAGTCTGGTAGCTCGTCGGGCTCATAACCCGAAGGTCGTTGGTTCAAATCCAGCTCCCGCTACCAATTTTCTAAGTTATTTAGAAAGAACCGATACAGTGTAAGCTGATGTATGCAGGGGACAAATCGTCTATGCTACCTCCAGCTAAGTGGAAAAAGGCGTTGGGTTGCAGCTGGCTCAGCAGGTTCCACTGAAAATATTCGCGTCGGGTCCGGCGCAAATCGAGGAGCCCCATTTTGGGGCTTTTCTTTAGAAGTTAAAAAAATGGGCCTATGGCCCATTTTTTGTTTGCCAGGAGAAGCCAATGGCTGCCGTCGACAGCACATTAAAAGCATTACTGCAGCCGGTTGTAGAAGCTCTGGACTGTGAGCTCTGGGGACTTGAGCTGCAATCTGGCGGCAAGCGCAAGTTACTGCGAATCTATATAGATCGTGAAGACGGCATAGGCGTTGAAGATTGTGAGCGCGTCAGTCGACAATCGGGCAGTGTGCTGGACGTAGAAGATGCTATAAGTGGAGAGTATATTTTAGAGGTTTCCTCTCCGGGTATGGACAGGCCGCTCTATGAGTTGGCCCAGTACGAGCGTTACATAGGTGAAGATGTCTCTCTGAGATTGCGTTTTGCCTATGATGGTAGACGTAACTTTAAAGGTCGTCTTGTCGGTGTTGACGGAGATGAGATTGTTTTGGTGGTTGCAGATACAGAGTATCTGTTTCCGGTTGAAGGAATTGATAAGGCCAATGTGGTGCCTAGATTCTGATCAAGTGAGGTTTGAGCAATGAGCAAAGAAATTTTAATGGTCGCCGAAGCCGTATCCAATGAAAAGGGTGTGGATCAGGAAGTTATTTTTCAGGCGATCGAGCAGGCGTTGTCTACAGCGACCAAGAAGCGTTACGACGAAGGCGCAAATATTCGCGTCGTAATCGATCGTGAAACTGGCGACTACGACTCCTTCCGCTGGTGGGATGTTGTGGCTGATGATGTCATGGCAGAACTGGGTACTCAGTTCACCACTGAAGAAGCTCACGAAAAAGATCCGACACTGGCCGTTGGCGACACTTTTGAAGAAACGGTAGAGAATATCGCCTTCGGTCGTATTGCTGCCCAGACTGCCAAGCAAGTCATCGTTCAGAAAGTACGTGAAGCCGAGCGTGAGCTAATTATTAGCCGCTTTGTTAACCGCATCGGTGAGATGTTGAACGGTACGGTCAAGAAAGTGACCCGCGACCATATTATTGTCGACTTCGGTGACAACGCTGAAGGTCTGTTACCTCGCGAAGAGTTGGTCGGCCGGGAAATTTTCCGTATTAACGATCGTACCAGAGTTATTTTGACTAGCATTCGCGACGACACCCGCGGACCGCAGTTGCTTGTTTCACGAGCGGCTTCAGAGATGCTGGTGCAGTTGTTTCATATCGAAGTCCCAGAAATTTCTGAAGGTATTATCGAAATTAAAGGTGCTGCTCGCGATCCCGGTCAGCGTGCCAAGATTGCTGTTAAAAGCAAAGATGCCCGTATTGATCCAGTTGGAGCCTGCGTGGGAATGCGTGGCGCTCGAGTCCAAGCGGTCTCTAATGATCTTGACGATGAGCGCATTGATATTATTCTTTGGGATGATAACCCAGCTCAGCTCGTTATCAATGCTATGGCACCAGCCGAAGTAGAATCGATTGTTGTCGATGAAGACAGCAACTCCATGGATGTTGCAGTCAGTGAAGAAAACCTTGCCCAGGCAATTGGTAAAGGCGGTCAAAATGTTCGTCTAGCCTCCGAGCTCACTGGTTGGACCATCAATGTGATGACCATGGACCAGGCGCAAGAGAAGCAGCAGGAAGAATCATTAAATGTCGTTGAGAACCTAATGACGGCATTGGATATTGACGAAGATGTGGCTATCGTTTTGGTTGAAGAAGGTTTCACCAGTCTTGAAGAAGTGGCCTACGTGCCCCTCGAAGAGATGATCGATATCGAAGGCTTCGACGAAGGTATAGCGACAGAATTACGCGCTCGCGCTAAAGATGCGCTGTTGACCATGGCATTGGCAAGTGAAGAGCAATTAGCCAATGCTCAGCCAGCAGAAGATCTGCTGACAATGGACGGAATGAACGATGCGCTAGCTAATACCCTTGCAAGTAAGGGTATTATCACCATGGAAGATCTGGCCGAGCAGGCTGTAGACGATCTCATGGAAGTTGATGGAATGGATGAAGAGACCGCAGCAGCATTAATTATGACTGCACGGGCTCCTTGGTTTGTAGACCAAGGTGAATAATTAATCGGGGTGTAATAGAGGACAACCGATGGCTGAAGTTACTGTAAGTGAATTGGCAAAAACCGTAGGCGCATCTGTCGAACGTTTGCTTCTGCAAATGAAAGAGGCAGGACTGTCGCATACGTCTGAGGGTGCCTCGGTATCTGATGAGGAGAAACAAACGCTGCTGGCCTATTTAAAGGGTTTGCATGGCGATAGTGCTCGTGAGCCAAAGAAAATTGTTTTGCAGCGCAAGACCCTGAGCACCTTAAAGTCAGGTAACCGCAAGACGGTTAATATTGAAGTGCGAAAAAAGCGTACCTACATCAAGCGTAGTGATGAAGAGATTCAGGCTCAGGTCGATGCCGAAGCTCAAGAGCAGGAAATGGTTGAAGACGTTGCTGCAGCTGTTGCACCTGAGCCAGTCGCTATTCCAGAGCCGGAAGTGGTTGCAGAAATCACTCCAGAGCCGATTACAGAACCTACTCCTGAGCCGACCCCAGAGCCGGCTGTTGAAGCAACTCCTGAGTCGGCCCCAGAGCCAGTTGCTGACGCACCCAAGGTTTATGCTGACCCTGAATTACAGCGTCTAGCCGCGATTGCAGCTCGTCGCAAAGCTGCGGCAGAAGCACAGGCCAAAGCCGAAGCTGAAGCCCTGTTTAAAGTTGAAGAAGCTGCGCGATTAGCCGCCGAAGCTGCGTCAGCCGCGGCAGCCGCAGCGAAGAAGGCCGGTAAACCAGCCCCAGCCTCTAAGCCGGCTGCTACAGGAGAGCCTGTGCATGACAAGGCTCGCCGATTCGGTAAAGCAGCCCCAACTGACGACGATGATAAAGTTGGCAAGAAAGCGAAGAAGCCAATTGGCAAAGGCGGCAAGAAGAAAGGCCGTCTGGCAATGAATGATATGGATGATTCGCGACGCAAGTCTCCGCGCCTCCGTTCTAGCATGCCAGCTGCATTAAAAGTCGATAACAAGCACACCTTCCAAAAGCCGACTGAAAAGAAAGTCTTGGAAGTACAGATTCCAGATGAAATCTCCGTCGGTGAGCTGGCTCAGAGAATGTTGAGCAAGTCTGGTCCGGTTGTTAGGCAGCTGATGAAGATGGGCGTTATGGCCTCCATCAATGAAGTGATTGACCAAGAGACTGCCTTCTTGGTGGTTGAAGAGTTGGGTCATCAGCCAGTTGTTGAACAGGTCGAATCTGTCGAAGATGAGCTCGCTAAGCAGTTCGCTGAGATTAAAAGCGAAGGGACTGAAGAGCCGCGTGCGCCGATCGTTACCGTTATGGGTCATGTTGACCATGGTAAGACCTCGCTGCTTGACCAGATTCGAAAATCTCGCGTTGCCTCCGGTGAAGCCGGCGGTATTACCCAGCATATTGGTGCTTATCACGTAGATACGCCCAAAGGAATGGTGACTTTCCTCGATACTCCGGGACACGCAGCATTTACCGCTATGCGTGCTCGCGGCGCGCAGGCTACCGACGTAGTCATTTTGGTTGTCGCCGCCGATGATGGTGTTATGCCACAGACTGAAGAAGCTATTCAGCACGCAAAAGCCGCTGGTGTTCCCATTGTTATCGCCATCAACAAGATGGATAAAGACGGTGCCGACCCCGAGCGCGTAACCAATGAATTGGCTGCTAAAGACGTTATCCCAGAAGAGTGGGGCGGTGATACGCAGTTTATTAAAGTCTCTGCTCACACGGGCGATGGCATTGATCAATTGTTAGAAGCTGTGCTGCTGCAATCTGAACTACTTGAGCTCACTGCGCCAGTTGATGTGCCAGCTCGCGGTGTGATTGTTGAGGCCCGAGTTGATAAAGGCCGTGGCGTTATTGCTACTGCCTTGGTTCAGCAGGGTACATTGCGCAAAGGCGACTTTATGCTCGCCGGTGAGAGTGTAGGTAAGATCCGCGCCATGACCGATGAAGCGAAAAAGCCAGCTCTTGAAGCAGGCCCATCGATCCCAGTAGAGATACTCGGCCTAGACGAAGCGCCGAAAGCCGGCGATGAGTTCTTCGTTGTTGCCGATGAGCGCAAGGCCAAAGAAATTGCTGAAACTCGTCAGACCAAGGCTCGCCAAGAGCGCATGTCTCGTCAGCAGGCTGCCAAGTTAGAAAATATGTTTACCGATATGGGTGCCGATCAGGTGAGCAAGCTCAACCTGATTGTTAAAACCGATGTGCGCGGTTCACTGGAAGCGATTAACTCTGCTCTCCATGATTTCGCGACCAGCGAAGTTGCGGTGGATATTGTTGCCTCTGGTGTTGGTGGTATCACTGAATCAGATATGAACCTGGCTTTGACCACCGGCGCAATTATCCTTGGCTTTAATGTTCGCGCCGGCGGCTCAGCTCGCGCCCTGGGTGAAAAAGAAAATATTGAAGTGCGCTATTACAGCGTTATCTACACTCTTCTCGATGAAGTTAAGTCTGCTTTGTCAGGCATGTTGGCTCCAGAGACCCGTGAAGATATTGTGGGTATTGCCGAAGTGCGCGATGTCTTCCGTTCACCAAAGTTTGGCGCAATTGCCGGCTGCATGGTGATCGAAGGCACAGTGTTCCGCAGCAAACCAATCCGTGTTCTCCGTGACGATATTGTTATCTATGAAGGCGAGCTGGAATCTCTGCGTCGCTTTAAAGATGACGCTCAAGAAGTTCGCAACGGTATGGAATGTGGTATCGGTGTGAAAAACTATAACGATGTGAAGCCTGGTGATCTGATTGAGGTCTTTGACGTCACTCAGGTACAGCGCTCACTATAAATACGGACTGACATGCCAAGAGAATTTACTCGCGCAGAACGCGTATCAGACTCTGTTCAACAGGAGTTGGCTACACTGATACGCAGCGAAGTTCGCGATCCTCGTGTTGGCATGGTCAATGTAACTGAAGTACAGATCAGTCGCGATCTCGCCTATGGCAAAGTGTTTGTTAACTTTGTCGGTGATCGCGAGCAGGAACAGATCGACGAAGCCATGGCTGCCCTTAACGGGGCATCCGGCTATCTGCGTAAGTTACTTGGTGCTAGCATTCAGTTGCGTATTGTCCCTAAGTTAAATTTTATCTTTGATGAGACCGGTCGTCGCGGCCAGCACCTCTCTGCACTGATTGATCTGGCGATCTCAAAAGAGATGCCTGCAGATGCTGCGGGTCAACAAGACACTGATCAAAAAGACCTTGAGTCGGATAGCGAGGAAGCCTAATTTTGGCTCGCAAGCGCACCCGCGGCCGTTCGGTGAATGGCGTATTCCTGCTCGATAAACCCTTTGGATTGTCTTCCAATCATGCCCTTCAGCGTGTCCGGCGTCTGTTCGATGCTAACAAAGCAGGTCATACCGGCAGTCTCGATCCATTAGCCACTGGTGTACTGCCAATCTGCCTCGGCGAAGCGACAAAATTTAGCCAGTTTTTACTCGATGCCGAAAAAGGCTATCGCAGTACCTTTAGTCTGGGATTGCGCACTGAGAGCGGCGATGTTGATGGCGGCGAAGTATCGCGCATTGATGCCTCTAATATTACTTTGGCGCAAATCGAGCAAGCCGTTGAGACTTTTAGAGGTGATATACAGCAAGTTCCCTCAATGTACTCGGCGCTCAAGCACAACGGTCAACCGCTGTATAAACTGGCCAGGCAGGGTATAGAGGTAGAGCGTGCTCCCCGAAGTATTAGTATCTATGACTACAAAATTTTAGACTTCAGGCCCGGTGTGATTGCCGAACTGGATGTCGAGGTGCGCTGCAGTAAAGGGACTTACATAAGGTCTCTAGCCGATGACCTGGGCCAGATGCTCGGATGTGGTGCCCATGTCAGCGCATTGCACCGTACCTTAGCCGGGCCGTTTCACGAGAGCGAAACCCTGACGCTTTCTGCCCTCGAAGAGATGCGCGAGAGCGGCGAGCCAGAGCAGTTAGACCACCTATTAAAACCTATGGATATAGCCGTTGCGGACCGAATGGCAGTGGAATTGAGCGAGACTGTCGCCGCTTACTTCCAGTTGGGGCAAGAAGTAATGTCGGGCGAGGCCTTTCGCAATGGGCAAGAAGGCGATATAGTGCGCGTCTTTCGCGAGGGCGGAGCGTTTTTGGGTGTGGCTACGGTCACCGAAGACGGTCGAATAGCCCCGAAAAGATTGGTCGTTGAGACATAGCGGCCTAAGAACCTACGTTAGGTTGTCTGTAAATATGCGCGGGCATCCTGAATTTGTTTAATTCGCATATTGGAGAAAGTAACATGGCACTGAGTGCAGAAGAAAAAGCAGCAATCGTATCCGAGCATGCAACTTGTGAAAATGACACAGGTTCCCCTGAAGTTCAGGTCGCATTGCTAACCGTAAATATTAACAAGTTGCAGGGCCACTTTGGCGATCACAAAAAAGATCACCATTCACGTCGCGGCCTGATTCGCATGGTTAATCAACGTCGTAAATTGCTCGATTATCTAAAGGGCAAAAATATCGAACGTTACAGCCAGCTGATCAAGAAGCTTGGTTTACGTCGATAACTGTTCTCGGTGCGGCCCTCAAAAGGGGCCGCATTTGTCTATCTGGGCTATTCAGTTTCAGGTGGGCGTCTTGACGAACAGCTAACTAAACCGTTGGAGCTCTGACCACAGATTCGTTGATCGAGTTACTGATGCATATCCCCGAAGTATTAAGATGGATTAAAGGGTATTTATCAGTAACCCGAGCAGCGTAAAAAGGCTCAGTGCAAAGACGCTAAATGGTAAATATACCAAGGTAAAATATGACTCCTATTACTAAATCGTTTCAATACGGTAATCACACCGTAACTCTGGAAACCGGCCGCATCGCGCGTCAGGCAACCGGCGCAGTATTATGTTCAATCGACGACACTTCTGTACTCTGTACAGTTGTTGGCGCACGCGAAGCTAAGCCCGGAATGGACTTCTTCCCACTGGGTGTTCACTACATTGAGAAAGCCTATGCTGCGGGTAAAATCCCCGGTGGTTTCTTCAAGCGTGAAGGCCGTCCAAATGAGAAAGAAACACTGACCTCACGTTTGATTGACCGTCCGATCCGTCCACTTTTCCCCAACGGCTTTAAAAATGAAGTACAGGTTGTCTGTACTGTTATGTCCGCTGAGAAAAATATCGATCCGGATATCGCTGCCATGATCGGCACCTCTGCCGCTCTGTCTATCTCTGGGATTCCGTTTAACGGTCCTGTTGGTGGCGCGCGCGTTGGTTACACCGACGAGCAAGGCTACCTGCTTAACCCAACTTACAGTGAGTTGGCTGACTCTGCACTGGACATGGTTGTTGCTGGTACTAAAGATGCCGTACTGATGGTTGAATCTGAAGCCAGCGAGCTGTCAGAAGACATTATGTTGGGCGGTGTACTTTTCGCTCATCAGGAAATGCAGTCGGTTATTACTGTTATCGCTGAACTTGCCGCAGAAGTTGGCAAGCCACGTTGGGATTGGGTTGCAGAAGTTGAAAACGCTGACCTGAAAACTGCGCTTAACGATTTGGTTGGTGCTGATCTAGATGCAGCCTACCAGACAGTTGATAAGCAAGCCCGTGTGGTCAAGATTAATGCTCTGCGCGATATTGCCAATGCTCAGCTGATTGCTGAAGACGGCCCAACTGCTGAAGACATTAAAGACTCGTTCAAGAAGCTTGAGAAAAGCATTGTTCGCGGTCGCATCATCCGTGGCGAGCCGCGTATTGATGGTCGTGACACTACTACTGTTCGCGGTATCGACGTTGAAGTTGGCATCTTACCCAAGGTTCACGGTTCTTCACTGTTTACTCGTGGCGAGACTCAGGCAATTGTTGCTGCCACTTTGGGATCTACTCGTGATGCACAGATGATCGATGCCCTTGAAGGCCGTCGTGATGATCCGTTTATGTTGCACTACAACTTCCCTCCCTATTCAGTAGGCGAAGCCGGTCGTATTGGTTTCACTAGCCGTCGCGAAGTGGGTCACGGTCGTCTAGCCCGTCGTGGTATCAACGCGGTTCTGCCTTCTCCGGAAGAGTTCCCGTATGCCATGCGTGTTGTATCAGAAATCACTGAATCTAACGGTTCAAGTTCTATGGCGTCGGTTTGTGGTTCAAGCCTGGCGTTGATGGATGCTGGTGTTCCTTTGAAGGCGCCAGTTGCTGGTATCGCTATGGGTCTGGTTAAAGAAGATTCAGGCTACGCAGTACTGACCGATATTCTTGGCGACGAAGATCACCTTGGCGATATGGACTTTAAAGTAGCTGGTACAGCTGCTGGTATCACTGCATTGCAGATGGATATCAAAATTGAAGGTATCACTGAAGAGATTATGGAAATTGCCCTTGAGCAAGCTATGCAGGCACGTTTGCATATCCTTGGCGAGATGAACAAGGTGATTTCTACTGGTCGTGACGAAGTTGCTGACACTGCTCCGCGTATGGGTGTTATGCAGATCGATTCAGACAAGATCCGTGACGTAATTGGTAAGGGCGGCGCAACTATCCGTGGTCTTTGCGAAGAGCACAACTCAACTATCGATATCGATGACAGTGGTGCGGTTAAGGTTTACTCTGAAGATACTGCTGGTCTGAACGCTGCTATGGACGCAATTGCTGCCATCGTTGCTGATCCAGAGCCAGGTACTATCTACGAAGGTAAGGTTGTACGTATTGTTGAGTTCGGCGCATTCGTTAACTTTATGCCTGGTACTGATGGTCTGGTGCATATCTCTCAGATCGCTCAAGAGCGTGTTGCCAAGGTGACTGATTACCTGAGCGAAGGTCAGACTGTTCGCGTTAAGGTTCTGGAAATTGACAACCGCGGTCGCGTTAAGCTGTCGATCAAAGAAGCTCAGTCGGATGAGGGTACTACACCTGAAGCGCCTGCTGCTCCAGCAGCTACTGAAGAAGCAGCTCCAGAAGCCTAATCTTCAAAAGCGTTTAAAAGATCCCCGGTTGCTTTGGCAGTCGGGGATTTTTTTTGTTTTAAATTACCTGTCGGTGATTCCTAGCCCACTGCTGTCATCTTGACAGAGCGAAGCGACGCGGGGTCTCGGGATTACTGTTGGCAAGAGGATTGGGTGCGAATAGACCCTGGCCCTTCCCTTGCGATCGGTCCCATGGCCGCCATCCTTTTCAGCGTTCGCACAACTCGCTGACGCTCAGACAAGTGCTCTCTCTTTCTGAAAAGGATGGCACCCATAAGCGGGCCCTGATTGATCGCAAGGGAAGGGCCAGGGTCTATTTGAATTGTCGCAGTACAGGCGGGAGCTCGATTCTGTGAGCGTTACACTTTATCATCATCCTGAGCGCCTTACTCTGTCATCCTATGCGCCTTACCCTGTCATCCTGAGCGCAGCTAGGATACTGTTATCCCAGCAGAGCAAAGCGACGAGGGATCCTTTCCTCTGATTTAACGCGACGCCAAACTAAGTAATTCTGATGCATGGGAGATGGTCTGCTCAGTGACTTTGGCGCCACCTAACATTCTCGCCAGTTCTTCAATACGCTGCTGCTGATCCAGAGGCGTCATCAACGACGCAGCACTGACATTGTCTACAATCTTGCTGGCCCGATAATGATGATGGGCATGAGCCGCCACCTGAGGCTGGTGAGTGACACTGATCACCTGACCCCGCTCGCCCAGTTTTTTCAGTAGCTGACCGACAATATCTGCGGTGCTGCCGCCTATACCCACATCCACCTCATCAAACACCAGCGTTGGGATATCTGAGTGGGCTGCGGCCACAACCTGAATTGCCAGACTGACTCGCGATAGTTCTCCGCCAGAGGCAATTTTTGCCAGGGCTTTGTGAGGCTGCCCCGGATTGGTGGCCAACAAAAATTCCACATCCTCAAGGCCGCCACTGCGGTATCCCCCATCGCTCATCGGTGATAGTTGCACCAGCAGCTCTGCCCCTTCCATGGAAAGCTGTTGCAGTTGCTGGTTGATCTCAGCCGACATAGCTTTGGCACCTTTCTTACGCTTGGCGCTGAGTTTGGTTGCCTTGGTTTCATAGATCGCAGCTAATTCAGCAAGCTGTTGCTGTAATGACTCAATGCTCTCTCCACCGTCTTTAAGGCCTTGTAACTCTGTATCTAGCGCCACGAGTGTGTCGCTGAGTTGATCGGCGTTAACGCGGTGTTTGCGGGCTAACTGGAAGATCAGGCCGAGCTGCTCTTCAATTATCGACAGGCGCTGGGGGTCGGCTTCAAAACGGTCGATATGGTTTTCAATCTCTCGGGTCGCTTCTTCAATCTGAATCCGGCCGCTCTGAAATAATTCTTCGGCACTGCTCAGTGCCTCCGGCTTGTGCTTGAGGCCGGCCAAAATACTGAGTGCCTGATTGAGACCATCGCGAAGGTTAAATCCTTCGTTCTGATCGCAAATGCCCAGCAGGCTGTGGCTGTCCTGGAGGATCTGCTCTGCATTGGCGAGGGTTTGCTGCTCGATCTCGAGCTTCGCTAGGGACTCAGGTTCAATATCAACCTGCTTAAGCTCATTAACTTGAAAGCTGAGTAAATCTTTACGGGCAATTAACTCGTCAGATCGCTCAAGTAACGATGCCAGCTTCTTATTCGCTGCATGCCAGGCTCTGAAATGATCTCCAACCTCGTTTGCCAGTTCTACGCCGTTGCAATATTCGTCTAGCAGGCGACGGTGAGTCTCGCGTCGCAGCAGGGATTGGTGCTCGTGTTGGCTATGAATATCCGTAAGCATCTCGCCCAGGGCCTGCAGCTGTTGCATGGTGCAGGGTTGGCCATTGATATAGCCGCGAGAGCGTCCCTCTGTAGTGTATAAGCGGCGCAAGAAACATTGTTCATCTTCAGCGTCAAAGTCCTGCTGATTGAGCCAGGTTTTAGCCTGATCAATCTTTGCTATATCAAAGGTGGCGGTGATTTCGGCGCGGTCTTTGCCATGGCGGATGGTGCCCGTATCAGCGCGATCACCCAATGCCATACCCAGTGCATCCAATACCAATGACTTTCCAGCACCAGTTTCGCCGGTAATCGCAGTGGTGCCACTAGCGAACTCGATCTCGAGGGATTCGACCAATGTGTAGTTATTGATATGGATGGATAGCAGCACTTTTCGCAGGCCTATTTTTCACAAGATGTTTTTTAAGCTAATTTTTCGTAAATGTACGGTTTGATTAGTTTATACAGAACAGATTGCTGTTACGCAATCGCTTGAAACTGAATAGTTTGTCCCCATATTGAGAAAGAGCCAAAAGTAATGGCCAATATAACCAACGATGTGAGGAATTGGTGTGTCAAAAGAAACAGAAGTGGATCAACCAAATAACAACGATGCTGTCGATTCAGGCGCTAATGAAGCCGAGCAGACTGGATCTGTAAGCAATGAAGAAATTGAGCAGGAGCTGCTAGAGGAAGAGCCAATCTCTGAGACCGAGCAATTGCAGCAGCAGGTTGCTGAAGCCAATGATCAGGTGTTGAGAGTTCAGGCTGAGATGCAGAATGTCCGCCGCCGCGTTGAGCGGGATGTTGAAAACGCCCATAAATACGCATTGGATAAATTTTCTGCTGATTTATTGCCTGTAGTAGATAACCTTGAGCGCGCTCTGAGTTCAATCTCAGCGGATGACGAGAGTCAAAAAGCGGTAGCCGAAGGGATTGAGCTGACACTAAAAAGCTTTGTCGATGTATTGGCGCGTTTCAAAATCGAGCCAGTTGATCCAGCGGGTCAGCCCTTTGATGCCAACCTGCATCAAGCGGTATCTATGGTGCCCAATCCTGATCTCGAACCCAATACGGTTATGGATGTGTTTCAGAAGGGCTACACGCTCAATGGACGCTTAATTCGACCCGCCATGGTGATTGTATCTAAAGCATCTTGATGCACGTTGGCAGCAAACAAAAAAATCGTTCTGCCCTTGAATTTGTGCAACTAGCACCCACTTAAGAGAACAAGAACGCAAACAATTAATGACAAACCCTGGCAACAGGCTTTAAAGAAAAGTAATGGAGATATAACTGATGGGCAAAATTATCGGAATCGACCTTGGAACCACCAACTCTTGTGTTGCGGTCCTTGAAGGCGATAAACCCAAAGTAATAGAAAATGCAGAAGGTGCACGCACTACACCATCTGTTGTAGCGTACACCGACGAAGGTGAAATCTTAGTTGGGCAGTCGGCCAAGCGCCAGGCAGTGACTAACCCGCATAACACCGTTTACGCGGTAAAGCGTTTAATCGGTCGTCGTTTTGAAGACGATGTCGTGCAGAAAGACATAAAAATGGTGCCGTACAAAATTGTTAAAGCGGATAATGGCGATGCCTGGGTCGAAGTTAAAGGCGACAGCAAAGCAGCGCCAC
>Ga0102816_1000397_pt1 | contig 18427 bp, 10 predicted proteins | sample ColrivemetaGS545_FD_84509 | JGI IMG/M metagenome (GOLD analysis project Ga0102816, IMG submission 84509) | Estuarine microbial communities from the Columbia River estuary - Flood tide non-ETM metaG S.545 | ecosystem: Environmental > Aquatic > Marine > Intertidal zone > Estuary | place: USA...
GGGAGTTAAATCGAACTATTTTGGGGAAGATTTATTAGGATTGAATATCTCTAATCTACTTTAATATTTGAAATAACTGTAATTTCTTTGGTAATTTGGAATTAAACAAATTAATTAAAAGTTTCAGACTAAATTGCAAACCACAGTATCCCTTATATTTAAGTGCTTTTGTATTGATAAGTTTTAGTTTTCGGTGGTTTAGATTGCGCAACCGTAGGTTTAGATGAAGAAAACCTATTCGCTATCTCTGTATACCCAATTCCAACAAACAACATCAATTTACAAGCATTGCCAAGCAGTGTGTATGTGATTAGAATATCAGATGATGTCGGGCAAACCAATAGAAAATTTATAAAAAATTAAGACAGACTAAAAGTTATGGAAAGATTAGTGCATAAGTATATATTTTATATTTTATATTTAATTTCGTTTAACTTTTATGGACAGTGTAATGGTTCAAAAGATTTATGCAATAAGAGATATAATGAAGTTGCCTATCTTACTACCCATAATGCCTTTAATTCAAAGCAGGACAGTTTCCTTTTTCCAAATCAGAAATCCAACATAACCGAACAACTTAATAATGGTGTGCGTGGACTAATGATTGATGTATACGACGATAATGGAAGCATTGTTGTTTATCATGCTTATAAATTTTTAGGAAACAAACCGCTATCCGTTTATTTAAATGACATTAAATATTTTTTAGATAATAATCCAAATGAAATAATAACTATAATATTAGAGTCTTATACAACATCAAATTCTATCGAAAATGAAATTACTCAAGTCGGGTTATTAAAATATTTACATTCACAAGATGTTAATTCTTTATGGCCAAAGTTACAAACGATGATTGATTCTAATAAAAGGTTAGTAATACTCTCAGATAAAAATGATGCAAATGAAAAGCAAAGTTGGTATCATTATATATGGGATTTTGCTGTTGAAAATAAATATGGTGAAATTAACTGTGAATTTAATAGAGGAAATCCTACAAATAGTCTTTTTATATTCAATCATTTCATTACATCATTCACTGGCAATAAAAATAATGCCAAAAATGTAAATTCATTTAAATTCCTTATAAATAATATTATAAAGTGTAAAGACTTAAAAAATAAGTTTCCCAACTTTATAACAGTTGATTTCTTTGAAACAGGAGAGAGCCTCGATGTAGTTAGTAAATTAAATACAATAAACTAATACAGTATTATGTAAAACTCTGAAACAGAGTAAGGATAGACTTTTTAAACTTGATGAAAAACTTAAAGATGTATTAATATGCGCTTACTATTTCGTTTTATCAATTTTCCCCAAGATTTGTTTACTTAACGATTTTCAAATAGTTACTAAATTAACTAAATAAAAAACTCTACTATCTTTTAGGACGTGAATTGTTACAATCTACAATCAATGAAGTAGATCTTTCCAGCTTACCAAATAACTTATACATGATTAAATTGGAGGATAATCAAGGGAAGATTATTACAACAGAGAAGATCATAAAAAACTAAAGATTATCCCCTAAAACAAAAATTATTTTTGAGGATAATTGTAGTCACTATTCTACATTTATAAACTATTGATTATATAATTATTATTAGTCAAAGAAAAGGGCTTGGATGAATTAGAATTCCCAAAGTCTTTATTTGGAATGCTATCCATTTTAAAATGTAAGCTACCTCCCTTTTGAATTTCATCATAGTCAATCCATGTATTGTTGTATAAGGCATTATTTAACCTCATTGATTGAATAAAATGGTTCTTGTCTTTATTATTCTCTGCTTCAATTGTAAATGCATTTCCATTTTGTAAATGCATTGTTACTTTATCAAATAGTGGGCTACCTATCACGTATTCTGGAACACCAGGGGTTACAGGATAAAATCCTAAAGCACTAAATACATACCAAGCTGAGGTCTGTCCGTTATCTTCATCTCCACAATATCCGTCAGGAGTGGCGGCGTATAGTTTGTCCATAACCATTCTTACCTTTTCTTGTGCTTTCCATGGTTGATTTGCATAATTATACAGATAAATCATGTGTTGTATTGGCTGATTTCCGTGGGCATAATTTCCCATATTTACAATCTGCATTTCTCTAATTTCATGAATGGTAAATCCATAATAAGAATCATCAAACTTTGGAGGCATTGTAAATACGTTATCTAACATTTTGGTAAAATCTTCATTTCCTCCCATGAGGTTTATAAGACCTTGGATATCATGAAACACTGACCATGAATAATGCAGGCTATTTCCTTCCGTAAACGCATCGCCCCATTTTAAGGGGTTAAAAGGAGACTGAAAGGTTCCATCTTCATTTTTTCCTCTCATCCATTTTGTTTCAGGATCAAAAAGGTTTTCATAATTTTTAGATTGTTTGTAGAACCGTTTCGATAGTTCCGGTTTGTTCAGCTTTTCTGCCATTGCTGCTATTGTAAAATCAGCGTATGCGTATTCTAGGGTGCGCGCTGCATTTTCATTAATTCCAACATCATAGGGAACATAACCTAGCTTATTGTAATAATCAACCCCTTCTCTTCCTACTGATTTCACTGGTCGTCCCTCGTTTACATTGGCATTTTTTAATACAGCCTCCAGTAGTGTAGCTACATCTTTTTCATTCACATTTCCTTTAAGATAGGCATCTGCAATAATTGGAGCTGAGTTTGAGCCAATCATACAATCGCGGTGACCAGGGCTTGCCCATTCCGGCAACCATCCAGATTCTTTATAGGTATTTGCTAACCCTTCCATTATTTGCTTGTTCAACTCTGGATACATTAAATTAAAAAATGGAAATACAGCCCTAAAGGTGTCCCAAAATCCGTTATCTGTAAACATATACCCAGGAAGGACTTGCCCATTGTAAGGGCTATAATGAACAATTTCATCGTTCTTGTTTATTTCATAAAATTTTCTAGGAAACAACAAAAGGCGATAAAGGCAGGAGTAAAAGGTTCGAATGTTATCAATATTGTCGTCCTCAACGATCAATCTTTGGAACTCATTTTCCCAAGATGCCTTAGCTTCTGTTTTAACAGTTTCAAAGGATTTATTTCCAATTTCACGTGAGAGATTAAGCTCTGCCTGTTCTGAACTAATAAAAGATGATGCGACCTTAACGTTGACTTCTTCTCCCAATTCAGTTTCAAAGCCAATGATAGCCCCTACATGATCTCCTTCACTGTAAGTTGAATTTGCTTCTAGTTTCCAATCGTCTTTCCATGTATGTTTCCACTTAAAATCTTTATCAAAAACCGCTACAAAATAATTGTGGAAGTTTTCGGGGACACCATCATTATTATTTCTACAATAGCCAATGATTTTTCTTTCCTCAGGTATAATTTTTACCATTGAACCCATGTTAAAAGCATCTAAAATAATATATGAGGATTTATTTTCTGGAAAAGTAAATCTAAAAATGGATCCTCTTTCAGTAGGTGTGATTTCTGCAGTCACATCATAATCTGCTAAATAAGTTTGATAATAGTATGGTTTAGCCTCCTCTGCTTTATGCGAAAACCAAGAAGCTCTTTCATCTTCGTTATATTTTAGATCCCCTGTAACAGCCATTAGAGAAAAAGAAGCATAGTCGTTTATCCAAGGGCTAGGTTGATGGGTCTGTTTTATTCCTCTAATTTTATTATCATCGTATTTATAAGCCCATCCATCTCCCATTTCTGCAGTTTGGGGGGTCCAGAAGTTCATTCCCCAGGGTGTAGCTATTGCTGGGTAGGTATTTCCATTTGAAAGACTAAATTTAGAGTCTGTACCCATTAGAGGATTAACCAAATCAACTAAGATTGAAGTTTGTGCATTTACAGTATATGAAAGACAAAGCATCGTAGCTATAAATAATGTTTTTTGAATATTTTTTATCATTTTTTTGATTTTGAATGAATCCATTTTAAGAAATTCGGTTCGGCAAATGCATTATTCCAACTGTCATGACCAACATTTTCATATAAAGTCATGTTGGGGCTGCCACCCGATGCTATTATCGCCTCTACCATTTTTAGAGAATGCTTTGGATTAACCACTTTATCATCAGAACCATGAAAAATCCATACTGAAACTTTATCTGCATATCGTTTTGCAAATGCTGCAATTCCATTTCCACAAATAGGAGTAGCAGCGGCAAACATATCAGGTCTTCTGTACAATATCTCAAAAGTTCCCATACCACCCATAGACAGTCCACTTACATATACTTTACGTTTATTGACCTGTTTTCTTTCAATAAACGTATCCATCAATTTCATTACAAGTCCAAGACTTTTATTTGGTTTAGTTGTTTTCTTTTCAAAATTATTGTTCCATTCATTGTCCGAAGATAAACTTGGCCAACGGTCATCATTTGGGCATTGAGGTAAGATTACCCATGATTTATACTGTTTTCTGTTTTCTTTTTTTAGAAAAAGGTTATCTACATACGTTAATTGAGAGGAATTATCAGAACCTCTTTCACCAGCACCATGCAAAAATAAATGGACAGGATATTGCTTATTTGGATCGTAATCTAAAGGCATAAGCAATCTATAGTTAAGTGTATCCGTTTCACTTACAAAAATCATATCCTCAAATAAATTCAGATCTTGAGCATACAGATTACTTGTTAATTGTATGAAAATTAAAAATGTGATTTTCTTCATTTATGTAGTATTCCCTTAGCGGTTTCATTTTATAATACTTAACAAAAAAAACAAAATCCTTAGTTTTTGGCTACAACGTGTACGTTTCATTACGAAAATGGGCTTTTTTAAACGTTGTGGTTTAATACAATTTTGATTTTGGGCGGTATATATTTTCCTTTCCAAAATCTTTATTCGGATTGGGGCCCATTTTAAATTCGATTTCTCCTCCTTTGATTATATCTTTATGAGTAATGTATGCGTTTTTATAATCAACCCCATTAAGTTTTACACTTTGGATATAAATATTCTTCTGAGAATTGTTCACGGTTTTTACAGTAAATGATATATTATTACCCAACTCTATCTTTGCGTTATCAAAAACGGGGCTTCCAAAAACATACACGCCATTTGAAGGGTTCACAGGATAAAAACCAAGGCTAGATAATATATACCAAGATGACATTTGACCACAATCCTCATTTCCAGCTAATCCATCAGGTTTATCTGTGTAAAGCTCATTAATGATGTACCTTACATTTTCAGGTATTTTATATTGGGCGCCAGCATAAGCGTACATATAAGTTGTATGGTGACTGGGTTCATTTCCATGAGCGTATTGCCCTATTAGCCCTGTTATATCCATTGAAGAACCCTTTTCTAGCTCAGATGACATGCTAAATAGTCTGTCTAACTTATTAATGAAGGGTTTGTCTCCTCCTAACAAATCAATTAAACCTTCGGGGTCTTGAGGGACTAACCACAAATATTGCCAAGCGTTTCCTTCACAATAATCATTTATCCTGTGCTGAGCTGAAACTGGATCAAAGGGAGTCCTCCAACTGCCATCTAAAAACCTACCTCTCATAAAACCTGTTTCACTGTCAAAATAGCTTTTATAAGCTTTAGATCTATCCATGAAATAATGATAGTCATCCATCTTGTTTAATTTTTTCGCAAGTTGTGCTATTGCCCAATCACTAATAGCATATTCCATCGAACTAGCAATAGACTCAACCATTAAATCTGAGGGTATATATCCATACTTCATCAGTTCTTTTACCCCAGGCTCAAAATCACCTGTTGCACTAATTTTTGCAGCCTCATAGACCTTTTCAGCATCACCTTTATATATTCCCTTCAAAACTGCATCGACTACAACAGGTACAGCACTATATCCAGGCATGGTATTGGTTTCATTACCTCTTAAATGCCAAACGGGTAGTTTGCCTTGGTGTTCATATATTTTAACCATTGATTCTACCATATCACTAACCTTATCGCTATGGACTAGAGTGTACAAAGGGTGTGCAGCTCGATATGTGTCCCAAAGCGAAAACAATGTGTAGTTTGTAAAAGAGGTGTCATTGTAAACTTTCTTGTCTGTTCCTCGATAATCTCCGTTTACATCATTGTAAATATTAGGTGCAATCATACTATGATACATTGCTGTGTAGAATATTTTTTTCTTTTTGGAGTCTGTTGTTTTAATTTTAATTTTAGCTAGCTCATTATTCCACTTAGTTCTTGCACTAGTGTGAACTTTATCAAAATCCCAATCAGGTATCTCATGCATCAGATTTTCTAAACCATTCTTCATACTCACATTAGAAACACCCATTTTGACATATACCGTTTCGCCTTTAACAGTAGAAAACTCTAAAAATCCTTTTACAAACTTACCCTTAACTTCATCTTTTTTGATTTTTCGACCACCATCATATAAAATAAATTCTTTTACTGGTTTAGAAATAATTAAGGAAAAGAACTCTCGTTGGTCAGAAGCCCATCCTTTTGAGAATCTGTAACCCTCAAATAAAGTATCGTTCACTTTTCTTAAATACGTTTCCGTAGGACGGTCTGCACTTCCCTCACCTAAATCAATAATAACCCTAGAGCTATCAGATTTAGGGAATGAGTATTTATGTAAACCTGATCTTTCTGTAGCAGTTAGATCTACAGTTATTCCATATCGATCAAGGAAAACACTGTAAAATCCGGGAGATACTTTTTCTTTGTCTTTAGAGTATAAAGAGGAATACCCTTTCATGTGATTGTTTTGTGTTCCTGCATTAATTTTTAATTCTCCATTTGCAGGCATTATGGTTAATTCTCCCAAATCAGACATCCCTGTGCCGCTTACATTTAAATGGCAAAATCCTTTTACAATGCTGTCAGAGTAATGGTATGATGAGGACCAATCCCATCCTTTGTTAAAATTAGTTGGCCCAACTTGAACACCACCAAAAGGCACGTTTGCGCCAACGAATACGTGTCCATGACCCCCAGACCCAATAAAAGGATCAACAAATCTTACTAAGTCATGCTTTTTATCATTTTGAATTTTAAACCCAATTAGAAGGACACTAACAAGTGTTAAATAGATTAATACTTTATATTTTTTCATTTATGATTGTTCTTAGTTTGAAAGTTTTGTTTTAATAGATTCATCATCAATCCTTTGATTGAACATAATTTTTCCGCCATTAGATATTTGTTCTAAATCAATCCAATTGCTATTGTGGTTTAAATTATTAATGCTAACTGATTTTACGTAATCAAATTCACTTTTACTTTTTAAAATTTCCAAAGTGTTATTTTGTAGTGCTATTTTGATTTTATCAAACTGCGGAAGATTGATTGTAAAACCTCCAACTCCTGGAATAAATGGATAAAGGCCAATAGATGAAAATACATACCATGCGCCCATGGTACCTAAGTCGTCATTCCCAGGCAATCCGGAAGATGAACTATTGTACATCGTATCTAAAATTCTGTTAACAGTTAATGAAGTCTTTTTTGGTGCGTTTGTCCAGTTATAGACCCATGGGACATGAAAATCAGGCTCATTTCCGCTTGCAAACCATTTGTCTTCATATCTTGCATCTAGCCTTTCAAACAAACTATCTAATCGTTTTTCAGCAAAATTTTTACCTCCGATGGTTTGAATAAGACTATTAATATCAAACGGTACCATCCAAAAATAATTTACATAAGTCCCCTCTCTCCAATCGTGATTAATATCTTTCCATTTACCATTTGGATATCTAGAGTTCAGCCACTTTATTTTTGGATTATAAATATTTTTCCAATTAAATGATCTTGATAAAAATGTTTTATAATCATTATCAAAACCTAATGCATTTTTTGAAAAGATTGCAATCGCAAAATCTGAGGCGTTATATTCTAATGACATCGATGCAAAAGTATGCCCATCTCTTATATACTCATGTAGGTATGGTCTTATCTCTTGATTTTGAGATCTCAAGCGAGGTATTGTAGCACCTAACTTCATATACCTAAATGCTTTTTTATGATCAAATTCTTTTGCGCCAAATGCATATGAGCTTGCAATTAATATGGGAGTAGGGTCACCCTGCATTATGCCAGTTTCAACATTTGCTAGAATCCATCTGCCGTAGCCACCCGCTTGTTCGGCAAAATCAACTAGGGATTGCATCATATCACTACTTTTTTTAGGAAATAACCAAGCCAATAGTTGGCCTTGAGTTCTGTAGGTGTCCCAAACACTAAAAGAGCTGTATTGTTCACAATTCTTTTTTGCTTGTTTTACTTTGAAATCAGCACCCATATATTCTCCATTTACATCACTAACAATATTAGGATGGATTAAGCTTCTGTATAAGCTAGAATAAAACTGTACTTTTTTATCTCTGTTTGCTGACTCTACTTGAATTTTATTAAGCGCCTTATTCCAAGCTATTTGATTTTTATTTAAGTATGAATCAAAATCAAATCCTAGACCATCTGATTTCATGTTTAGCTTTGCGTTCTCAACAGACACATATGAAATGGAGATCTTATAATTAACGTATTTTTCGTTTTTGGTGTCAAATACAAAAGATGCACCAGAATTTTTACCACTGGCCTGAAGTCTATTAGATATTTTATCTTCATGCCACGTAAATTGCTTTAATGCTGGTCTGTCAAATTCGACGAAAAAATATATTTTATAATTTGTTTCTGTCCCACAAAAATCTCCACCAATTGCAAAGCCCTCGGCTGTTTTATTTGAAGTTATAATGACTTCAGCATCTGACACTTCAGTGGCATTTATACCTGAGCCAATTATAATTGAGGACTTATTTTTGGAATTAAATTTAAATTGTGCAAATCCAGTTCTTTTGGTCGTAGTAAGTTTTGCCTCAGTACCATCTTTCATAATTACTGATAGTAAACCAGCTCTTAACGTTTTAATAGAATCATACTTCTCGTATTTATCCATTTGATCAGGCGATCTTTCTATTTCTCCTGAAATAGGTAAAACTGGGAAGTTACCCATATTTGAACACCCAGCACCATTAAGTTGTGTAACGACAAATCCCCTATTTGGAGAAAAAAAGCTTGGTGTAAATTGAATCATACCAAAAGGATAAGTAGATCCAATAAATGTATATCCACTCTCTAAACCATCATCTCTCGAGCCTATACTTGGATCAACTTGTAACGTTAAATCTTGTGCGAAAGTAGAGGTTAGAGCAAATAAAACACATATTATTACTTTCTTCATATTAATATTCATTTAAAGCTCCATTTCCGTAAAATGAAACTTCTAGTAACTGACATCCACTCCCTCCAACAGTGTCAACATATCTTATTTTTAAATATCTGACCATTTCGTTTGAATCAACCTCAAATTCATATGAATTTAAAGTAGCACCATTCATATTATTTGATGATAATAATATCCAATTAGCATTTTGTAAACTTTGTGAGTTAGTTGGGTTTGATGTAACTGTATTGCCGGTAGAATTAAAAACCGGAAAAATTTCAGCGTTATTTAGGTTTTCCCTCCCCCATATTTCTAGTTTTGTTGGGTTATTCCCTGAATAACTAAGAGTAGGTCTAAAATTTAGCTTAACTTTTCTCAGTCGGGTATAAACCCCCAAGTCTAAAGTAAAATGTCCAGGCACAGCATTTTCACCTGAGTGATATCCATATTTATCGTTGTATTGCCATGTAGAATTATTATCATATAAATATTTCTTTGGTTCCGCAGCATAAAAATTACCTGGATTATCACTTTGCATATTAGGCATAGAAAATAAAGATTTGTCGTGCTGTATAGGCTCGTTGTCTTGACCATATACTGTTATTTCTGTTAACTGAGAATGTATATTTTTGACTGTTGACAAAACTCTAAAGCGGAGGTATCGCATCTTATCGTTGTTATAGGGGATATAAACATTTTCTGATTTAATATTTTCTCCAGCAATATTTTTTTCTGATAAAAGTTTCCATCCAACATTTCTTAAATTTTGCTCAGTACTAGATGCTATTTCTGCCGATTCTAAATTTTCTCTTGCCCATATTTGAATTGCTGTAGGGTTATTGTCATTTCCAATTGATGGCATATCAAGCCTAACTTTTCTAACTATCGTTTTCACCCCTAAGTCAATTGTAAAGTGATGTGGTATATCACTTGGGCTTGAGAAAAAGGTTTTGCTGTTATCTCCATTCCAATCAGATATACCATCAAACAAATGATTTTTAGGGTCTGCGTTTTGGTATTCTCCACTAATATCACTTGGCATTTTTACAATTTGAATTAGTTCTTTTGACAATTCGCTGTACGGTAAATTTGGCAAGGTGTATTCCAATGTTTCAATTGAAATTGTATCAATACCGTTTCTTCCAGATTCTAAAAATGAAGATGTTTCCATTTTACCTAAGGGTTTAAAATCATTTAGTTTAATGCTGTTATCTTCATAAAAAATGGTATCAATAAAATTTTCTGAACTTTCAGTTTCATAATTAATTTCCGTAAAAATTACATGTTCTGAATCAGAGTTCCCATAGAAATTAGCAAATGTTCCTTCTGCGTTGCTGCTGAAATCAATTATTTTTCTTGAGTCTTGGTTAGAACTAAAAATATCACCAACTGCAAATCCTGCAACAGTTTGAGGAACTGATAAATTACCACTTTCATCACTTGTTCTTACGTTTAATTCATATGTTTTTTCTTCTAAATCATCTATTATCACAGACATTTCATCACCTAAATCATCATCAATTTTAAATATTTTTTCACTTTCTTCGTATTTCACAATCAACTTACTAGAATTACCTAAAAAATTTGTTAAACCATTAAGCTCCAATCGTTTATAACCAGGTCTAATTTTTAAGGAATCTAATTTACCAGCATAAATATTTTCACCATTCAAATAATTTTTGTGAATTGATTCCATGTCATCACACGAAAATGACACTAAATAGGCTAGTGTCATGGTCAATATATATATGAATCTATTTATTCTCATAGTTTAAATTAATTAACACCACCCCAAAACGAAAGTTCACCTATAACGGTAACCATCTGATTATTCCAGGAACGATCATTTACAAATCTTATATATCTAATATTTTTTTTACGCGCTTCAAGGCTGAAAACAAAATCCTCGCCGTTGTCTTGGAATAAGTAATCTTCTTCTGTATTTGAACCTGGGGGCAGTCCTGAAGGCTTAAAGGACTCAAAGTCCCCTAAAAGTATCCACCCATCTCCAGGCTTGCTTGGGTCGTATATAGGTAGATTATCTAAGTTCTCTCTTCCATAAAGTCTAAATTCTCTTGGATTCCCGTGTTTGTAAAGTTCGCTGCCTCCGCGTTGATAAAGTTTAAAACGATTTAATTTCACATTTTGTCCTAAATCAATGCTCAACTGATGTGGTAGAGGTAAAAAGTTTGTGTGCCCACAGTTCCATTGATTGCTCCATGAACCATCCCAAATTTGATTTGCAGAAAATCCATACTCACTAAAGCTTTCGTCGCCTGGCATGGAAACTATTGAAAACAACTGTTTGTCTAAAAAAATGTCTTCTAATGGAGTAACTTCAAATTTTCTTTGGTCAGTCTGATTTCCCCATCTGTCCTCTATATATATGACAAATACAGTCGGTTTAGGTTCGTATCCTCTAAAGCTATATGAACTATTTGATTGGCTTGTGTAAAAAGACTCCTTAAACACAACATCTCCGTTATCGTTTTCGATTGACATGTTTAGCGAAACATTAGCTCGTGTAGGGTTTTCGTATGAGAGATTAATTCCCCCAAAATCTTCCATTCCTTGAATTGATTCTAAAATTGCATGGATAGGTGCTTCTAGCGGAGATATTTCTGCCGTTACAGAAGCGGATTCGTTGTTGCCAAGATCTAAAGCAGTTACTTGAACTTCATAATCTCCAGCTAGTCCAAATCCATTAATATTTAAACTATCAATATAAGAAGATACAATTACTTCCTTTTTCTCATTCTTTTCATTAAAATATTTACCTTTTATGTATAATAAATCTAGGTTGGTTGGTGGTGTGAAATTAATAACAGCCCCACCTGGTCTGTTGATTATTGAATTGATAACCACTTTTCCCGGAGGAATGTTATCAGAACCATTAGGCTCATGTTTATCTTCTTTACAACCTAAGATTAAAATGGAAAATGAGATAATTGGAATAATTATGTATCTATTAAATTCTATTTTCATAATGATAGTATTACCAACCAGGGTTTTGTATTAAATTAGGATTTCTCAACAGTTCATTTTGACTAATTGGCCAGAGATAATCTCTGTTTAAGAATTTTCTATAATATATATTTTTGACTTCATAGAAGCTCTCTACGTCAGATTTAAAAATATCCCATCCCTGTATGGGTTTGTTAAAATATTCTGATGCAAGCTTCCACCTACGTAAGTCCCAATACCTGTGCCCCTCAAGAGCAAGCTCAATCATACGTTCTTGTTGAATAATCTTCCTCATCCCGTCTTTAGAAAGTGGCTTATTAGGGATATCAGAGTGATTCGCCCATGAGTTAACTAAGTCACCATCTAAGTCTAGACCAGCTCGAGTTCTAACTTTTTGAATATATTCATAAACTTCTCCGTCAGGAGTTTCTTTAGTTTCATTTAAAGCCTCGGAATACATCAAATATAAATCCGATAGTCTAATTATTGGAAATGAATAACCTTTAATAGTTGATCCTTCTAACGAAATTATATTTTCATAATGAACTAATTTTTTAGCAAAGTACCCAGTTATTGAATATATTTCAAAACCTTGTTTTCCTGAAAGTCCGCCAGCTTTTGCATCAATATGTGGAATTTTGTTTATATTTTCTGTTTCAAGAGAAAACCATTTACCACCATCGAAACCGATTGTTGAATAAAATCTCGACTCCCTGTCTGTGTGTAGTTTTGCAGTTGAATAATTGTCTTGAATGTAAAATTCATGATAATTTTCATTTAAATTATTTAAGATTGGTGTTTGAATTACATCATATCTCTTGTCATATTCCCAATTAGTATCTTCATCTATGGGAACTCCGTTTTTTGAATAAAAAGTCTCAACCATGTTTAAAGTTGGCGCGTGTGATTTTTTTGTGTAGTTGAATAACGCCGAATGATCAGCACTCCACCTTGGTTGACACCAGTTTTGTAAATCACCTGTCCATTCTGGTGAAAAAGCCCATACTATCTCTAAATTAAAGGGTTCTGTTATAGCCGCCCTTAGGCTTAATTCTCTTTCAATTTGATCATTTATCCCCCCTAAAATGGGAAGTTGCCGGTTGAATTCATAAAGTCTATGCCCATTTGACTCTGCACTTTCAATGGCATTTCTAAGGGCATCTTTAGCTAAAACCCATTTATTTGGATCATAGTTTTGATTGACTAAGTTATTGCCATCTGTATCAAGAAGTGTTGCAAAATCTTTATTTCCATTAAATATTGGGCTCGCGGCTAAAACTAGGATTTTAGCCTTAATTGCCTTGGCGACTGGCATTGTTATTCTGCCAGATTCTGTGTATACGTAATTTATGAGCCCGGGTAAATTGTTTGCTTCAATTACCTCATCTAATAAGCCCGTTAAATAAGATACAACTTCGTCAATCGAATTTCTAAAAACATAGGTTTGTTCAGTATTAGATCCAACGTCAATATTCTTATTTATAATCGGTATGGGGCCATACATTTGTAATAACCAAAGGTGATAAAATGCTTTTAAAACTTTCACTTCATCCAACCACCTCAAACGTTCGTCATCTTCTAATCCAGGAACTGATGTTAGGTTATCTAAAAAAATATTACAATCTCTTAAAGCAATAAATAAGTTATGGGGTGCACCTCTTTTACCCTCCCAGTAGTTTAAGTAGGGGTCTGATGAGTTTTGCATGCCTTTTGCCAATCTAAAACTAGTTTCGTTGTTCACATAGAAATCGTTTTCAGCATAATACCAAATTTCATCACCAGCAAGCAAAGAAAAGTTTTGAATTACGTTTGCGTGCTCTGGAATATACGTATAACATGTCGCCAAAAAATTTTCAGCACTAGACCTAGTATTAAAAGCAAGGTCTATTGTCGCAATATTATCCGGTACAACATCTAAATAATCTTTTTCACAAGATGTAAATAAGAAAACGACTAATAAAATAATTTGCTTTTTCATCGATAAAAATTAGAAATTCAGATTAACTCCAAAATTTACACCAAGTTGTATTGGGTATCCCAATCCATTTCCACCCATTTCAACATCCCATATTTTAAATTTACTGAATGTCAACAGGTTTGTTCCTGTAAAATAAATTCTTGCATTAGTTATTTTTAAATTAGATATAAAACCATTTTTTATGGTGTATCCCAATTCAACAGATTTTAGCCTTAAAAAGGTGCCATCCCTTAGCCACCATGTACTGTTTCTGTTATTATTATCAATTAATTGGTCTGAAAGTCTTGGCCATGCGGCATATAAATTCCTGTTATCCTCTGACCAATAATCATCAGCCCAAGCATTAAGCAGTGCGTTATTGCCAATAGCACCGCCATAAGTATCAATAAAAGGAGATGAATTGTAAGCATCTATAAAGAAAGATGATTGTGCTGATCCCTGAAAGAAAAAAGAAAAATCTAGATTTTTATATGAAGACGAAAGCCCGAAGCCATAAATTATTTTTGGTGTTGTTGGGTAACCAATTGGTACTTCATCATTTATATCAATTAAGCCATCATTATTGATGTCTTTATATTTTATATCACCTGGCATATACTCGCCAAATGTTTGTAGTGGAGAATTTGCTATGTCAGCCTCATCAATAAATAATCTTTCAGCAATATAGCCATATGGTTGTGATAGGTTCAATCCAACTCTGGATCGCCATGGTAAACCAGCTGTAACATAATCAAGTTCTTCATAAACTTCAAACTTACTATCAGCGTAAGAAAAATTAGCTCTCAACCCCACAAACAAATCATTTGATATACTATTTTTGTAGTCTATGGTGAATTCAAAACCTTCGGAGGATGCTTCGCCTACATTAGCCCTAATCGGTGCTTGTAGACCCATTGTAGCAGGAATCTGAGCTCTATCCATTAGGATATTAGATCTGTATTCAGTAAAATAATCTGCTTGAAAGTCTAAGTTATTATTAATACCTAATTCAATTCCTAAATTTAGCATTTTAGCTTTTTCCCAAGTAATTTGATCATTTGCGTATCTGTTTATGCTAACACCATTAATATAATTACCAAACTCAATACCAAATGGTGCCCCTAACGAACCATTATTAAGGTTAACTTGTGATATGTAAAAAAACCTATCATCGGAACTGCCAATTTGGTCATTCCCAACCAATCCGTAAGTACCCTTAATTTTTAGTTTTGTGATTTTATCAGAAAACTTTTTCATGAACTTTTCATTAGATATGTACCATCCCGCACCAAAAGAGGGGAAGAATCCAAAACGTTCAGATTTTGCAAATCGCTCAGATCCATTATAACCAAAATTAAATTCAGCAAAATATTTCTGATCAAAGGCATAAGTAAACCTGCCAGAGAGACCAATATTCCGAAAAGGAAGAGAACTTTGTAGATTTCCTGCATTTGCATACTTAAGTTCCCTCATTATTCCAATTAACATTCCTGAAACTTCGTGCTTATCTTTTATTATTTTATTATAATTCAATGCTCCTTCAAAATAAGTAGAGTTTGTAATTACCTTGTTACCTTCGCTGTATTCTAAGTATTCAGTTCCTTGGTTTGGATTAAGTGCAACAAGAGAATAAGTATCACTTTGGAAGTCATAATTTCCAAGAGAATAGTAGAAGGGATTGTATTTTCTCTCCAAATTGTAGAATGAATATCTTGCAGTGTTACCAAGTATTCTTAAATCTAAACCTTCAGTGATAAAATTTAATTTCTGCTTAATTTCTACAGTAGCAAGAAAGTTATTGTAACTTTCATCTTTATAACCTCTCATTAAATCTGCATATGGGTTTAAATAATCTCCAAATTGACCATAATTTCCATATAATGCGTGAGTTGAGTTTTGAAATTTTGCATCGGGTTCATAAACTTTTGGATAAAGAACTGGGTTAGCCTTCATTGCTTTCTGATAAACCAAAGCACCACCATCAAGAGGTCCATTATAATCATCAAAATTTCCATTAAATTTTAAAGCCACCTCTGTTGTTTCTGTTAGATTAACATTAATATTTGATCTAAGCGATATTCTGTTAAACTTTATATTGGTATTGAAATTATTTCTTGGATCAATTTTTAAATTACCATTATCCGTATTTATAGTGCTTGCTAGATAGTATCTGGCAATTTTCCCGCCTCCACTCAAGTTAAAGTTAAATCTGCTGTTAAGTGTATAATTTTCAATTAATTCATCAAACCAATTTACAGTTGGGTAAGCCATTTTGTTTCGATTTGGGTCTTCTGAGATTAATATTTTTTCTAAAGAGTAAATCCTCCCGCCTAAAGCATTTCTTGTAGTTAATGCTTCATTATGTAATCTCATGTACGTAATTGGATCTGCGATTTGTAATGATTTTGTAGGAGCTGAATAAGACTTTTCATAACGTACGTTAACTTTCAACACTCCTTCAATTCCTACTTTTGTAGTAACTAATATTACACCATTAGCACCCCTTGCACCATACAATGATGTAGCTGTTGCATCTTTCATTATTGAAAAGCTTGCAATATCGTCCGGCTGTAACCTTGCCAAATCTGTAGAAGTGGTTTCTATTCCATCGATTAATATTAGTGGAGATCTAGCATATCCAAAAGTACTTACGCCACGTATAAAGAATTCGGCATTGTCTCTTCCTGGTTCACCACTTCTTTGGTATGAAATAACACCAGCTACTCTACCCGCAAGAGAAGTTGTTAAATTACTTGTTGGCATACGTAACTCTTCTGGATTAATTGAGGTTACGGCCGCAATAACACTCGACTTTTTTTGTTTACCGTAGGCAACTATTGTAACCTCATCTAAGTTTTGATAGTCGTCTTGAAGTATTATTTTTAAATCATTATCATTTATAATTTTTATGGTTTGTGATTTAAAGCCTATATAACTGACCTCCAACAATGAATTAATATTTGTGGTTAAAATAAAATTACCGTTAAAATCACTAATAGTTCCCTTTTTGGGATTATCTCTTACGAGTACGTTAGCACCAACAATTGGGTTGCTTTTTTCGTCTAAAATAATGCCCTTTACGGTTGTTTTTTGAGCGGAGCAAAGCAAAGAGATAAATAATGAAAAAAATAGATTTTTTAACAATTTATATTTAATTTAGAATTGTAAATATCTTAAATATTATTACAACTTTTTCAGTTTTGTGCAATTTAATTCGAGTATTTTTTTATATTTACTAAAAATATTACCCCTTCATCTATACATTAACTCTACATAACCGATTTTAATAAATTTAATAGTTTATGAATAAATTTTTTACTTTCCTTTTATTCCCATGTTTATTTTTTGCTCAAGATATATCGCTAATATCCGTTGGTGATGGTGGTTCTATAGCTGTCACTTCAGGGGCTAAAATTAATATTGCTGGATTAGAACTTACACCAAGTTCAGACTTAGTTATATCAGAAACTGATATAGGCAGAACATCGACTCCTGTTGGTTCAAATAACAATGCTAGTACAAATCGTGTTTACACGTCAACCAGTTTAATTTCAGACTTTACTGGAACTGTCGTTTTTAATTATAATGAAGATGATCTTAATGGACTTGATGAAGATAATTTGGTTTTAGAGGCCAAATCTTCTGATGGATCTTGGACTTCATACAGTGGTACTGTCGACCCTTCCAATAATTCTATCACATATAATTTTACTTCGGCTGTTTCTTTTGAGTCAATTACGGCAAGTCAAGATGGGTCAACTTTAACAATAGAAAATTTAAATATGTTGGATGGGATTTATATTTACCCCAACCCCACAGCTGACAAAATTTATATTAGTTCTAGTGGATTCCTAACTGCCGAGATGTTTAATGTCGTTGGCCAAAAAATTCTAACAACAACTAATGTCAATATAGATATGTCAGATCTTATTTCAGGCACTTATGCCCTTAGAATCACTAGCATTAACAAAAAATCTAAAACATTTAAAATAATTAAAAAATAACAACATGAAATACTTAATACAAACTTTTATAATCGCACTTTTCATTATTGGAGGTGATGCTTTTGCACAAGAAACTGCAGCTCTAGTTTTTGTTAAAAGTGATCCAAATGATGTAAACAGTGCCCCAGCAAGCGGAAAAATTTATGCTAATTCTGCAAGAGGCGCAGCCCGTAGTGGCAATGGAAATGATAATGCTAATTTTGGCAATATTGGTGATTGGGCTATTGACATGGTTGTTTCAGAAAAAACTGGTGTACAAGCTGCCAATGATTGGGGTACTTTTAAAGACAATACGCACTCATCAATTACTTTTGGTAATGGCACAGTATGGCCTTTATACCAAGGTTCA
>Ga0102816_1000400_pt1 | contig 18318 bp, 25 predicted proteins | sample ColrivemetaGS545_FD_84509 | JGI IMG/M metagenome (GOLD analysis project Ga0102816, IMG submission 84509) | Estuarine microbial communities from the Columbia River estuary - Flood tide non-ETM metaG S.545 | ecosystem: Environmental > Aquatic > Marine > Intertidal zone > Estuary | place: USA...
AAAAATTAACAAATAATTAATAAAAGTTATAAGTTGTTGAAAGTAAAGGAAAACAAAATGAAGTATCAAGGCAAGGCTGTAGAAAAAAAGCCGTTGGTGGTTCGATTGCCAAAGGGATTAAAAGAGCAATTAGACATAACAGCGAAGCAACAAAACATATCTCAGAGCCGTTTAGCTGTTGAATTTATTCACGAGGGTTTGAATCAATCGGTTGTCAATTTACCTGATGAAGCGGCTATTTATCAAGAAGTCGAGTCGGAGGAAAAGGTTGATATCAAAGATTGGTTAAAGCGGATATGAAAGAGATTCATATCTTTTTGCCAGGTCAACCGATCGGCAAGGGGCGCCCGCGTTTTACCAGAATGGGGCGGGTTTATACACCAGCTAAAACTAAAAACTACGAAATGAAGTTGGCGGCTGCGGGTTCTGATGTGATGATTCAAAATCAGTTAGATCCGATTCAATGTCCTTGTAAGGTATTGATCAAGGCTCAGTTTGAGATACCAAAGAGTTGGACAAAGAAAAAGAAAGCACAAGCGGCGGCGCTGGAGATTAATCCAGGCAAGCCAGATATAGACAACGTGGCAAAGATTGCGCTCGATGCCTTAAATGGTGTCGCTTTCGAGGATGATCAACAGGTGTACGATTTAAAGGTAATCAAGAGGTATGGAGATCCGTGTTTAATTATCACGGTTAGTTATTGAAAGGCTGGCGCAAGAGAGATAAAAGCACCAGCCTGACAACATTTAGCATTATTGGGTGAAACAATGCAGGGATAGAATACACATTCCTTGCCAGAATAAAAGGTAAAAAGATGGCTAATTTTCCAGCAATGCCGTTATGGACGGACGCTTACATCGCTGACACGCAACACTTGAGCAATGAGGAGCATGGCGTCTATCTCAGGCTGTTGATGTTTGCCTGGCGAACTAAAGATTGTTGCTTGCCAGATGATGATAAAAGACTTGCTTTGATGGTCGGTGTAACAGCTAAGAAATGGCTCAAATTAAAGCCGGTAATTATGCAGCATTGGGATTGTAGCGATATCGGTTGGACACAGAAAAAGCAACTAAAAGTGTTCCAAGCCGTCAGCAAATCGGTAAACCAAAAACGCGCCGCGGGGGAAGCGAGTTGGAAAGCTAAGTCGTTGAAAGATAACGAACTGGATTCAACGGTCGTTATAACGGAGGAGGTAACGGGGAGGGTAACGGCTGGACAACGAACCAAAACCAAAACCAATATAGAAAAAATAGATACTAAAGTATCTACAAAAAAAGGGACGAGATGGACGGATAAAAACGAGGTAGAAGATGCTTGGATTCAGTGGGCAGTTGAGCAGGGTTTACAGATTGAAGATGCTTACATTCAAGCGGCTAGTTTCTCAGACTACTGGATTGCAGTAACCGGCAGCAAGGGAACCAAACTCGATTGGCAAGCAACCTGGCGAAACTGGATTAGAAACACAATGCAGAGAAAACCACCAACGCCCATAATCAGAGCAGTTGAAGATCCGACAGTCATTGACAGCATTGTGGCTGATCTCATAGAAAAGAACGGAAGGGGCATATGATGGATTACGGCAAGCGAATAGGTATCGTTACAGTTGAAGTACAAAAGCTGCTGAATGGATACGAACCGCCAAGGGCCAGGGCAGACGATCTTTCATGGCAAAAGCAAGAGATATCAGACGTATCAGACGCAGTGAATAGCTCAATTCCAACGGATGCAACCGAACAAGGCATCACCAGGCTATTCGAAAGAATGCGCCGAGATCTCAAGAAGTCAGCTAAAACCAGAGCATGGCCCATCACACGCGAGATCGTTGAAGCAATCAAAGAACGCACACCCAAGAAAGACTTCGAAGCAACACAACCCGCAGCTTTCGACAGCGACACAATCGCAGCCAAGCGCATCAACAACGGCGAAGGCGTTGCAGAAACCTACATAATCGGATCAGCAGCAGCCAGGCTAATCGAAAAGAAACTGATTACAGCAAAAGCTCTGGAAGGTTACAAATACTCAATTGAACAAAACAAGCAGCCAGCTAACTTCGATCCAATCGAGGAGAACCCGTTTTGAGACCCAAGCAACTTAAAGCCAAAGATCTCAGAGCGTTTACAATCGTACCAATCCGAGCGCTGGGCGATCCAAGAGTATCAGCGTCAACCTTCAGAGTTCTCGCAGCTTACTGCTCATACGCAGACCGAATAGGTAGAACATTCGTAAGCCAGGGCAGACTATCGGAAACACTTGGTTGCAGCAAAAGCGGAGTATCCTACCATGCTGTTAAACTTCGCAAGCTGGGTTACATGGTGTATTGTAAACCCTTCTATCCTGGGCAACGGTCAACGTCTAACCGTATCGTCTACGAACCAAAGATAAAGCTAGAGGAAACAATCAAGTCTTCATTGTCAGTTAAACACCAGATGGAGATTTCAGAAGCCGAATCAATGCTAAAGGATCAGATCAAACAAGGAATGGCTGGGACTAACAGCGGGACTGATCAGAGGTTATCTAAGTTAATGGTTGAATTTCAGTCTTTGACAACCGACTTTTTTACAGCAGCAATTGCAAAAGGCTGGTGGATCTCGCACGATCAGGCACAAAGATCAGCTAAGATGCTGGCTAATCAGGCCGTAGAGCTATTGAGAGAGCCGCACAGCAACGAAACGGGTACAGCATGACCACAGGTAGCCCAAGAGATGTACCGAGCTTGTACGGGTCAGGCATTGAATGTGGCCTACCCATTGGTGAGGTGGTTGCGTTTTTGAATGAAGGCAGGGCAAAAACTTTGTCTTTCTGCAGGGAAAAGTTGCAGTTTTGCGGGAAACGACCCCTTTCCCCTCCCCCCGCGCCCTCTATAGCTGCAGTCCCTCACGCAACGATTTTCCAAAAAACCATGAAAGGGTTTTGCTATGGCTGATTTAATTCCATTTGACCCCAAGGTTCATAAGCCTATTGATTTGCCTGGTGGCAAGAAGGCTACTGAGTATCTTGCTAGCGAGCGTTCTCCTGATGGTGGTGCTTGGAACATTCCAACAATTTGGTTTGACAAGAAGACGGGTAAGCCAAGGTTTTTAAGTGGTGATAAGGCATGGAACGCTGCGAAGTCTTATGAGGATGATACTGGTCGTAAGTTTCCGCGCTTTGATGATCTTGATGCTGCTGTTACTGCTGCTCAGTCTCGCAGCAAGGCTGGCGGTGCTTCTAAGGGGTCTTTGTCTATGACTCCAAAACGAAAAAAACTATTAAACTTGAAAGGAGCCTAATATGGCAAAAAGACCAGGACTATACGCGAACATCCACGCGAAGAAGAAACGGATTGCTGCTGGTAGCGGCGAGAAGATGCGCAAGGTTGGTAGTAAGGGTGCGCCTACTGCTGACGCTTTTAAACAGGCGGCTAAGACCCGCATGAGAAGGAAGGGATAAGATTATGCCGATGGGTAAGGGAAGTTATGGAAGTAAGGTTGGTCGTCCGTCTAAGGCGGATAAGAAGAACCCTGCTTTAAAGAAGGCAGCTATGAAGAAGATGGCGGGTAAGAAGAAGAAGTAATGCTTGACCCTGGCGATCCTTTGTCGGTTGTTAGTTGGCAAGTTAGGTCTGATGGTCTTTATGTTTGGCGCGATGCTGAATTGATAGCTGTTATTGGGCATGATTTGTTTCCTAATATCATTGAGGATTTAGCCAGGGGATTGCTTCGTGAAAGGCACTGTATTTATCACTAGGTATTGTAATATCGTTTTGATGTGATATCGTTATTTCATTGCAACGCGATATAGGAGAAAACAATGTCGAAGCGATTTAGTGTTGTGCAAGCGAAGGAAGTACCAGGTCGGGATAAGCCTGTTTGGTTACGTCATGGTATTGCTTTTGAGGGTGAGAAGGGGATCAGTATTAAGCTTGAGAGCTTACCCCTTCCGAATAAGGATGGTGAGGTTTGGTTAAAGTTGTTTGTTGATGATGGTAATCGTCAGCAGCAATCTACACCGGCTGCTAAAGCTGCACCGTCTGCTGATTTAGATGATGAGATTCCATTTTAATGGCAAGAAAAAAAGAGGATAAGATTAAACCTATCCCTCCGGTTGGTCGGTTTGGCGGTGCGCGATTGTTGCAGCGCCGGATCGGTCGGTCTGAAACTCTTGCTCAGAACAAGGAAGCTGTTGCTACTGAGTTGATTGCTATGGGTACTGCTCGGATTACCGATATCATTAATTTAAGTACGGGCGAGATAAAGCCTATTGCTGATATTCCTGATGAGGCTTTGGCAGCGATTAAGAAAGTTACTGTTGGTCAGCATGGAACAACGATTGAGATGTTTGACAAGGTGAGTGTTCTACGCATTTTAGCTAAAGCTAGTGGTTTGCTGGATGTTGAGGCAAATGTTGATAAGCCTTCGATTATTGGGATCAATATGAAGGGTCCAGAGATTACCACGACTTATGAGGCTGGCGATGAGTAATCTTCCTAGCATGGATTTAGACTTTTCTAAGTCTGCTACTGTCTGGAAATTTCTACACGATAAATCTTTTGTTCGTGGCCTGATGGGTCCGGTTGGATCTGGTAAGTCATATGGGTGCGCTGCTGAGATAATGCTTAAAGCTGTGCAGCAAAAGCCTTCTCCGCGTGACGGTATCCGATATTCTCGGTTTGTTGTCGTTAGAAATACCTATCCAGAGCTAAGAACAACTACAATTAAGACCTGGGGGGAGTTGTTTCCAGAAGAAACTTGGGGTCCGATGCGCTGGCAACCGCCTATAACGCACCATTTGAAGCTGCCCAGCCGCGATAATGCTCCTGGTATTGACTGCGAAGTTATCTTTATGGCGCTATCTACGCCGCAAGATGTGCGTAAACTGCTTTCATTGGAACTTACTGGTGCCTGGGTAAATGAAGCCAGAGAGTTACCAAAGGCTGTTATCGATGGTTTGACCCACCGTGTAGGCCGTTACCCTACTAAATCGGACGGAGGGGCGTCCTGGTACGGCATTATCATGGATACAAACCCGCCTGATGCGGATCACTGGTGGCATGAGCTTGCAGAAAAGAATCCTATCGGCGGTCGGTTTCCCTGGAAGTTTCACCGGCAACCTGGCGGTGTGCTAGAGGTGGGGGCTAAAGATATACCCGAAAACCCAGAGGCAAACGGATTTGTTTTTTCTGGTGGCAAGTGGTGGATGGTTAACCCGTCAGCGGAAAACAAGGTTCATCTTCCTGATGGGTACTATGAGCAGCTACTTGGCGGTAAAAATGCTGATTGGATCAGGTGTTACGCAGAAGGTAAATATACTTTTGTGCAAGAAGGGCGTCCAGTGTGGCCTGAGTACGATGATGAGCTAATGTCAGCGGAAGTTCAGTATGATCCTCAGTACCCGCTTCAGATCGGTGTAGACTTTGGATTAACACCAGCCGCTATATTTGGACAACGTACTGCTGGCGGCGCCTGGAAGGTCTTAGATGAGCTAGTTACGTTTGATATGGGGCTCGAACGGTTTGGTCAGGAGCTACTGGCTAAGATAGCTGCAAGTTTTGACAAGGCAGAGGTAATGATCTGGGGTGATCCAGCGGGTAACAAGCGCGATGAGATTTATGAAGTTACCGCATTTGATCATTTGAAGTCTATCGGGTTTAGAGCGCAGCCAACAGATAGTAATGCTTTCAATGTTCGCCGTGAAGCTGCTGCTTCGCCTATGAACCGGCTGGTGAGTGGCAAGCCTGGGCTGATAGTAAATAAAAAATGTTTACGATTGCGTAAATCTCTAAGCGGTGGCTACTTTTTTAAACGTGTTTCAATGGGCGCTGGGCAAGATAGGTTTAAAGACGCGCCGGTAAAGAATGAGCATTCTCACTGTGGCGATGCGTTTGGATATCTAATGCTTGGTGGCGGTGAGCAGCGTAAATTGCGCCGTGGATCGTATGGTACAAGCTTTGCCGCAAGCTCAAGCTACTCAGCAACAACAGATTTTGAAATTTTCTAATGGGTTTAATTCAGATCCCAGAGTTTAGAATGAGCAATGATGAACATATCGTTGCATTAACCTATGATCATCTTACCAGAATACAGTACAATGAGGATACTAAAGAATATATAAATCATATTCCTAATTATATTCATTACATTTGGGATAATGCCGTTGTCGGATCTAGCTGGACCGCAATCTGCAAAGGTAAGGTTATTGCTGTTTTCGGTATAAGGTATATATGGAATGGCCTGGCAGAAATGTGGCTGATCCCCAGTAAAGACATTTATAAAAATGCGATATTACTTGTGCGTGGCGCAAAGGCTATAACCGATACCGCAATCCTTGATTATGAAATAAAAAGACTACAAATTTGCGTTAAAGTGGAAAACGATGTTGCTTTAAGGTTTGCCAAATCACTAAATTTTAGTGTAGAAAGTGTTATGACAAAGTTTGGCCCAGAGGGGGCTGACTATTACATGATGGTGAGGTTTTAATATGTCTGGATTATTTGGTAGTAGATCAAGAGCGCCTAGCCAAGCTGAAATTGATGCTTCTGCTGCGCGTCAAAGGGCTTCTAGTAGGGCCGAAAGCGAAGAAATTACCCAGATGCAGGGCGTTCAGTCAAGGCGTAGCCGTATGCGCAGGGGTGGATTAAGGCTTTTATTTTCTCCCGCTAGACGGGAAGGCCCACAACAAGAGAAACTTCAAACAAAATTAGGTGGTGATTACTAATGACACAAATTAAATCTGATCCTCGCGTTCACAACAAAGTTAAAGTGGATGTTCCTGTTAAAAAAGTTCGCGCCCGTAATGAAGACGGTTCGTTTATTGGTGACGATCCCAACACTCCAGAAAATGAAGCTTGGGTTGAAAAGCCAAAGCCCAAAGCAAAACCAAAAGCCAAGTAAATGGTAGCAAAAAAGTTTCAAAGTGCAGCGGGTGGCTTAAATGAAGCTGGTCGAAAAAAACTTGGAATGGGCCGTAAGTTAAAAACTGGCACTAATCCCAGGCGTATCAGCTTTGCTGCACGATTTGCTGGCATGAAAGGACCAATGAAAGATGAAAAGGGCAAACCTACTCGAAAGGCATTGGCTCTAAGTGCCTGGGGTTTTGGATCTGTTGAGGCTGCGCGTAACTTCGCTAATCGTCACAAAAAAGGATAAGCACGATGTCTAGGCTAAATGTAACTGAGATTATTGAACGTGACGCTAAAGCCAACGCTCGCAAAGATGAGTGGAGATCAATTTACGAAGACTGTTACGAATTTGCTTTACCACAGCGCAATCTTTATTCTGGATACTATGAAGGTGGTGTTGCCGGTAAGGGCAAGATGGTTAGGGTTTTTGACTCAACAGCTATCCATGCAACACAAAGATTTGCTAATAGAATACAGTCTGGCTTGTTCCCGCCACAAAAAGAGTGGTGTCGATTAGAAGCTGGCACTGGCATACCACAAGAACAGCGGCCTCAAGCGCAAGCTGCACTAGATGCTTACACAAAACGTATGTTTGAAATCATGCGTCAGACTAATTTTGACCTGGCAATGGGCGAGTTCTTGCTCGATCTATGTGTCGGTACTGCGGTTATGATGGTAACGCCTGGTGATGAAGCTACTCCAATTAGGTTTACACCAATCCCTCAATACCTGGTTGCTATCGAGGAAGGTACGTTTGGCAATATCGATAACGTATATCGTAAGCTTAGAATGAAAGCTGAAGCGATACCGCAAGAGTTTCCTGATCTAGAAATGACATCGGAACTACAAGAAGCAATATCAAATTCTCCATCAAAAGAAATAGATTTAGTTGACGCTGTAATTTATGACTATGACGAAAAACGGTTTTGCTATCATGTTATCTGGCCCAGCAAACGCCAAGAGCTTGTTTACAGAACTATGGACTCCTCTCCGTTTATCGTTGCGCGTTATATGAAAGTTGCTGGCGAAGTATATGGTCGCGGTCCTTTGGTAACTGCAATCAGCGATATAAAGACCCTAAACAAAACTGTTGAGCTAGTTCTTAAAAACGCTTCATTAGCTATTGCTGGTGTATATACGGCAGCAGATGATGGTATATTGAACCCTCAAAACATTAAGATCCAGCCAGGTGCAATTATTGGCGTGGCGCGTAACGGTGGACCGCAAGGCGCGTCTTTGGCGCCATTGCCTCGCACTGGTGACTTTAACGTAAGCCAGATCGTTATGAATGATTTGCGTATTAACATTAAAAAGATCTTAATGGACGATACTTTGCCGCCTGATAATATGTCAGCGCGATCCGCAACTGAGATTGCTGAAAGATCAAGAGAGCTAGCAAGTAACCTGGGGTCTGCTTTTGGTAGATTGATTAATGAAACGATGGTTCCGCTTGTTTCTCGCATTTTGTATATAATGGATCAGCAAGGCTATATTGACTTACCTCTAAAGGTAAACGGTGTCGAGGTTAAGGTAACGCCCGTAGCGCCTCTAGCTCAGTCTCAGAAGCTTCAAGAAGTAAATGATGTTGTGCAGTTCATGCAGATAGCAAACTCTCTTGGTCCACAGGGACAGGCAGCGTTATCTATTCCTAGAATAGCTCAGTACATTGCTGAGAAAATGAATATAAATCAAGAATTGCTTACTACTCCAGAAGAACAACAAGCAATGCTTGAACAAATGCAGCAAGCAATGATGGCCGAACAAGGGCCACAAACTGCTGATGATGGTGGCGCAACAATGGAGGCGATGCAATGAGTACACCCGATGGATGGGAAGGTTTAATTCAAGCGGAGATTAAAACACCAAGGGCTGATGATATTGATATGATCTATGGCAAAGTGTTTAAAAGCGCTGAAGGTCAAAAGGTATTAAACCATTTAAAAAGTATTACAATTGAACAACCCACTTGGTTCCCAGGAGAAGATGCAAGTTTTGGTTATGCTCGGACAGGCATGGCTGAAATTGTGCGTATGATTGATAAAAGAATAGAAAGGTCAAACAATGGCTGAAGAAATGGCTGCACAAGAAGTTGAGGCTGATGCCCCAATGATTAATGTTACAGAACCAGAAGCACCAAGCGCAGAAGCGCCTATTGCGGTTCACGAACAACCGGAAGAAGATGTTCAAGCTTCTCAGGAAGATGATGCTCCTTTAGAAAGACCTGATTATTATCCAGAAAAATTTTGGGATGAGGATGGGCCAGATGTTGAAAAACTTGCAAAAAGTTATGCAGAACTTGAAAAGAAATTTAAATCTGGCAAACATAAGGCGCCAGATGAGTACGATGTATCTGGCCTTTCGGATCAAGGTCTGGATGCGGAAGACCCAACTGTTTCAGTATATCAGGAATGGGCTAAAGAAAATGGAATTAGCCAGGACGCTTTCGAGGATTTGGCTTCGCGTGTACTTGCTCTGTCTAAGCAAGAGCAAGAAAGCATGGAGTATGATCAGCGCGTTGAAATGGAAAAGCTCGGTAAAAACGCGCAAGAAAAAATCCAAATGGTAGAAAGAAACTTGATGAAAGTTCCTTTAACAAACTCAGAGCGTGAGTCATTAGCTGGATCTTTAAACAATGCTGATGCTATCAATGCGTTTGTAAAATATCATCAATCTCTTACAAATGAAAACATTCCTATAGCTCCTGTTGTGAACAAACCAGAAATGACAAAAGAAGATCTTGAGTCAGCTATTTCTGATCCTAGATGGAAAACAGATGCACCTTGGCGAACCAAAATAGAAAACCAATGGATGCAAGCTAACTCTTAGGGGTTGCAATAAATATCGCTTGCGTGTATTTTAGCTTCAACGGCTAACCGCGTCCGGCCCGTTAAATGTAGTAATCTACTGGCTGGCGCGGCCATGATGCGCAAGCGGATCGCCCGACTATCGGATAACGGATCGCGTTTTGTTGAAACTCAATAGGAGGTATCTGCAATGGCGCAGAACGTCACAACGGCGTTTGTTACCCTGTTCGATTCAGAGGTTAAGCAAGCGTATCAAGCCGAGTCACTACTTCGTGGTACAATGCGTACACGCACAGGCGTGGCCGGTAATACTGTTAAATTTCCAAAAATTGGAAAAGGAGTTGCTACTGTTCGCGTACCGCAAACAGACGTAACACCATTAAACGTAACCTATAGTCAGGTCACTGCAACAATGTCAGATTTCATTGCTGCTGAATACTCTGACATATTCCAACAGTCTCACATCAACTTTGATGAGCGTTCAGAATTGGTTCAAGTTGTATCAAAATCTATTGCTCGTCGTATGGACCAGCTTTGCATTGATGCGTTTGTTGGCAATGCTGGCACAACTGTTGCTACTACAGTGGGACCAGGTGGTAATACAAACATGAACATTGAAAAGCTTCGCGCTACTTCTAAAGCGATGAACGCCAAAAATGTTCCAGCCGAAGGTCGTTATCTACTAATGAACTCATCTCAGCTTGATGCTTTGCTGGGCGAAACAGAGATAACCAGCCAGGACTTTGCTTCTGTAAAGGCTCTTGTTCGTGGAGAAATCAACACGTTCATGGGTTTCACTATCCTCTCTATGGGTGATCGTGACGAAGGCGGCGTTCCAAAGCCAGGCACACGTTCATGCTTTGCTTGGCATAAAGACTCAATGGGTTACGCTGAATCAATGTCTCAGAAAACAGAAGTGAACTATGTACCAGAGAAAACATCTTTCTTGGTAAGCTCAATGTTCTCCGCTGGATCTGTTGCTATTGATGGCGAAGGCATTGTTCAAATCAACTGTACTGAATAGGGGTATTATTCAATGGCATTTACTCAAGCTGGTTTTGCAACCATAGCTGCATCTAAGAAAGGGAACGCGCCAAGTATGTATTCCTATATTAGTGCAGAAGCTAAAGCAACTGTAACGGGTGCTGGTTACTTTAACAGTCTAGCTGATACGCTTGCTGTTGGTGATCTTCTTTATCATTATGATACGAACACCCCTACAGCAACACTAAGCATAGTTTTAAGCAACAACGGCACTGTTGTCGATGTTACTGCTGGAACAGCAATTGGTGTAACCTAAAGGCTTGGGGCGCTCCGGCGCCCCTTTCCAACCTTCTGGAGATAAATATGGCTGTTGGCGATTCTTCTGTTTCTATTTGCTCGGATGCTTTAATTCTTTTGGGTGCATCACCAATCTCATCTTTTACAGAAGGTACAGACGCAGCACTTGCTTGTGATCGTTTATATCCAGATCTACGCGATAATATAATTTCAAATTATATGTGGACTTGGAGCCTTAAAAAAACACAGCTAGCTAGACTAGCTGATGCTCCAACTAATGAATGGAAGTATGCTTATCAGCTTCCAGGCGATATGCTCTCTGGCGTGGTTGCACTATTCACTAGCAGTGGAACCAATCAACAACCAGCTAACTACGGTTGGGAAATATACGCAGATCAGTTATACACAAACTTTGACACTGTATATATTGATTACCAGGCAACGGTATTAGAAAGCAAAATGCCAGTTTATTTTGTGCGTTTGCTTCGTACAGCTTTAGCAGCAGAGTTAGGTTTTGTAATTACAGATCAAGTTGCTAAATCAGATTACTTTAGAGCGTTAGCATTTGGCTCACCGGCAGATGCAAATCGTGGTGGCCTAATGCGTGAATCAATTAATATTGATAGCCGTGGTAGTTTACCACAAGTTATTGAGGATTATTCGTTAATCAACGTGAGGGCTTAAAATGCGCGTTGTTCAATTCCAAACCAACTTTTCGGTGGGTGAACTTGATCCTTTGGTTCGTGCGCGTACTGACTTACAGCAATATCAAAATGCTTTAGAGGAAGCTACAAATGTAGTTATTCAACCGCAAGGTGGTTTTAAACGTAGACCTGGCCTCAAGTTTTGCCATGACTTCGTAAATGCGTTTCAAGTTTTTAAAATTATTCCTTTTGAATTTAGTGTTACCGACAGTTACAGTTTAGTTTTTGTTCATCAAAAGATCTTTGTTTTTAAAAACGGAGTTCAGCAAGAAAACCTTAATGGCGGCACTGATGATTTTATTACTGCAACTGACATTACGGATGGTACGGGCAGCACTACCAATATGTTAGACGAAATAAATTATACTCAGGCAGTCGATACTCTTATTCTTTGCCATGAAGATTTGCAGACTAAAAGATTAATTAGAAACAGTGATACATCTTGGACATTAGAAAACTTACCATTAAAGAATGTGCCTCAATATGCGTATGCTTTAACAACTCATAGCCCTACGTTTACAATTACACCATCTGGCGCTACGGGCAACATTACCATTACAGCAAGCGCCCAAACAACCGACACAGGTACAGCACAAGCTGGTGGTGCAAGTACAATTACATTAAAATCTTCTAGTTCGTTTTCTGCTAATGACCAACCAAATGGAATGTATGTTAAAATTACATCTGGTACTGGCGCTGGGCAAACAAGAGTTATTCAAGATTATGTAGGATCTTCTAAGCTTGCTACAGTTTATCCAGCTTGGGACACTGCGCCAAATAACGGTTCATCATATAGCGTTCAACCATTTGAAGCTGCTGCTGTTGGCTCATACGCTCAAGTTACAAGCACATTCGGACGCGCTCGTTATGTTGAGTTTGTTTCAAATACAGAAATGAGGGCTGTTGTTGAGGTTCCGTTTTTTGATGGTAGTGCGATTACCTCTGGAAATTGGGAAAGCGAAAACGGGTATGAAGATGTTTGGTCTAATACACGCGGCTGGGCTAAGTCTGCGGCGTTCCATGAGGGACGTTTATATTTTGGTGGGTCTAAGTCTCGTATCAACACTATATGGGGTTCCCAGGTAATTGACTTTTTTAACTTCAATGTTGGCACTGGTCTTGATGATGAAAGCGTTGAAGCAACAATAAACACAAACCAATTAAACAGTATTATTAATTTATTCTCTGGTAATGATTTAAGAATATTTACTACTGGAGCAGAGTTTGCTGTTACTCAGTCTACTGATACGCCAATCACACCTTCATCGTTTTTTGTTCGCCCTCAAACAAGATTAGGAGCGAAGCCTGGTATTCCGATTGAAGATCTAAACGGTGCAACTCTGTTTATTCAAAGACAGGGTAAATCTCTTAATGCTTTTCAGTATGGAGATAACACAGCGTCTTACCAGGTTCAGCCTCTATCCACTCTAAGCTCTCATCTTTTAAAAACGCCTATAGACATGGCAGCGCGTAGAGCTTCGTCTACAGATGAATCTGACCGTATATTCATTGTTAATGGTGAAGATGGCTCTATGGCTGTCTATTCTATCCTGGTGGGTCAGAATGTTATTGCACCAAGTAGGTTTACAACAGATGGAGAATTTGTTGCTGTCTCTGTTGAAATTTCAGATGTTTATGTAATTGTAAAAAGAACAATAGACGGTAATCCTCGTTATTCGTTAGAAAAATTTGACGATACCTTTACAACCGATGCTGCCAAAACAAGTGCAGACCCCAATATCCATATGCCACATCTTAGAGGCGAAACAGTTTCTATAGTTCGTGATGGTCTTGTAGATCCTAATCAAACGGTTCCTCCAAACGGAGTTGTTTCTTTTGCCACGGCCCCAGCAACAACAAGGGGCGGTGAGGTTGGGTTAGGTTACACTGTTACAGTTAAGACAATGCCTTCTGAGCCAGTGCTATCTTCTGGATCTGTTCAAGGTTTTAAAAAACGTATTATCCAAGTCGATGCTCTTGTAAACGAAACTCAGAACATGACAATTAACGGACAATTAATTCCATTTAGAAAATTTGGTGAAGATGTACTTGGTAAGTCGGTTGTTCCATTTACGGGCATGAAAACAGCAAATGGATTTTTAGGGTTTAGTCAAACCGGACAGATAACAATAAGCCAGAGTGTACCATTAAAAATGACCGTTCTGGGTCTTGAGTATCGTTTAAGCGTAGGGAATTAGATATGGCTTTTTTAGCTCCATTAGCAACAACAGCAACAGCGGCAGCAACAACAGCGGCAGCTTCGGCTGGAACATTTTTAGCGTCTGGCGCTGGAATGGCATTAACAACTGGAATATCAGCCGTTGGAACATTAGCTGCTGGTGCTGCCCAGAAGCGTCAGTATGAGCAACAAGCTGCCCAAGCAGAGCTTCGTGGCAGATCTCAGGCTATTGCTTATAAGCAAAAGGGCAGTGAAGCATTAAGAAGATTAAATGAAACATTATCTGCTATTGTTGCTAGGGCTGGGGCTGGCGGTGTTGATCCTACTTCTGGATCTGCGGCTACACTACAAAGGTTTGCAATGGGTGAGGGTATTAGAGAATTTAATATAGCTGCCGATAATGCTGTTATGGCGCTAGGGCAAGGCAGCGCACAAGCTGGTATATATCAAGCTGCTGGAAATGCTGCACAATTAAACTCTTATGTATCTGCTGCTGGAACAATAGGCTCTGGTGCATATAGATACGGACAGGTAATTTAAGGTAAAAAAATGGCAATCCTTCCACGATATCAGAGAATTGGTTTAAAAACGCGACAGCCCCAACAGATGGATTTTGCTGCTGCGCGAGAGCAAGCAAGGCTCGGCCAGAACATTTCTCAGCAACTTGACCGTATGTCTGACTTTGCCTTTAAACAAGCCGCTGCTGAAGCCGAAACCCGTGGTCAGGAGTCAGTGCGCGAAGATGGCGCTTTACCCACCTTAACGGCTCTTAGGGAGGCTGGTGGGCCTACTAACATTGAGGAACGTGCCGCATTTGATGCTGCAAATAGAATTGCTGTTGTAGAAATAGAAAGTCTTGCAAAACAAGATTATCAAAACCTTGTTCGTGAAGCTGATAAAGACGATATGCCTATGTCTGTGTTTCAAGAATCAATAGCTGATATTCAAAATGGGTATGCTGCATCATTGCAGGAAATTGATCCTGTTGCTGCTGGTGTTCTTTCCGCTCGACTAAGCGATAGCGCAATGACCTATCAAGGTAGATATTCCGATATTGCTACAAGAAAAGCAACAGTAGTTGCTGCTAATCGAGTAAAGGAAATTACTGAAATTAGATCACAAGAAATAATTGATATGGGATTATCAGAAACGTTTAATGAAGAAAAAATTGAACTAGCGGCTGGCAAGTTTGTTAATGATTTAATAGCTCTTGGTGTAAGTGAAAAAAATGCTAAAAAGGTTGCTGATAGTACGTTAAGCAAAGCAGTGCGAGAAAACAGAATTTACACTTATGATAATGCAAGTAGCATTAATACGAAAAAAGCACTTCTTAAAATTTATGAAAAAACACCATTGCCAGGTGCGACTTATGAAGCAAATCTTGCCTTCAATACTAAATTAGAAAACAGTTTAAATAAAGAAATAAATAGAGCGCAAAATGTTGCTGCAAAAGACTTAACCGAAGCTATAGATGCTATGGCCTTAACCCTTCAGCCTCCGCCTGGTTTTGAAATTAATAAAGAATATATAGAAAGTATTTACCCTAAAGAACAAGCCGAGCAATACATTGAGTCTTGGAGTAATGCTAGTGAAGATGCTGCTAATCGTGGCGCTCTTAACAGTATGAGTATAGGCAGAACACTTGAAATAGCTAGTGAGCTTGAAAAAGAATTTAACGATGCAAAGGCTAATGGCAATCCAACAGATATTATTAACGCTAAAGCAAGAGAAAATTTTTGGATTGAAACTATTAATAAAAGAAGTGACGCCCTTAATAAAGACGCTGCTGCATTTGTTGTCGGTACGGATGAAGTTGCTGGTGGAATAGTTGATGATATTAATGGAAGCATTGAGGGAAACAATTTTCTTGGTCTTTCTGAAGGTTTGGTAAGGTTGCAAGACTTTATGGAAAAACGGTTTGATGAAATTGACCTTCCGCAAAATTTAAGAACTGTTATGCCAAAACAAATGGCGGCACGTTTAGCAAGTGTAATTGAGAATTTTGATTCAGATGTTGCTACTGTTTCTTTTGGTGTAATACGGGAAGGTCTTGAAGATTATGCTCCAAAATTTATTCAAGAATTAAGATCAGCTGGATTAAATTCAGAGTACATCCGAGCAATGTACACTGATAATGTAGTAGTGCAAAAAGAATTAGTCGATCTTTCAAAGTTAACTATGGAAGAACTACTCGTTGGTCAGCCTTCAACAACTAAAAACGATGTTGATGCGGAAATAGTTGCTGCCTTAGAAGACTATAGGGTAGCATACTTAACTGGTGGGGATGAAGTTGGTAGTCAAATATTTAATGAACAATTTGATACTGTTGAGAAACTTTCTATTTCAAGGCTTAAAACGGGCGGTAGCGTTGCGGAAGTTGTAGAGGGTGTTATTCAAGATTTAATACCAGAGGTCAGTCAAACAATTATTAATAGCAGTGGAATATATGTTGTTCCAATGGAGTTTGATGAACAAGTTATAGATAAAAATGTATCAATGCTTATGGATATTGATATTATGAAACAACTTCCATTTGTTGAATTAGACACAGAAGAATTTCCAGAGTTTATTAATAGAGAGGTTGCCGCTGCTTCCCTTAGTTCTACTGGAAAATTCTTAAACAATAGCACTGGAGATGGTTTAAGCCTTCATTATGTTACAAGCAAAGGTATGCTTCCCGCTGGTTTTGAAGTTAAATTTTTAGAACTTCCAGAAATAGTATCTGATCTTTATGAACAAACACCCGAAGGTTTAAGAGTTTTTGAAGAATCAATGGGATATTCTCAAGAGTCACAAAAATATATTGATGAGTATAACAAGTAATGCAGCCCCGTCCTCTTAATACAGAAAATCGCCTTTATAGGATAACCGCTGCTGATGATTTGCGCGTTTCTTTAGGTCGGGCTGTATCAGAGTTAGCAGCTATGCCGATGGCTGGAACCTTGCTTTCAAGGCAAGCAGAACAGTTTCGTGCAAGCTCAGATGTTTTTAGTGAAGAAAACAAACTAGAAATTCTTGAGCTTGAACAGCTTCAAGCAGATCTTGAATATGATTTAGCTTTAGAGGTAAATCCTATAGCTCGAGAAACAATAAGCGATAGGCTCAATGAAATATATGCTCAAACCGAAACTGTAAAAGATAAATTTACTGAAATTGCTTTAGCAGAAGGTAAGCTAAAAAGCCCAGAAGATTTAAATGAACAGTATAGTTCTATTGGTTTAAAGTTTGAATCCCCGACTTCTTCAGAAGAAGCCAAGCTTTTAGCTGAAGGTAAAAAAGAAGAACTAATTCGAAACGCAATTATATCTAAAAGCCCGACAGGTTTAATTCCTACCGTAGCAAAGTTTGGTGGTGGGATGTTGGCCGTTGCATCAGATCCACTTGAAATTGCCTCAATGTTTATTCCTATTGTTGGACCAACAGCAAAAGCTGCTTCTGTTGCCAGGTATGGAAGGGTTGCGGGAAGGGCTAGGGTTGGAGCTATTGAGGGTACTGGCGGGGCTTTAATCCTTGAGCCTTTTTATTATTCATTGTCACAATCTCAGCAGCTTGATTATACAATGTCAGAAGCACTTCTTAATGTGGGCGCTGGTTTTTTCTTGGGCGGTGGGATTGGAACCGTAGCGGGTGCAGTAGCACGTTCTCGCGTAGATCCTAAAGCAATACTAGATGCGGTTGGGGAAGACTTAGAAAGTATAATTCGAACTGAGTTAGACGCTATTGATCTTCCTGTTCGTGTTAGTGAAGCCGAGCCCACTGTGCCAACTAAAAGATTAGAGGCGGAAACAGCAAGTGATCTTTCATCTGGCGCCAAACTCCGTACTGCTTATGAAATTGCTGTTCGCCAACTTGCAACAGATCAACAGGTTTTGGTTGATGTGGTTATTCCAAAAGAACCAAAAAAACCAGTAAGCCTTAGTCAATTCATTAAAAATTCAGGCGGCATAAACGATCAAGATCCAACCTTTCGTGGAGAATTAATAAATATTGGGTTTAAACCGAAGGCTGGCTATGTAACAAAAAAAGGAACTGCGGTTAGTCCGGTAAACAATACTAAATCAAAATTAAATCTTGACGATATGGCAGAGCTTGCTGAAGAAGCTGGGTACTTACCAGAAAGAAATACTGATGCTTTACTTGAAGCTCTTTCTGAGGTTGCAATTTTTTGACAAGCATCCTCAATAAAAGGAAAAATGGCATGATAATCTCTGGTAATATGAGCCACTTGATTACTTATTTGTAAAATCTTAAAAAGGGACTGGTAACTTAAATTTTCTGAGATTGAAATATTGTATAGTTCTAAATTTCTATTGATAATATCGGAAACTTTGGGGTTACTTTCATTCAATTCTGCTTGAATAGTGGCATAAAATAAATTTAAATTATCTTCTTGCTGAATATCTAATTTATTTGCTTGATACTTTCTAATTATTTGTTGCAAATCTATGGTACTATTTAAATGCGCATATAATA
>Ga0102816_1000401_pt1 | contig 18255 bp, 33 predicted proteins | sample ColrivemetaGS545_FD_84509 | JGI IMG/M metagenome (GOLD analysis project Ga0102816, IMG submission 84509) | Estuarine microbial communities from the Columbia River estuary - Flood tide non-ETM metaG S.545 | ecosystem: Environmental > Aquatic > Marine > Intertidal zone > Estuary | place: USA...
ATAGCTAATCATTTAGATAATACAGGTTTACATAGAGAAGCTACATCTCTTACAAATGTTATGAGAAAAATAGCTGATAAACCACTATTTATGGAAGATGATGAGCCTATGTTTGGTAAAGGCGAATTTTTTCCAGATGAAGAAATGAAACCAAAATCTCCTAAACCACAATTATCAGGTGGCGGATCAGGACAACCACCAAAACCACCATATTGGGATAGTTTTGAAGAAGATGAAGAAGAAGATTTAATTAACGATAAACAAATAATTCCTGATCTTATTAAAGATAAAAAAGATAATAAAGATTATCCGATCATGGAAGAAGAAGACGAAGATATCCTAAATCCATACAATTACTAAATTATGAACAAATATAGCAAATATTATAACAATGATACTTATAAACCTGGCGGAATTAGAACTAAGTTAGAATTCTATAGATGGATGATGAATGATAGGTTAAAAAATCTAAATGAAGCTAGACAAGCCTTATCATCTGATGAATCAAATACTAAATTACAAAATGAAGTAGATAAGCTAGAACAAAATTATATGGGATGGCTAAATCAATATCAAGAATTTAAAAAAACACCTAATAATGACCCAGAAGTGATTAAAACAATTTTTGATTCCCTAGTTGAATTATCTAAACATGATGTCCCAACACAATTATATATGTACTTAAGCGAATTAAAAAATATCACAATTACAAACTCTGATATTAATTACTTAATAGATATATTTAGTACACAAAAAGAAACATTTGAAAAAACATATTTTGATGATGTTGCTGATAATGTAGATGAATCAAAATCAAGAGCAGAAGCAGAAACCGAAATGTTCTCACCAAATATGAACAATTTTAATGAAGCTCTCAACAGAAGAATATCCAAAAATTATAATAAAATTGTCAAGTTAGCAGCTTATTATGATCAAACCGAACAATACAAGAAAGCAGACCGAATTACTAATATTCTTACAAATTATATAAAGTAATTATACCCAAAGGAAAAACAAATGAATAAAAGACAAATTTTAGCATCTTTAAATAAGATTGCGAATGAATTAGATAATAGTAGACTTTATGCAGAAGCTAGTACAGTTACAAAAGTTATGAAAAGATTAGCTTCTGATATGGATGCTTTTAAAAAAGATCCTGATGGATTTATGACTGATCGAATAGATTTACAGTCTTCTGACAACCTTTTTGAAAAGTATAAAGCAAATAATAATAATAATAATGTTATTGATGCATTAAATGAAGCTATACAGGATATGGAAGATATGGTTGGTATTTCAATTTCAGAAGAAGAACTTAATAGAGTAATAGAAATCAAGAATGAACTTGAGAGAATACTGAATTAAACAGCCACAAATAAAAAGGAAAAAAATATGAATAAAAGACAAATTCTAGCATCCCTAAATAAGATTGCTAATGAATTAGATAATACAGGCTCATATAAAGAAGCTACATCAATCACCGGAGTTATGAAGAAAATAGCTCAAAGTATGCCACCGGAATTAGCTGTCATGGAACCAAAAAAAGAAGAATACGGAGATAGAAATAAAAACGTCGTAAGAGAAATTATGGAAAAAATTGCTAGATTACTAAGAGGTAATGAAGCAGCAAAACAATATTTCCGTGGTGGTAATTTACAATCTTTAGTATTAGCTATTCTTGATGTCTTAGAAAGCGAAGGAATGCAAGAAGCTATTTCAAAACTAAACCAAGACTTAAAAGAATTCGGTGTGTCGGTTGGATCAGAAGCTTTAGGTGCCTTATTTAATCAATATCTTTCAAATAAGAGAAGCAAAGAATAAATATAGATATATAAAAAAGAGGGAGAATAAAATCTCCCTCTTTTTTTTGTCAGATCCTAATAATCTATGATAATATATATACATGACAGATCAATTACTTAAAACCAAATATACAACAGATGAGCTAAATGAAGCTATAACAGAACAAGGTATAGTAAAAGCATTCGAACAATATAAAAACAATGCTGGTGCCGCTAATATGACCGCTTTTTTAGATCAATGGCAATCACTCGTAAAAAGAATGATCGAAGGCTATAAGAATAATATTGGGGTGGCTATAGCTGAAGAAAAATATAAAAGAAATAATCCATTCTGGGATCCGAGAGATTAAATAAAAAAGGGAGAATTTATTCTCCCTTTTTTGTAATAAATTATTTACTTTTACCACATTTAGAGCACATGGATGAATAAGGACTTGTTTTATTTCCACAATGTTCACAAAATAATTGTCCTCGATCGAATTCTAAATATTCTTTTTTTTCATCTTTAGTACCAGGTCTCCAAGAAAAAGCTTCCTCACTATTTGGATCTTTTTGCTCTACCCCTACAGAATAATCAAAAGGTTTCCCCGCTCCAAAATTACCACAAGCACCACACATAGATGAATATTTGCCCATCTCTTTACCACATTTAGTACAGAATAAATCTACATCGGCAATTTTAACAAATAAACTGTGCAACTTTGATGCTTCTCTATTACCAACTCTCTCTAACTCTAAAATAACCTTGTTTAAATCTTTTAATATTTTATAAGACATTTACATTTTCCTCATTGTTAAAATCTAACATATTGATATTATATTTTATTCTAAGATCATTATAACAATTCATTGCTATCTCTCCAATAAAACTTAAATCCTTGTCAGAACTCGAATAAGGAATTCTACAAATATTAATCTCATGTTCTTCACAATATTTATCTTTAATAGCATCGTTTCTAATAGTATCTTCTAAATTCTTTTGTTTTGCTTCAGGAGTGGATCCAAAAATAGCCTTTCTGTGACCGTCTCCATCTACTTCGATTACTAGATTAACAATTGGAATATATACATCACATTTGAGCGGGTTTATATTTCTAAGACCTGGAAATGGATGCTGAGGGTTAAATTCTATATTATTTTCTTTTAATATCTTTTTTAAATACAATTCACCTTTAGATTCATTACATATTGGACAACCCGAACCTCTTATATGAATATAAGGTCTTTGATAAAATACAGTATTACAATCATTACATTTTATTTCTAACGGTATACTATAATTTTCATAATATGATCCACTATAATCATATTTATATCCATGAACTTTTATTGATTGTTCTATAAACAATGGTGTATCTTTAGTTTTTTTAATTATCGATTTATTTATCGCACATCCTTTACAGAGATAAAACTCATTTATTCGTTGTTCTTTTTCTATACCACACAAATTACATTTAGTCTTAAAATATCTGTATGTACGTCTCTTTTCAACTTCACAAATTATAGTCTTATTATTGTCATAAGCACGTAAATCAATTTCTTCCGGTGATATAATTGCAGCCATACCATATATATACAAAAAAAGAGAGACCCGAAAGCTTCCCAAATAAAAGGATATAAATATTTACAAATGAATATATATAATAAGATCTTTAGTGGAATAACTTAGAATGAATAAAAAACAAATATTAGCTTCTCTTAATAATATAGCTAATAACCTAGATAAAAATGGATTATATGAAGAAGCAAATACTCTTACTAATATAATGACAAGAGTGGCACAACAAACTGGGCAATCGAATCTCAATACACTATATAACAATTTTCAGCAAACTACTCAACAACCTAATCAAGCACCCCAACAGCCTGGAAATATGCAACAATTTTGGGGTCAGGGTCAAAATAATGAATCAAATTATAGAAACTATAAACCATTAAGTGATCAATTCAATAAAATTTACTACGAGATTTACAATAATATTGGAAAAATTAATTCTATAATGAAAGAAATAAATAGAAAAAGAGATTCGGGAGCACCATTACAACAATCTCAAAATAGTTTTCAATCTATTGTGATGTGTAATAATATTTTGCATCAAAACAAAACCTTACAAACTCAATTGCAAAATGCGTTTAACCAAATACTGAAACTTCATAATCCATTCAACCCAAATGATTCACTTGCAATGAGTGGTTATCAAAGAAGTTTAAATAGTTCACAAAATACTATATATAAATGGTCTGAACTTGTAAATAAATATAATTCAATAATGAAACAATATCAACCTAACCAAACACAACAACCAGTGCAGACACCAAAGTAAAAAGTTATTAGAACAAAAAGAGAGATCTTAAGATCTCTCTTTTTTACATCTTCTTCATCTTCTTTAATTCATATAACAAATTGCCCAAGACATAATTAGGAACATTTATTATATCTGACACCAAGATTCTTTAAACATCTTCCTTAATAAACTCTTCAATCAATTCTGGTATTATATTGAAATCCAAATAAGAAATCACTAATAAAGGTATACCTCTCTTAAAACACCAATGAACCTTAGACGTATCACCATGCTTATATAGCTCTAAATTTCTTATATTCAATTCCATGTTCTTAGTTATATTGACATGCTTATAATGATGCTTGCCATTTAAGTCAATCGCTAACATAAAATCATCAAATTTTAACATGAAATCTATCTTCAAATCATTTACAAAATTTAATGTTGGATCTTTAAACTGTTTATCAAAATTAATTCCTTTTTTAATCAAATATTTCTCAGCACGTATTTTAGCCTTACTTCTACTACAATTAGGGCATCCATCAGGCTTTACTGGTCTAATGTGAGCATGACCTAAAATATCAAAATATTCACCACATAAAGTGCAAAGAATATTCTCTACAATATGATTATAAGATTTAAATCTAATAGAATCATAATTAGTGTGTTTATGACGTTTTTTAGCTATTATTTCGAAATCTGATTGCGATATTTCTTTCCTTGCCAATTGATCCATTCTTTTACAATATGAACAACCATTTTGAATATGCTCATTTGGTGTCTGATGGAAAAATCTTACACAAGTCTTACAAAACACGATTACATCAGTGTTTTCATTAAGATAAACAGTGTAGGGATAACAATACTTATTACCATGGATTTTTTTGCACTTTTCAATATATATTTGAGTGTTCTTATAATCAGATGATAATTTTTCTTTTTTGCTAATAGAACTATCATATTTTTCGGCAAATTCACGCAAAACAACCATCTTATCCAAAAAATCATCTATATACGGGTCAGGAACTAAATGATTATAATTGTTTAGTTTTACTAGATTCAATTCTGAAAAATTCATATCTCTATAATACCACATACAAAAAAAAGGATGGTTATATTTCTGGGGAATTCAATTAAATTTATAGCCCCCCATAACATTCCAGAAAATTAAATTCCAGAAATTTCAGAAAAGATACTAGGCTATTTCTGGGAATTCAATTATTTATATAGCCCCCCCTATAGTCTGTGAGAATATACTTGCCGATTAGTGAGGGTATGAAAATTAAATTGCCGGTGTGCGGATCCATATAGTATCTAAAATTCAAATATACCCCCCTAACACTTCTCTAATAAAAAAGCAGATATGGGCTCACCTTTATCATTATATAAGAGAGGCTTGCCCAGATATAAAAGATCATCCCTGTGTAAAGATAAGGCTATTGTTTTGTCCACTAAATAATATATGCCTTGTTGTGGTTCAGGTATCTTTATCTCTTTGATCTCTTTGATGTTAACAGTATATCCTGAAATGTCTATGGTGTCAAGGGTAGAATAAAATATTTCTGCTTTTGGCATATCTGCTAATAATGTGATAAAATGATTATTAGAATAAACCGAAACTGTCCTGCCCAGCAAATTAACTATCATGTTCTATAATATTCTCCACTACTAATATTATAAACACGATTGCCCACATTGTTAACACAGCATATATATTATTCATAATACCTATTACCATTATTCTTATTATATTCTACTGCAGGTTAGGGCTGTTTACAGACCTAAGACACAGCTTTAAATAAAAAGAAATATCCCTTGACAATGATCAAGGGATATGATAAGTCTAGTCGATACAAACAAACCCGCATTGCATAAGATTGTATAGCGAGTATTCCTTCAGATCGCTTTTAATTTGTTCACCATTAGCAACAGATTCCAAGAAACCATTAAGGCTACGAATGAAAGCGAATTTTTGGATAATCGGTTTTGTAATGTTATCACTGTATGTAAACCGCTCCAAGAACTCATTCACGTCACCCTGATCCATCTCAATAGCTGTAAAGATATTGGATGCATCTACATAGTGCAATTGTTCAATCATCTGACTATCTCACTTTCAATATAATAATATCATATGCTACATAGGATGCAAATTAATTATCTTATTATTTAACACTGCAGGTTAGGCTTGTTTACAAGCCTAAGACACAGCAGATAATAATATAAATTCAGTGTTGCATATGTTATTTAAATGATGTAATATAGGTATGTAGGCTCCAGTCTACAAGGAGAAACCAGATGCAGGAAATTTTGAGCAAAACCTATGCGGAATTGACCTCTGACAAAGAACGGGGTCTGGCTAGTGATGAAATAACCAAATTCGTTGAAGCGACAAAGGAGCGTAATATCCACTATGTAACTCCAGAGGGCGAGGAAACCCCTGTAGAATGGCTTAACCTCCCAGTCACCTACATCCGCTTTAGAATTTTCTGGCAGTTGTTCAAAAACGGCGGAACTCTTAAAGACACCCTCGTATAATCTAGATATTCCCTCTGATAAATGTCAGGGGGATTTTTTTATTTAACACTGTAGGTTAGGCTTGTTTACAAGCCTAACCTACAGCAGATAATAATAAGAATGCTATCCAGTTGTTACACACATATTCTGTCAAGTGTGAATACCTCTACAAGGCTCCACAATGACCATACACAAGAGTTATGTATGATATTGAATAACTACTTGGTATTGATAAAATCTAGTCTATAATGGCAAAATTTGGTATGAAAAATAATTTAAAAATAAACTTGCAAAGCGTGTAATTTAATCCTATACTAGTATTGTAAGTTGGTTGATAGGAGTTAGCATGAAAGTAGAACAAATTTATCAACGATTATGGGTTAAGTCATTCCCAATCGGTTTTGCGGAGGGTAGGGCGGAATTTGACAATTTCTGGAATTCGCCTTATTCCGAGTTGCCTGAGCATCGCCAAGCCAAGGCAGTGATATTTTCCAATTTGCTCACGGAAATGGGCAATTTCGATTCTTCGTCTTATTATGACGGTGACGAGGACTATAACGATGCGTGTTACGCTCGTGTGCGTGATGCCAAAAACGCAAACCGTAACAGGCTATCGGAGGATAACCTCTCACTAGCACAAATTTTCGGGTAATCCTTATTATATCCCTTGGCGAAAGTCAAGGGATATTTCTTTTTATTTAACACTGCAGGTTAGGCTTGTTTACAAGCCTAAGACACAGCAGATAATAATAAGATTATTTTTCATAAATTCCTTGCAGTCTTGTTTGCAGTGAGATATTATCAGTATGTAGGAATTGACCTGCACTGACCGGAGTAACAAATGACCGAACTAAACACCATCACCAAAGAAACCAACGAACTCGTCAAGCAATTGGCAGAAATCGACCTCAAGCTGTTTCACGCAGAGAATGCCCTTGAAGATGCAAAGGCTCATATTCGCATCACCGTAGACCCAAAGGAATTGGGTAGCAACGAAGCAACCCGTGAGGCTAAAATCGACTCCATGGTTGCAGAGCAGGTCAAGGTTGTAAGAGAATTGAAGGCGCAACGTATCATGGTTGTAGCCCGTAAGACAGTAGCGTCCAACTGGTTGTCTACTGCAAAGGCGATTGTCACAAGCGTACAATCGTAGTCAAGCAAAGGAATATAGCAGAATTTCTGTTATATTCCACTGTTGCTTAGGCTTGTAAACAAGCCTAACATACAGCCTTAAATAATAGAATTATAATTTGCATTCTCTCTTGAAATGCTGTAAATTAGTATTGTCAGATAATCCTATGATGGAAATTCACTCTGACCCTAGGTGAAACTATGGAATTCAAAGTTGACGGCAAGCCAGTAGACGTGTGCGCAGACGGTGGATATCCGCTGTTCTACGTCACAACAGACAGATGCGCTCTCTGTCCTGAATGTGTTAACAAGAATTTGGAATTGTGCAGTGATACAAATGACGACCAATGGTACGTCACACATAGGGACGTTAATTGGGAATCTGAACAACTATACTGTGAACATTGCAGTCAAAGAATTGATTCCGCATACGGCGAAGACTAAACGATATATTCCCTTGAAGAAATTCAAGGGAATTCTTTTTATTTAACACTGTGTCTTAGGCTTGTAAACAAGCCTAACCGACAGCAGAAAATAATAGAAATATTATTTAAATATACATTGCATTATGTTGCAATTGCCTGTAAAATTAGGTATGAACACAAACACCAGAGTGGAAGTCGAAGAACCGACTGGCCATATGCACTTCTTTACCCTCGGACAGATTGGCATTACCCCGTCAATGTCCGAAGCAGACATCATCGCACGGTTAGGTAAGAGTATCTATACAGACAGGTTCAAGCACACCTACCATGTGTCTCACAACCTGCTAATAGTCAAAACCCTACCAGGCTAGTACCATATCCCTTGATGAAAATCAAGGGATATTTCTTTTTATTTAACACTGTGTCTTAGGCTTGTAAACAAGCCTAACCGACAGCAGATAATAATAAGATTATTCATTAAATCAATTACAGGATAATCTAACAAATACAAATGCCTCTGTAAGCCCCTACAATGCTCATACACAAGAGTTATGAATGATATTGAATAACTATATGGTAATGAATAAATAAAGCCTGTAATGGCAAATATGAGAATAGAATAAAATTATTTATTGCAATGTTTGTAAATTCACTGTAACATACAGGCATGAAAACTCAAACTCCTGCACCAGCACTTTCTGGGCATCTTTGCGTCTCAAATTATAATGACATCCAACATTTGGATGCTTACCTTGAATTCCCTTTTAGTGGAAATTCTGTTGAACTTTGGAAATTAGCCGCCGTGAAATTCCAAGAGTACTACGCTATGGGTTGGACTCCTGCTATATATTTCAAGAATCACAAACAACATATTTCACTTCAAATCAGTGCTGAAGACATTGATATGATAATGGCATTGTAAATTATAATTATGAAAAACACTTCAATCAACCAATTCGTCGATGAAAACGTCAACAGTGCTACAGGCTCACACTACAAGGCTTACGTTGTGTATGCTTTGAAAGACTTGGTAAGCCAATATCCAACAAAGCAACTTTCAGAGTTGCTCCCATATGCAACAGAATATGCAAACGAACAATGGGAAAAAAACAAAGATTACCTACACTTCAACAGAGTGTATTCATAGAAATCATATCCCTTGATGAAAGTCAAGGGATATTTCTTTTTATTTAACACTGCAGGTTAGGCTTGTTTACAAGCCTAAGGCACAGCAGATAATAATAAGAATAATGATCAGGATCCGATCACTAGCGTGGATCTCTATCACAGATCCGATCAGTTGTCAAGAAAAATAATAAATTGGCAGAATGTAGAATTATATTGTAAACTATAGTCATGAAAACCACTCCTACTATCGATCAGTTTGTCTGGTCACACGTCACAGGCGAGTCTGCATACAAAACTTTGGTGTCAGCAGAACTTTATTACATGAAGATCAAATTTCCAGAACAAACTCTGGAAGATCTTCTGCAAGACGCAGAAGAAAAAGCCCTTGAAGCATGGGACAGCGAACAAAACGCAGACTACTTTCAAGGAGAGTAATCCTTATCATATCCCTTGATGAAAATCAAGGGATATTTCTTTTTATTTAACACTGCAGGTTAGGCTTGTAAACAAGCCTAAGACACAGCAGAAAATAATAAGATTATTATTAACATATTTCTTGCAATCAGCCTCATAATGCTGTAAATTGATAGTGAAAGGTTGGTAACGAAGATGGAAAGTTTCTATGAACAGCTGTATCGGAGTAATCAAGAAAAGAATTTTGATTACTTGTTTCGTTTGGGATATATGGAAGCATCGATATATAGACTTAAGAGTCTTATCGAGAGCGGTAGAATCAAGGCAGACAAGTATGACACTGCTACACTTATTGAAATCGCAAATGTTTTTGAAACTGCAAAGCAAGAATCGATAAAGCACAAAGAAGCGATTGAAGAATTAAAGGCAAAACAAGCCTCCCTCTAATGACCATATCCCTTGATGAAAGTCAAGGGATATTTCTTTTTATTTAAGGCTGTATCTTAGGTTTGTAAACAAACCTAACCTCCAGTGTTAAATAAAAGAAACAAGGTTGTAGCCTATGCTACAACCTTGCCCAAGAGGTCTTTGTTTTTGAGTAAGTCTTCAGTTAACTTTGGAAATTCATTAACCATCTGATTATAATGTCCCGGTTCTACATCAGCGAGGAAAGTTTCAAAAGTTTCCCGTGCATTGTTGATGTGGTTTTCTAAAGTTGTCAGGTCTTCGCAGAATTCATCTCTCCAAGACCAATCTGAAATATGGCTGACAGTTATACCGCATACAGACAAAGCAAAGTAATTGATAATTCGCATCCATTGACGATAAGTTAATTCTACCTTGGTCTTTTTAGTGACAGGCTTGATAGTAGTGTTTTCCATACCTGTATGATAAGCCATATTTTGATATATTGCAAATTATATTTCTTATTATTTAAGGCTGTATCTTAGGTTTGTAAACAAACCTAACCTCCAGTGTTAAATAAAAAAACCCTGATGTTATTCAGGGTTGTATATTATTAGCCTTGGAAATATTCAGATTCTACATAAGAATCCCATCGTTCATATGCTAATTCTATCGCTTGTTCCATGAGGTTTTCTTTGGACATATCAGGGTGTTGTTTTGACAACTCTTCAAAAGCTTGTGTAACGAAGAGTGAGAACATTGGGCTTGTAGTGTTTTCCATGTTTATATATTATCAAACAAAACAAGCCTTTGCAATATAATTTTATTGTGGAGCGTTTATCTTATCAAGGTATTTACACAACAGGCTTTTATGTTCTTGGTGTGATATTGATAGAACAATTCCGATAGGGAAACACATCACTCCCCAAAGGTTCCACAAGAAGAACATATCTGGGAAATCACGATGCAATACAAAAGTGATAACTTTGGTTACAACAGCAAGACCTAGAATAGCCGTAGAAACCATTCCGATAGCAGTCATAGAACCTGCTCCAACCATATGAAACAATACATAGTAGGAAATGAATAGTCCTACAGGTATCAGCACTAGTAACAATCTGACAAAATCCATTGTTTTATTTCTCCTACATCTATAATATCACGCCAGAAATAAAATGCAAATAAAAAAAGGTTGCTATCTTTTTAAGGGACAGCAACCGAGTAACATGAAAACCTATGAACATCTGTATTATAGGACATCAAACATAATATAGCAAGAGAAAAGACAAGGTATTTTTTTACCTTGTCTTTTCTCTTTTGAAAGGAGATAACAAACAGATGTCAGTATCGAACATCAAGTGTATTATATCAGCATTTAAGGTTATTGCAAAGTATTAGTATAACAATTAAAGTAAAATATAAATAGAGGTACTATTATGACGACAATCTTAGCAATGTTAAGTATATCATTACTTTTTGCCATTTATGTAATTATTCAGCATAAGAAAGATAACCTTTCTCTAATGAAATTGAATAATATTGTATCTGAGCAAATAACAGAATTAAGAGCAAAGAATTCATCTCTTTGGGCTGATATTAATAAACTGTCCCATGAATCAGATGAAATGAATTTTAAATTACAAGAGATATTAAATAAACAGGAAAAAGTATTAATCGAACCCGGTCTCAAAGTAAAGTGGATAGATAAATCTGGGGAAGAAGAGTTTGGTATTGTTTATGATAGTTTTAACACATCTAATAATCATTTAGTGGTGGTTAGAGGTCTTAAAAAAAATAAACCTACTGGACGTTATTTCACAGTAGGTTTTGATAAGATTACTATTATTGATTAACTTCTTTTAATCTCATAATGGAATAATTATCTTTGGGATATTTTTTAAGGGCGAGGATACAATAATCCTTCGCTCTTATTTTTTCTTTATTCTTGATACATAATGCTACAAGAGAATTATATGTAGATGCTGGACAATCTTTCCATCGAACAGCACTCTCATAATATCTAATGGCTAATCTTTCATCTTTAACCATAGAACGATATACAATGCCTAAATATTCGTAAGACCTATAACCATTAGGCATTACTGATAGATATCTCTTAGCAAATTTCTCTGCCTCTAACAATAATCCAGTATCTTTATTATTAATTGATAAAGACCAGAACAGCCAAATCATATTCTCCCAAGCATCTCTATCTTTGGGATTAAGTTTTAACACTTCTTTATATAAGTTAATAATCTTTGGATAATCACCAGTATTTGTATCTGTACCATGCCAAAGTGTTTCTATAGTTTTATATAGATATTTTAATTTTTGTTCAGACGTTTGCATTCTTCTCTAAATCCAATTCTTCATTTTCGTTGTAATACATTGTTAAAATTTTACTAGATACATTTAGAGGTAATTTATCAATGTCCTTAACCATACCCATTAGAATCTTTTCTTTTTGGTATCCCTCATAAATAGTTCTACGTCTCTTTTGAGAATTGTCCCATTGATAAATAAAGAAATGCATCTCGTTTATCAATTCACTATGGGAATATTCAATAAGATAAGTTCCATCCTTAAGTATAAAAGCATCAATCCCTGAAATAATATCAGAACCGGACATTTCATAGCCTGTTCCTGTTTTAGAGAAATAAATCCAAACTTTAGATTCCATGTTACATTTTACCAGACTTGAGATATTTCTGGTATATTTTGTTGTAATATTCCCAGAGATATTTTGCTCCGTTACTTGATATATTGTGAGAAATGTGATATTCTGATAGTAACTCTAAATTTGCATCCTTGTCTCTCATCATACTGTAGAACTTTTGATGCTTTTTTCTGTCTATCATCGAAACGTTCATAAATCTTTTCGAAATAGATACGAACTCGATATTCGAATTTCTTTTTCCTTTTAATTGGATTGCGAATTTGATATCGAAATTTCCAATGTTCAAATAACACTCTCGAATTATTTTATCTATCCATTGTTTTTCATTCATATTATATTCTACTGTATGTTAGGCTTGTTTACAAGCCTAAGCACCAGTGTTAAATAAAAAGAATCCCTTGCTACTCGAACAAGGGATTTAAGAGTGAACAGGAAAGTTCTACAGATTACAGCTTTTTCGACAGATTATGAAATTCAGCACAATCCATCAACACCTCTCGAACGGTGTTTTCGATTTCCTTGCTAGTAAAACTACAGTCGGAAATCATAATGACATTCTTGCCGATTCTAACTTGATTGAAACCGTGACTCGAATTCTCACGATTTACAACAACATGGAAAATACGCTTCAGGTCATCGTACAAGCCGGAGTCATTACAAGAAACAAATGTAAGGTGGGTGAAATGAGTTTCCTTGGATGCTCGAATTGTTTCATACCAGAAATTCTTGTGGAACCATTTCTTTGATGCATCCGCTCCGCTCTCACAATGAACCCGTGTAATCATAAGGATAGGGTCATTGTCCATCGTTACAACACCTTCACCGGTGTATCGAATACCCGTGCCAAAGTCGATAAGACCAAGACCTCCGGGATAGTCCACACTCGAAATTTTGGTTTTGAATCCAATGGTAGGATAATGCTTAGATGCTTCCTGTACATAATGGTCAACAATGTGACCGAGTGCCAACATCTGCTGAACGCTCTGAGGATGAGCCGTTCCTCTTGAGCCGGGTTGAATTCCGATTGCCATCTTTGTTACTATCTCCGTGTAGAATTTATCTACAACGTATTATAGGCTAACAGATGCTATAGTGCAAGGGGTGATGTAGAAATAAATTGATGATAATCTTATTATTTTCTACTGAAGGTTAGGTTTGTTTACAAACCTAAGATACAGCCTTAAATAAAAAGAATCCCTCTGAATTTCTCCAGAGGGTTTTACTAAGTATCTTACAATGTATTTTTGTAAGATACTTCACCGCCCCAACAAGAGAATTCTGCCGGGTCTTCAGTGTACAGCAGACGCATCAGTCTGCCCAAGGAGCCACCGTTCGTTACGGTTTGCTTTATCAGGTCGCAGAATCCTTCTCCACACTGGTAGATGTAAACTTTGCGACTTTTGTTAAATTCTACGTAGACACAATCCTCTACGATTGCCAATGCTTTTACAGCGGTGGATTTGACCAAGGTCATTTCCAAGACGGGGATATATTGGAACGAGGCGTTCCATGTGGTTTCTAGGCTCATGTCTCTATCTTACAGCATTTAAATAACATATGCAACACTAAAAAATAAATTTGACAAAATAGATTTTTCGTGATAGCGATCCGATCGTTACAGAATTCTATTATTTAAGGCTGTATCTTAGGTTTGTAAACAAACCTAACCGCCAGTAAAAAATAATTGAAATATTTTCTTGACAAAGCTGGGAATGTGTGGTCAAACAGGGAGGGGTTTCCCCCTCCCTCCCAAGCCCTACCCGATGTACACATACTGCTCTACGGTACGGGCATCAAGCGTGGATGCCTTGTTGGATTCGGTGTTCCAACGCTTGCGGATGGCATCCAAGGTCGCATCGATGGCAGGTGCGAGAATGATGGATGCGGTCGTTTCCATGTGTTCACGCATATGCCCTGTGTAGCCCTGTGCAGACCGTGTAAGACCGTTGACGATGCCGAATGCGGTACGGTCGGATACCTCACCGTTTGGCTCTTGTAGGGTCTCCAAGTAGCCCTTGTGCCATGCCTTACCTTGTTCCACGGTCATCTTGTGGTCACGGGCAAACAGTGCAATTGTCTGCTCTACGTTTTTGACCGTTACCTGCTTGGAGTAGCCCATCAAGGTTAACATATCGTTACCTTCGGTAAGGGCTACGCCGATGGCATGGGCAACGCTTTGCTTAAGGTCATCCTTGTTGATGATACCTAAGTGCTTTTTGTTCACGCCGATGGCAGATGTACGCCGTCCCCAAATCATTCCGTTAAGGCAGATGGCACGGAATAAGAATGGTGCAATGGTAAACGCCGACTTGCGAATCTCGCTGTTGCGGAATGAGATGCCAACACCGTAGTCGGAATCCGGTTGACTTTTCATGTGGTCGGGCAACAGAATGTTACCGATGACCGAATCACCGTCATTCCACCAGTGTGATGCAAGAGCGTCCTGCAACGATGGCAAAGCGTCAATTACCATCCCTAGTGCTTCATCGTTATCTATGACCCCGTAGCGGTCAGATACGATAGCCCGGACGATATCCGAACCATCATCGGTCTTACGGCAACGTAGGCGGAATTCTTTGCCCGCACGATAATCTGCCGACCGGCGGTTAAGACCGTCATTGATGTAGCGTACAAGGTCACCAGTGTAACCATGCTCCAATTGGAATTCCACGGTTTTGCCCGGTACGGCAGGGTTGTTGACGTTACCGGTAAGCAAACGCAGAGCCTCCAAGCCGGATTCGTTAATAGGTGTTCCGTTCACCAGTTTGAACGGTTCGACCAAGCGTACCTGCTCTTCTGGTACAGTAAGGTCAAACTTTGTTGTTGCTTCCTGCTTGATGACGGTGTATGCATCGTCAAGTGAGATGCACTTGTCCTGCCATACCTTAGCAACGTGGCGGTGCGCTTCCGTGCTTGCCAAGCCGATAGCGTTTACCCAATTGCCGTTGGTGTCCTGCTTTGCAACAGAATCAGGACGAACCTGCAAACCGGTCTCATTGCCGAATACAGAATTGTTTGGTTGTGCTACAGGCACAGCATCGCCAAATTCGATGAACGATGCACGGTTGTTGTTATCTGACATTTTCCAAATCTCCTCGTCGCAACGGGTGCGACATAGAATTATATCATTCTTCGCCAGTGTAGCAAGATTATATTTATATTAACTTTCCATTAAACGTCCGGCTCTAACCGACAGTGTAATATAACAGGAATTGTTGGGAACGATTCTTATTATTTAAGGCTGTAGGTTAGGCTTGTTTACAAGCCTAAGTACCAGTGTAATATAATATAAATCTAGTTTGTATAAATTCTATATGTTATTAAAAAACAGAATCTGGTACATGATTGAAAATGGTGAAGACGTATTCCCCAAGAAGATTATGAATAAATTACCAAGAGTAGATGCTGACCCTGTTTATTGTTATTTAAAAATATCTAGTATGGCTACGTATACAGATTTTTATATTGCTGGAGGTTCTTGGGTTGATAAATATAATAACCGTCTCTCCTGTCAATATTCTAACGTAAAAAGAGCCAAGAGTTTAGGAGCAGTAGAGTATTTATTAAATGTAATCATAGACGAGGGTATTTGGTATCAGAATCAAATACCATTAACATTTTTTTATTCTCATACTCCTGACAGTGTTTGGTCTGCTGGTAATAAAATCTGGGTTACTAAGAAAGAAGATTTTAATCTAGGTTTAATTGTAGGACAGAAAGTTATAAAGCGGTCATGATAAAAACTTCATGTATGTTATATAGTTTATTTTCTGCTAATAATATGTATGTCCCATTGGCTCGTGGGGTTATGAGTAAGAGTAAGAAATATAATAAGTGGATAGAAGCAAACTTACCTCTTGTTGATTTGTCTTCTCCTACTGAATATCCTGTTAAAGTAGAAATATTATTAATGGTGAATCATGTTTGGTCTAGGAAGAACGACCCTGACAATTATATCAAACCTGTTATGGATTTGCTTGTCAGGGCTAATGTATTTCCTGATGATACAAATAAATATATATCTGGTGTTGAAGTTAGAACATTATATTTATTTGGAGACCCTTGTGTTAGAATTAGTTATCTACTGTAGTTTCCATTTGAGATAATTATTATATTCTTGTTTTAGGTCTGCTTCATTCGTATAATTAAAATAATTCATTATCTTGTATTCAGACTCTGGTAATGTTTGTTCTTGGAGAGATTCTTTTAGTATTTTATTTTCATACCATAGTGCTTTAATAATATTTTTACTATTATTAATCTTATCTTGTTGTAATTTAGCAAAAGTAATCCAAGTGACAAAGAGCAAGATGAAAGCGATTATTTTTGTGGTGTCTTTTCTCATAAGGTCAGTGTATCATATGTTTGTGTGATTGGTATATTGATTTGGGATTTTATTTATGGGAGATTTAAAAGAAATAACCTTAGATTATTAGTCTAAGGTTATTAAATACACCAGGAGGGATTCGAACCCCCGACAAACAAGGTAGAAGCTTGTTACTCTAATCCACTGAGTTACTGGTGCGTATGTAAGTCTCTTCAAACTTACAAATCTATTATACCACTAGTCTACGAGTTTTTCCGTCTTTTTTGCGATTGATTTGATTATTTTTCGCAACGTATAAATTTCATAAAAGACTGGAATATACATCATAAATAAAACTCCGCCGATAATATAAATGTAAAGATTGTTCATATTATTATTATATCACATTTCTTTCAGTCTTTGGATTTATTTTTAGGGAACCATGTATATTAATATATTCTTTGGTTGCCTCTAAAGCATCAGCCCAGCCTTTTAGTTTATCAATAACAGTATGATAATTATATTCTAAAGATGCGAATTGAATCCAATCTTCTTCTGTTATGAGATGTATTATTGTGACGAACCAATTATCTTCTTGTTCCACTTTTCTAATACAGGCGGCATCAAAGTGCAGAGTGATAGGTGAGTAAAGATTATTTATTTCTTCCACCTTATCTTTTATTATTCTAGTTTGAAATTCTGTCATAGGATTATCTTTTTAAATAATAAATCCCCATATTTTACTATGGGGAAAAGGCAAAACCAATTCAATCTTGTTTTGATGGCTTGAGTTCACCATAAAGCGCAAGTGGGTTATTAATACCACTGTTGATAAAGAGGAATTCTACCTCATTCTGCCCTAGCCTGATATAGATTCCGCACTAATCAAGCATATTCTCTGGCTCTATCTAAAGGTATCCATTGTTACCTTTGTGCTACGATTACACTACCGAAAGAAAAACTCCAACTGATGGGATCGAACCATCGACCGAACGGTTAACAGCCGTTTGCTCTACCTCTGAGCTAAGTTGGATTATTTACGTCTATATTATACCACAAATAATCTGTTGTCAAGACATATTTTGAAAACTATATATTCGAAAACATTGAGAAATAATACTCGAAAATAATCTATACTCGAAAAAAGGGGAAGAAGGAACTATTG
>Ga0102816_1000404_pt1 | contig 18101 bp, 16 predicted proteins | sample ColrivemetaGS545_FD_84509 | JGI IMG/M metagenome (GOLD analysis project Ga0102816, IMG submission 84509) | Estuarine microbial communities from the Columbia River estuary - Flood tide non-ETM metaG S.545 | ecosystem: Environmental > Aquatic > Marine > Intertidal zone > Estuary | place: USA...
CAGGAGCTCGCGGCAGTACCGGAGACCATGGTGTTTTATGAAGCACCCCACCGTATTTTGGACACTCTCAAAGACAGTGTTGAAGTATTTGGTGCTGAACACAGCGGTTTTATCGCTCGCGAGTTGAGCAAAACCTTTGAGACCTATCTCCATGGCACGCTGGCTGAATTAGTCAGCATAGTTGAAGCTGATAGCAATCAGCAGCGCGGTGAAATCGTCCTGGTATTAGCCGGCCGAGAAGAGACCGAGAGCACCGTAACAGTCGACGGTGAGCGAGTCCTGCGCCTCTTGTTAGCTGAATTACCAACCGCTAAGGCGGCGGCACTTACTGCCAAAATTACCGGCGGTGACAAAAAGCAGTTCTATCAAATGGCGCTGGCACTGAAAGATTAATCTGGGCAGTTAGCGATTAAAAAGGGCTAGCTCATTCGAACTAGCCCTCCGTAGTACCATTTTATGTCTTTAGTTATTTACTTGCTGTGCTGAATATCGGCGACAGTGAGTGCGGTCATATTGAAGATACCCCGCGAAGATACCGACGGAATCACAATATGCGCCGGCTTGCTAAAGCCATTGATAAAGGGCCCGATCAATAACGCATCGGTCAGCGAGCGAATCAGTCCCATGGCAATATTCGCGGCATCCAAATTAGGCATAACCAATACATTGGCGCGGCCCTCAAGGGTCGATTTTGAGTATATGGTTTTGCGCAGTTTCGGATTCAGAGCACTGAGTACATGCATCTCACCATCTATTTCTAACTCGGGATGAGCGTCTCGCAACAGCTCGCTGGCTCTGCGCATTTTCCGTGCCGAAGCCGTATTGGCAGTACCAAAATTTGAGTGGGATAGCAGGGCCACCTTGGGCTCAATACCAAAGCGCTTAACGAGATCTATACTGGCTTCAGTAATCTGCACCAGCTCTTCGGCAGTGGGATCCACATTCATTGCTGTATCAGCCAAGAATAACGGGCCATCTGGCATCAGCAGTACTGCAGCAGATGAAACCAACTGCTCTTTATGGGCAGGGCCGAGTAGATGCATGATTTCACGCAGGTGAAAATCAAAGCGACCCACCTTGCCGCAAATAAGGCCATCGGCTTCGCCGCGGGCAACCATAACTGCGGCTATGGCAGTTTGATCGTCGCGCATTATCTTGCGCGCAGCATCCACAGAGACACCGTGACGACCCACGCTCTGGTGATAGAAGGCCGCGTACTGTTCGTGTCGATCATTATTGCTGGGGTCAAATATTTCCACGTCTTTGTCCAGATCGATACGCAAACCTAGGCGGTCAATTTTTTGTTCCATACCCGCGCGGCGGCCAACCAGAATCGGTGTGGCAATCTGCTCGTCCAATACTGCTTGCACCGCCAGCAGCACATCGTCGTTTTCCCCTTCGGCGTAGACAATACGCGCAGGCGCTTTTTTCGCCATTTCAATAATCGGCTGCATAAACAACCCAGCCTGATTAACAAACTCATTGAGCGTCTGACGATAGGCTTCTAAGTCTTCGATGGGGCGTGTAGCGACACCGCTTTCCATCGCCGCTTTAACCACGGCCATGGGCACCACTTCAATCAGGCGTGGATCAAAGGCTTTGGGAATAAGATATTCAGGGCCAAATTTAAGTGCTTCATCGGCGTAGGCCGCAGCGACTACATCAGAGGTTTCCATAGTGGCCAGATCGGCAATGGCTCGCACCGCTGCCATTTTCATCTCTTCATTAATGGTCGATGCGCCGCAGTCCAGTGCACCGCGGAAAATAAACGGGAAGCAGAGAACATTGTTCACCTGATTGGGATAGTCAGAGCGACCAGTGGCCAAAATCGCGTCGGGGCGAGCGGCCATAGCATCTTCTGGCATGATCTCTGGAATGGGGTTCGACATGGCGAGAATGATTGGCTTTTCGCCCATCTTTTTCAGTAATTCGCCATTTAATACGCCGGGGCCTGAGAGCCCCATAAACAGATCAGCGCCTTCGATAGCATCGTCGATGGTGCGATCGCTAGTCTCTACTGCGTAATCTTCTTTCCAGGGATTCATACCTTCTTTACGGCCGGCATAGATAACACCAGTGCGGTCGATCATGCGCACATTTTTCTTTTGTAGACCCATGCTTACCAGCAGGTCGACGCAGGCTATACTGGCAGCGCCCGCACCTGAGACCACAAGCTTAACGTCTTCGAACTTCTTCTCGACTATACGCAGGCCGTTATAGATAGCGGCGGCGGCAACAATGGCGGTGCCGTGTTGATCGTCGTGAAATACCGGAATCTTCATGCGCTCGCGAAGTTTTTTCTCAACCATAAAACACTCGGGCGCCTTGATATCTTCAAGGTTGATGCCACCAAAGGTTGGTTCTAGGGCAGCGATAATATCGACCAGCTTATCCACATCTGTTTCGTCCACTTCAATATCGAAGACATCGATATTGGCAAACTTCTTAAACAGAACTGCCTTACCTTCCATTACCGGCTTCGAGGCCAGTGGGCCAATGTTACCCAGACCTAGCACAGCAGTACCGTTGGTAATAACCGCTACCAGATTGCCTCGTGATGTAACCGAGGCGACTTCGGTGGGATTCTCGACAATCAATTCGCAGGCGTGTGCCACACCAGGAGAATAAGCTAGGGATAAATCACGCTTATTGGCCAGAGGTTTGGTCGGGCGAATCTCTAATTTACCCGGTGTTGGATGGGTATGGTATTTAAGTGCGCTGTCTTTAAAGGAGTCGGTCATTTTAAGAATTTCCTGTTACGGTATGCCTGTTACTATATGTAAGTGCGATGGATAAAGTTTGACTGAAACACCACTATCTATTCCAGCAGCCATTAAGTGCATCAATAGATAGTTGATATCGCCTCAACCTGCGAACTAACCCATTTTAGATTTGCCTTAGTTTAACGCGGCCTCTCTATAAATAGCTACGTACCTCTAAGCTACACTTGTAATACTTGGGATCTATTGAAAGAATACCTCTGTAAAATAACAGGAATTTCATATTGAGCGTCGATAAAAATACCCTTCATCGCCAGTTCGGCCGGTTGACAGCTCTGCTCATCACTTGTTTGCTCATAGTGTTTTTACTCTGTAGGCCGACCTCAGGTTTCGCTCAAGGCAATAGTGCTCGCACGTTGTTCGCCGATAACAAAGCCGGCATCCTGCAAATTAGAATTATTGATATTACCTCCGGTAGCAAAAGCGCTATTGGGTCGGGCTTTGTGGTCAACGACAACGGCCTGATTGCGACCAATTACCATGTGGTGCAAATAGCTGCCAGCAAGCCCGAGCAATATCGCATTGAATACCTTAGCGCCAGTGGTGCGGCTGGAAGCCTAAATCTGGTTGATGTGGATGTGGTCAATGATCTGGCCCTAGTTAAGATCACTAGCCAGACTAGCAGTCAGACGAGCAGCGAAATTGCCGCGGTACTGCCCCTTGCGGCAGCCGAGCCAGCTATAGGTGTGCCAAGCTATGCCCTGGGTAACCCACTGGATTTGGGTTTAACCGTGGTGCCTGGAACCTATAATGGCATCAATCAAACGAGCTATCATCCGCGGGTGCACTTTACCGGTTCACTTAATTCGGGAATGAGTGGCGGACCCACTCTCAACCAAGCTGGCGAAGTTGTGGGCATCAATGTCTCCACTGCAGGCAATCAGGTTAGTTTTTTAGTGCCGGTTGCCGCATTGCAGCAGCTGGTTGCCGAGCAGCAGCTGCGTGGCCAGAGCGTGGATAATATGGCGCTGCGAATTGGCCAACAGTTGCTTGCCGATCAGGAGAAAAAATTTGCTCAGCTGCTGAGTCTCGACTGGCCGACCATTGCTCTGGGTGAGGCCTCTGTGGTCAATGAGTTGTCGCCCTTTTTCAGATGTTGGGGCGGGTCCAATAGCAGTTCCGACAAGGCGCAGTTACTCAATGCCGATCGCACCTGTCGCAGTGAGGATAATATTTATCTCAATGAGAAATTTAACAGTGGTGTGATTGAACATCAGTTCTTTTGGCTGGAGACAGACAAGCTTAATGCCCCGCAGTTTTACGCCTACTACAGTCGGCTATTCGATGACTTTGCTCCGGGCAACAAGGCTCGTGAAAAAGATGTTGGTGACTACCAGTGCGATACCCAGTTTGTCGCGGTGAACAATGCCGAGGCAAAGCCTCAGCGCAAGACTAAGGCCGTGTTTTGTGCCCGGGCTTACAAAGACTATCCACAGCTCTACGATGTGTTGTTTTTACAGGGCACTGTGGATGATTCCCGCGCTGCTTTTATCAGTCACTTTACCCTAGCTGGCGTGAGTCGCGATAACGCTAAAGCCTATGCGCGCAAGTTTATGGAGGTGGCGCAATGGCGGTAATTATTGAACTGCTCGGCTGGGGCGGTAAGCGTCAACGCTATTTTAGGGTTGAAACCCGCTCGGTCACTATTGGCCGTGGCTATGAGAATGATGTGGTTCTCGATGACGCACATATTTCACCAAATCATCTGCGCCTAGATGCTGCTAGCGAGGGTTGGCAGCTGACTGATTTACAGAGCCTTAATGGTGTTGAGATTGTTAAAAATCCGAGCTCGCCTAGCGCTCAGATATTAGGCTCCGACTCACCCATTTTGATCGGTGAGGGGGCTGAGATAAAAGTTGGCCGCACCAGACTGCGCATTCTGTCGGACAATCATCCAGTGGATGCCGCAAAAGTGCTGCATCATCTAGAACAGGATGCCGGTAAGTTAAATCGATTGTCTATCTGGCTGCCGCTGTTTCTGATTAGTCTGGGGGTGGAAATTGCCGCTCTCTATACCAGCAGTTTTATTGAATGGCAGTGGAAAAATGTCTTCTCGACGATTCTTAGCACTCAGGCATTGCTGTTGTTCCTGGCCCTATTTTGGGGAACTATGGGTCGTTTCCTGCGCGGCGAGAGTCAGTTCTTAAGTCATTACTGTTTAATTTTGCTCGCTGGTCTGGCCTATTCCCTGGCAGATTTACTGATCGGAATACTGGGATATAACGCCGGTACTGAGATGATCATTCTGATTCTGTCACCCTTAAATGCGCTGTTAATTTTGGCGTTTTTACTCTCAGCTAACTTTGCTCTGGCGACAAATATGATGCCCCGCCAGCGTTGGATTTCGTCCCTCGGCTTTGTAATGTTGATCATTGTTGTTAGTATCAGCGCCCAGTTAAAAGGCTGGGGCGAATTTTCTCCCTACCCGGATTATTTCTCTGGTCTTGAGGTTCCCGCGCTGCAGTTTGCCAGTGCAGAACCTGCAGATGATTTTATTGCCAATTTTGACATGATTTTTACAGAAGCTGATCGTCTAGCAATCGATTAGAAATCGATTAGAAAGGCAGTGACTGAACACGAAATAGAAAAATAAACGCCGTGATTAAATGGCAAAAAATAATAGGGAGTGATCGTGGAAGCATTTGTTAACTATCTTAACGGTATTATCTGGAGTTCAGCGCTGATCTATCTGTGCCTTGGCACCGGGCTCTACTTTTCACTGCGCACGCGCTTTCTACAAGTTCGCCACTTTGGTCATATGTTAAAAATTATGCGCGAAGGGAAGAGCTCCGAGGCAGGAGTATCCTCTTTTCAGGCACTGACTATGTCGCTCTCCGGACGGGTGGGTACAGGTAATATTGCTGGTGTCGCAACCGCCATCGCCATCGGTGGCCCAGGTGCCGTTTTCTGGATGTGGACCGTTGCCTTTCTCGGCGCATCCACCGCCTATATTGAAGCCACTCTGGCTCAGATTTATAAAGAGTTAGATGACAATGGCAGCTACCGCGGCGGTCCAGCCTACTATATCGAAAAAGCCATGGGTCAAAAATGGTATGCCTGGACTTTTGCCGTGGCGACTATTATTGCCATGGGTTTCTGTCTGCCGGGTATTCAGGCCAACAGCATTGTTGCTGCCATGAACAATGCCTGGGAAATCCCGGCGTTGGGGACTGCTTCGGTGCTGGCTATTGGCTTGGCGCTGATTGTTATCGGTGGCGTCAAGCGCATCGCCCATTTTGCTCAGGTGGTGGTTCCGCTGATGGCGGCTGGGTATATCCTTATTGCTTTCACCGTGGTGTTTCTCAATATCGACATGGTACCCACAGTCACTAAATTAATTATCAATAGCGCCTTTGGCCTAGATGCGGGTTACGGTGCCATTATTGGTATGGCAGTGGCCTGGGGTGTTAAGCGCGGCGTTTACTCCAATGAAGCGGGGCAGGGCAGTGGCCCTCATCCAGCGGCTGCGGCCGAAGTTTCCCATCCCGCCAAACAGGGTTTGGTACAGGCCTTTTCGGTTTATGTGGACACGCTGCTAATTTGTTCAGCCACCGCCTTTATGATTCTGTTAACCGGCCTCTACAATGTGGAAGGGGCTGATGGCACGTTCCTCTATCAGGGTCTGCCCGGTGTCGACGTTGGCCCAGCCTATGTCCAAGCTGCCTTTGATACAGTGTTGCCTGGTTTTGGCAGCAGTGTGCTGGCAATTGCGCTGTTGTTTTTTGCCTTCACCACAATTGTTGCCTACTACTACATTGCTGAAACCAATGTGATGTTTATTAACCGTAAAGTGCATCGCCCTTGGTTGGCAAATCTGCTTAAAGTGTTGGTGCTGACGTCGGTGATGTACGGTGGTTTGAAGAGCGCCGATCTGGCTTGGGCACTGGGTGATGTGGGTGTAGGTCTTATGGCCTGGTTGAATATAGTCGCGATCCTTATCTTGCAGCGTCCCGCTCTGGTGGCGCTCAAAGATTATGAGCAGCAGTTGGATGCGGGTGTAGATCCGCGGTTTGATCCCCAGAATTTAGGGATTGAAAAGGCCGATTTCTGGGTGGATAGAAAGAACGCTCAGAGCCAGTAGGCGCTATTCAGTCTCAGTTGGCCAACCGCCAAGATCCTTCCAGCGATTGACAATGCCGCAGAATAGTTCTGCGGTTTTCACTGCGTCGTAGAGCGCGCTGTGAGCACTGCGATTATCAAAATCCATCTTCGCCGCCTGACAGGCTTTGGCCAAGACAGTTTGGCCATAGGCGAGACCGGCAAGGGTGGAGGTATCAAAGCAAGAAAAGGGGTGAAAGGGATTGCGCTTAATCTGATTTCGATTCACCGCCGCGTTGACAAAACCAAGATCAAAATGGGCGTTATGCGCCACCATCACTGAACGTGTGCAGCCGGTAGCGCTGATCTCATGACGTATAGGTCGAAAGATATCCCGCAGTGCTTCGCCTTCTTCCTCGGGCATACGCTCGGGATCATAGATATCAATTCCGGTAAATTCCAGCGCCGCTTTTTCAACTACCGCGCCAGGAAAGGGGTCGATATTTTTACTGTGTGTCTCTTTGATTTGGATATTGCCCTGAGCATCCATTTCCAGAATGACCGCGGCAATTTCTAGCATGGCATCGGTGCGAGAGTTAAAACCACCGGTTTCAACATCCACTACAACGGGCAAAAAACCACGAAATCGCTCGGCGATATTATTCGTATACTCTTCGCTATCAGACTCATTGGTGATCGGCGACATATCCATTAGTGGTCCATTTTCCAATTCAGAGTAGTACCAGCGCCGAGAGGAACCAGTTGCGAATCATCAAACGGAATCGCTGCGGGCAGCTGCCAGGGTTGGCGTGATAGGGTAATGCTCGAAGTGTTTCTCGGCAGTCCATAAAAGTCTGCACCGTACTTGCTGGCAAAGCCCTCGAGCTTATCCAGCGCGTCGGCTTCTTCAAAGGCCTGAGCATAGAGTTCGATTGCTGCATGGTGGCTAAAGCAGCCAGCACAACCACAGGCACTCTCTTTTTTGTTCTTGGCATGGGGCGCAGAATCAGTGCCTAAAAAGAACTTCGGGCTGCCACTAGTCGCAGCCTTGATCAGCGCATGCTGATGCAGGTCACGTTTTAAAATCGGCAGGCAGAACAGGTGCGGCCTAATACCGCCAACCAGCATATGATTGCGGTTGTAGAGCAGATGCTGAGGGGTAATGGTGGCGGCAACATTGTCACCGGCTGCAGCGACAAAATCTGCTGCCTCACGGGTTGTAATATGTTCAAAGACAATTTTTAATTTGGGGTAGTGCTGAATCAGACCGCGCAGGTGACGCTCGATAAACACTGCTTCGCGATCAAAAATATCAATCTCGTTGGCGGTGACTTCACCGTGAAGCTGCAGCACCATACCCACTTCCTGCATGGTGGCAAGAACCTTCTGGATATTGTTGAGGTTGGTAACACCTGAATCGGAATTGGTTGTCGCTCCCGCTGGATAATACTTGCAGCCATGGATAAACCCACATTCCTTAGCGGCGCGGATTTCATCAGCAGTGGTGTTGTCGGTGAGATAGAGAACCATTAATGGCTCCCAGGTCGAGCCCTCGGGACGCTGTGCCAGAATGCGTTCGCGGTATGCACCGACTTGCGCCACAGTAGTTGCCGGAGGCACTAGGTTAGGCATAATAATACCGCGACCAAAGCCTCTTGCGGCTGCAGGTACGGTTGAAGTCAGTACGCTGTTATCACGCAGGTGAAGATGCCAATCATCAGGTTGTATAAGAGTAATTGAGTCCATTAATGCCGTATCCGCTGTTGTCGGTGAATGCTACCGGAAACGGTGGTGTCATGACAGGTTTTGTGGAAAGGTATGCGTAAAAATTGAGTAACTAATGAAGATAACACTACTCTGTAACCGCGATTTGCCAAGCCATGTTGCTCTGGGCCATCTCGTTAAAGGATTGGCTGAGCACAGTCTATCCATTTTTATATCTGAAAAAGTCGGTGCCGATAAGGTTTTGCCAGAGCCGCTACTGGAGCTTGCTGCTTTTGAGCGGCAGCTACTGATGGATGGTCGCCCAAGTTTTGAGCAGCTAGCTGAAAGGGCCGGCTGTTCGCTACAGGGATTTGTCGATCTGGATAATAAGGTTAATACCCCTGAGGGTATTGCCAGAATTGCTGCCACTGAACCGGAGCTTATTATATCAGTGCGCTTTGGCTTGATTATCCGCGAAGCGGTTATTGCCCTTCCCAATAAAGGTATTATCAATCTGCACTCAGGACTGTTGCCGAATTATCGCGGCGTGATGGCGACCTTTAGAGCAATGCAAAATAATGACACCGAGATCGCCTCGACCCTGCACTATATTCGAGACCGCGGCATTGATAATGGCGATATTATTTCTATCTCGGCAATCCCTTTAAATCGACAGCAATCTTACCTGCTCAATGTGATCAATCTCTATGCTGGGGGCTGCCAGCAGATCATCAGCGCCGTAAGTAACCTCTGCGCAGGCAAGGGTCTTGTTGCCTACCCCCAAGAGCAAGTCTCAACCCACTACAGCTTCCCCAGCCAGGCCGAGCTCGACGCTTTTGCCGCCGCGGGTGGACGGCTCTTCGATCAGGCCGAGATTACTGCGCTTAAGCAATACTAAAAGGTCTAGTCTTAGGGTAAAATCGCCGCCTCGTCACCTCAAGCAAAGGATTACGTCACGTGTCATCAGTTAATAAAGTTGTTTTAGCCTACTCCGGTGGATTAGATACCTCGGTTATCGTCAAATGGTTGCAGGAAGAATATAACTGCGAAGTCGTTACCTTCACTGCCGATATCGGCCAGGGTGAAGAAGTCGAACCCGCTCGCGCCAAGGCTGAAGCTTTGGGCGTAAAAGAAATTTATATTGATGATCTACGCGAAGAATATGCTCGCGATTTTGTCTTCCCCATGTTCCGTGCCAACACAATTTATGAGGGCGAGTATCTGCTCGGCACCTCTATTGCCCGTCCGTTGATTGCCAAGAGACTGATCGAAATTGCCAATGAAACTGGCGCCGACACCATATCCCATGGCGCTACTGGCAAGGGCAATGATCAGGTGCGTTTTGAACTGGGTGCCTACGCACTAAAGCCAGGCATTAAAGTGATTGCCCCGTGGCGAGAGTGGGATCTGAATTCCCGCGACAAGCTAATGGAATACTGTGAAAAGCACAGCATTCCGGTTGAGATGAAGCGTGGCAAAAAATCTCCTTTTTCCATGGACGCGAACTTGCTGCATATCTCCTACGAGGGTGGCAACTTGGAAGATCCTTGGTCCGAAGCTGAAGACGATATGTGGCGTTGGACGGTTGCTCCAGAGCAGGCCCCCGATGAAGCTTGTTATATGAATATCAGCTATGAGAAGGGCGATATAGTTGCTATTGATGGCGAAGCCATGTCTCCGGCCACGGTTATTGAATACTTAAATAAGGTTGCCGGCGCTCACGGTGTTGGCCGTCTAGATATAGTTGAGAACCGCTATGTGGGTATGAAGTCACGCGGCTGTTACGAGACACCAGCAGGCACTGTGATGATGAAGGCGCACCGTGCTATCGAATCCATCACCCTTGATCGCGAAGTGGCGCATATGAAAGATGAGTTGATGCCGCGCTACGCCAAGTTAATTTATAACGGTTACTGGTGGGCACCTGAGCGTCTGATGTTGCAAACCGCTATAGATCAAAGTCAGGATGTTGTTAACGGTGATGTGCGCATTAAGCTCTACAAAGGGAGTGTGAGTGTTGTTGGCCGCAAGTCTGATGACAGTCTGTTTGATGCCAATATAGCCACTTTTGACGATGATGGTGGTGCTTACAATCAAGCGGATGCTGAAGGCTTTATTAAGCTGAACGCGCTGCGTTTGCGTATTGCTGCTAATAAGGGTCGCGATATTTTGTAACGCTCTGCTAGCAGCTAACTAGAGCGGCTATTTAGAGCGGCTATTTAGAGCTGGTATCTAGGCCTTCGATAGCACCAAACTAAAAATCTCTGCCACCTCCTAGGGTGTCAGAGATTTTTTGCTTATGCGCTGGCGTTTTACTGTCTAGTTAATTGCAAAGCTAACAATCAACTGCGCATATGCACATCCATTTGCGGGAACGGAATTTCAATTTCAGCGGTTCTTAAATTATTGTAAATCGCGGTTAAGTACTGTGACTTCACCCATCCAGGACGCTTCACCCACTCGCCCTGAGCCCAGATAGTCAGAATACATTCAATCCCGGACGCGCCCAGTTCGGTGACCAGCACATCGGGCATAATATTTTCGCGCTTTAACGTGATAGGCACTTCCTCCGCTGCCTTCAAGCCTGCTTCACGAACCTGTTCCAGATCACTGCCATAGGCCACACTAAAGCTGATCGAAAAGCGGCGGATGTCATCGTTCAACGTCCAGTTATTCACCTGACTGCTAATAAAATCCGCATTGGGCACGATGATATCGGCATTATCTAATGTGCGTAGTAAGGTACTGCGAATATTAATTTCCCGGACTTCCCCCAGCAGACCATCCGCCAGTTCGACAAAATCGCCAATGCGCAGAGATTTCTCAAACAGAATAATAATGCCGCAGACAAAGTTATTAACAATTGACTGCAAGCCAAAGCCTATGCCTACACCCAGTGCACCGGCTACCAACATTAGGTTGTTAAAGCTGACACCCAGAGCGGATAGGGCGAGAATCAAACCGACACCATAGACAATGTATTTCAGCACCCGCTGGATAATATAAACGTTCTGGTCGTGAGCACCGCTGCGCTTAGCCGCCGCCGCAGAGGCTTTGGATAATCCGCGTTGCACAATTGCACTAACAACTAAAATACCTATTGCTGAGGCGACGCCAGCAATGCGCAATGTATAGTCGCCCAAGACCAGAAGCGGCATCGACAACCAGGTTTGTAATTGTTCTATCACAGCCATTTATTCCTTTTAAAAATTGCCACCAGTGAGGTCGCGATGATGGCCATAAAACCGACCAGAAAAAAGTAGCCATTGGGGTGGTGTAGCTCGGGTATATTGTCAAAATTCATCCCGTAGAGGCCAGCCAAAAATCCCAGAGGTACAAAAATCGCCGTGACCACAGTTAAGATGCGCATAGTCTCATTAAGGTTGTGCGATGTGAGAGAGATATGCCCGTCAATTAAGTCGCCAGCCAAATCATAATAGAGCGCCGACAGCGAGTTTAGTCGCTCAAACTTCTCATAGACATCTGTCACTGAGTGAATGGCATCAATGTCGTCGCCATGCTCCTGCTTAAGGTGCGTCAGCAATTCTAAATAGACTCGGTCATGGTAGCTGTGCAGACGTTTTAGTTTGCGCAGCCAGGTTTTACAGCTGATCAGGTCGCGCAATACGCTATCTCCCTGAGTTGACAGCAGAGTGTCTTCATACTCGGAGAGCGCCGGCTCAAAATCTAACAACAGGTCGAGATAGGCCAAGCCCATAGAGTTGGTAATTGAGGCAAATAAAACCATTGGCCCTCGGGCCATCAGCCCTGATAGTTTAGCGCTGTCGAGCCAGCTACTAATCGCGGGTGAGGGGTTTTCGTGGCGAGTAATTAAAAAGTTATTGCCAATAAAACCGGCCACCTGAAGTGTATCGAATGCGAGACCCTCATGGTCAGCAACAAGCTCACGTAATAACACAAATGACTGATCAGTAAAGTGCTCGATCTTGGGCGGGTGACGTGCACGGCGTGCATCCAAAATAGTCAGTGGGTGGCATTTAAACTGATCGAAGATAAGTTGTTCAGAAGCCGCCGACTCCTGCTCAATATCAATCCACAGCATGCAGTTATCCGCCAATGGCAGCTGTATAAGCTCCGTACCACCGCATGTATAGGTTGTACCATCGTATAGGCATATATTAATCATTGCGTAACCCTGTACCTAAGTTGCCATAAGTATATGGCAGGATAGGGGAAATATAATAGATTAACGTTACTCACTTAGATCCCTAGTTCCAGTCTTCTGAATCCTCAGTTTTCGACTACGCTAATATTAACAGACTCGCTTATCGCGATATTGATAGCATGTAATAGATATTACGTAATTAAGAGCCGGTAATAAAGAGCGCTTGCTTGAACCTCAAGGACTGACTATGGATTTTCAGGACTACTACAAAATACTCTCGGTCGCTCCTGACGCCGATAGCAAAACCATTAAAACTGCCTATCGCAAATTGGCTAGAAAATACCACCCAGATGTTAGCGAGCACCATGAGGCCGAAGAAAAATTCAAACAGATCGCCGAAGCCTATGAGGTGTTGAAAGACCCGAAAAAGCGCGCTCAATACGATGAGTTGCGCGAGCATGGCGGGCAGGGATATCGACAGGAACAGACGCAGGGCACTTCAGGACAGCACTATTCCCAATCATCCTCTGATCATGGCGACTTCTCAGACTTTTTCTCGTCGATTTTTGGTGGCGCTTATCAGCCAGAGGAGGGAGCTGGGGCTCATGGGTTTTCGCAGCAGGGTTTCTCTAGTCAAAGAGCGGCCAGAAAAGGTCAAGACATCGAAACTGATATGCCGATCTTTCTTGAAGACACCTTGGCCACCAGCTCGAAACCCATCTCCTATAGCTTGCCTCATCGTGATGCTCAGGGGCAGGTTAGCCAGGTCAATAAAACTCTCAATGTAAAAATCCCCGCTGGCGTAGCCGAGGGCGAGCGCATTCGCCTCAAAGGCCAAGGCGGTCAGGGTCTAGGTGATGCCCCCTCGGGAGACCTCTATCTGCGTATTCGTCTGGTACCGCACCCACTGTTCGATGTCGAGGCCCACAACCTGATTCTTACCGTACCCCTTGCACCTTGGGAAGCCGCGCTTGGCACCAGCCTTGAAGCCCCAACCCTATCAGGCAAGATCAAAATCACCATCCCCGCCAATAGCCAAAGTGGCCAGCGTTTGAGAATCAAAGGCAAAGGCCTGGTGCGCAAACAGGGTCATGGCGACTTCTACGCAGTGTTAAAAGTGGTGATGCCCGGCTCAGTGTCAGAGGAGAGCAAGCAGCACTGGCAGCAACTGGCAGATGCTGCCGCTTTTGATCCGCGAATGGAATGGAGACAATAAATATGGACCTCAGCGCGCAATACTTCAGCCTCGAAGAGATATGTTATGCCACTCAGAACCCTTCCCAGACCATTATTGAAATCGTCAATCAGGGCATAGTCGAACCCGAAGGGGCTGGCCCCGAAACCTGGTTGTTCAATACTCAAATGATCAGCGTGACAAAACGAGCTTGTCGCCTGCACCGAGATCTGGAAATTGACTGGTCGGGCATTGCCCTGGCCATCAGTTTGATAGAAGAGCTTGATCAGCTACGCGATGAAAACCAGCGACTGCGTAAGCGGCTTGAGCGGTTTTTAGATCAATAACTAAGCACCACAATAAATAAAAAATAGATTTCAGAAGCCATTGGTTAATATCGAAACTAGGCTAAGTTGACTTCTTAAGAAGTCTGTCTCAATAACTTGGTCGTAAGCGTCGCTGTGTTTAGCGGCTGTGGCCAAAGCCCTAGATAGCCCCTTGCACAATCGCGCTAACCCTTAAAATACCGATCGCCGAAGTAATCCCAGCATCAGGATCTGTAGTGGCAACCGGTTTTGTAATTGTTCTATCACAGCGACTTATTCCCTCTCAATATTGACAGACAGCGCAGACCTCAATCATTGCCTAACCCTGCTTGGTAAGACTAAAAGCATATGGCAGTTCACAAAAAATAGAATAGATTCACTTTGCCCAATTAGCTTCCCCGTTGCAGTCATCTGTCCCTCGGATTCTGGACTACGCTAATAGTAATAAGCCCGCATAGATTTGCATCGTTAGTAGTGGCTTCAAGGACGAAGGACGGAATATGGATTTCCAGGACTACTACAAAATACTTTTGGTTGCCCCTGGCGCCGACAGTGAAACCATCAAAACTGCCTACCGCAAGCTAGCTAGAAAATACCACCCAGATGTCAGTGGACACCATGAGGCCGAAGAAAAATTCAAACAGATCGCCGAAGCCTACGAGGTTTTAAAAGATCCGAACAAGCGTGCTCAATACGACCAGTTGCGGGAGTCTGCTGCGCAGGGGTACGGACAGCGGCAGGCACAGGGGGGAACAGCACAGCAGAATTCCCAATCAGCCTTTGGTCAGGGTCGTTTCTCAGCATTCTTCTCGTCACTTTTTGGTGGAGCCGATCAGCCAGCACAGGGCGTTGGCACTCATGGCTCTTCGCAGCAGGATTTTTCGACTTCAAATTCTGTTAGAAAAGGCCAAGACATTGAAACCGAACTACAGATATCTCTTGAAGACAGATTGACCACCACTACGAAACGGATCTCCTATAGCTTTTCTCACCGCGATGGTTGGGGGCGGGCTAGTCAGGTCAGCAAAATCCTCAATGTAAAAATTCCCGCAGGGGTAGTCGATGGCGAGCGCATTCGCCTTAAAGGGCAGGGCGCTCAAGGCCTTGGCGATGCTCCCCCGGGAGACCTCTACCTGCGTATTCATCTGGTGCCACACTCGCTGTTCGAGGTCGAAGCCCAGGACCTGATTGTCATTGTTCCCCTTGCGCCCTGGGAAGTCGCCCTGGGGACCAGTCTTGAGTTACCGACTCTGTCAGGGAAAGTAAAACTTAGGATTCCAAGCAACAGCCAAACTGGCCAGCGCCTGCGAATTAAAGGCAAAGGGCTGGTTCACAAGGACGGTCAGGGTGACCTCTATGCGGTACTCAAAGTGGTTATGCCCGACTCAGGCTCAGAAGAGATCAAGCAGTACTGGCAACAACAGGCCGGGGCAACGGCCTCTGGTTCACGAATGGAGTGGAGGGGATAAATTTAAACCCTAACGCGCACTTGCGCCCTATCCGGGTCTGGGCCTATCTGGGTTTATCCTGGGCTAATAGTATCTATGCTTTTCAATGTTGCACCATCCACTCCCGCCCGGTTATCAAGTAGCTTGCTGGCTCATGAGTCAATGGGGGTGGAGTCACTGCTATCGTCATTAATTCCCGGTTGATTTCCCACTCTAAAAATAATTCTCATCAGCTTTCTATTAAGACTATGTTTATGGATAACAGTTGATTACCGGACTGATCGCCATAAGAGCGAAGGCCTTGTTAACTGGCTGTCAGGCTCTTAAAGCAAACAGAAATAACGACTTTTACTAGGAGCTAATCATGACATTATCAAAAAAACTAGGCGCTGAGTTTATTGGCACATTTTGGCTGGTACTAGGCGGCTGTGGCAGCGCAGTTATTGCAGCAGCTTTTCCTGATGTAGGCATTGGTTTGCTAGGGGTTTCTCTGGCCTTTGGGCTTACAGTGTTAACCATGGCCTTCGCGATTGGACATATCTCTGGCTGTCATCTCAACCCCGCAGTTTCAATTGGTCTTTGGTCCGGTGGTCGATTTTCACTGTCTGAAGTCGGCCCCTATATAGGGGCACAGATTGCAGGCGGTATAGCCGGGGCAGCGGTGTTATATATCATAGCAACAGGGCAGGCCGGCTTTGATGTTACGGCTGGATTCGCATCCAATGGTTATGCTGAACATTCACCCGGAGGCTATAGCTTGATTGCCGCTCTGGTGACTGAAATAGTGATGACGTTTATGTTTCTAATCATTATTTTGGGTGCAACAGATAAACGTGCTCCCCAAGGTTTTGCCCCTATCGATATCGGTTTGGCGCTCACGCTTATTCACCTTATCAGTATCCCCATAACTAACACCTCAGTTAACCCAGCGAGAAGTACCGGTGTTGCCCTTTTCCAGGGCGGCTGGGCTGTGGGCCAACTTTGGCTGTTTTGGGTTGCGCCTATAGTAGGTGCTATTTTGGCAGGGGTTGTTTATCGGTGGTTTGAAACGGATGAGAGTGATTAGGAAGTGATGTGGGTTTTAGGGGTTGGGTTTGGGGGATTCGAATCTGACCCTAAGACTACTGACCCGGGGCGTTATCAATACCTGGGAATAACCTATAAATGAAATCTGTTTTTCTTTGTTGGGTAATAATTTTTCTCTTAGGTTGCCAGGCGACAAGGGCGCCTTCAAATAGTGATGCTCCACTTTCTTCTAATGCTCTTTTCGGCTTGTGGAGTGGAGAAATTACACAGTTCACAACTGAAGTGCTTTCTGACTCAGAAAATGAAAAAGCTTATCAGTTTGTCCTCTCAAACTGCGGTCATTCACCTGAGATATGGCTACAACAGGGCGAGACTGGGTTTCGTAAAATATATGAAAATTACAAAGTCGACTCAAAGTCAGGAAACCACATCCTAAGTCTGATTGTCGATAGTGGCGCATGGGTTGAAACACAAACTTGGACGCTTGTATCAGTAAACACATTCTTGGCATCGATTCAGTGGAATCGGATGGTAAGCAATCCAAGTCTTACATCGGATGAGCCATTGAGAGTTTTTGGCCAAATGGGTTTTGGTCAGTTAAGTAAGGTCTCCAATGACTGCAATAAATGGGGCGCGCTAGATCGAAAAGCGAAGAGCCGGAAGTAATTTTAAGAGATTATATGAAATAGTAAGCACAGGCTGCTTTAACGATATAGCCTGCCCATAAGGCTTCTTTTCGCTTCAGAATGTACAGTGCTACTATACCTATAACCCAATAAGCTGATAACCCACCCTATGCAAAACCATGCTCGTCCGCGCTTCCATCTAGCGTTTCCAGTAACTAACCTCAAAGCTGCCCGAAGCTTCTACGCCGATATTCTAGGTTGCAGCACTGGCCGCGAATCCGATCACTGGATCGACTTTAATTTCTATGGCCACCAAATTGTCGCCCACCTTGTTGCTCCTGAAGATCATCCTATGGCTGCGACCAATGCTGTTGATGGCCACGCGGTTCCTGCATCCCATTTCGGTGTGATTTTGGAATGGGATCAGTACCAACAATTTGTGGTTAATCTTGAACAAAAGGGCGTCGAGTTTGTTATCGAACCCTACCTACGCTTTGAAGGTCGCCAAGGTGAACAGGCAACGCTGTTTGTCCGCGACCCGAGCAATAATTATTTAGAGTTTAAGGCTTTTCGCGATATAGAGATGTTGTTCGATAAAGATTTGGAAAGCTATTAAGCAGCCTATAACTAGCCAGTCAGCTTGCGCACTATCGCCCGTCCCAGCATTCCCAACTTATTCATACTCGAAAATCTCGCCGCATTGGTTTTCTCCACACCCTGTGCATAGTTACTGTGGCGTGAATAGTCGATGCTGATATCGAGGAAAACCGGCTGATTATGTGCCGCAGTTTCCAGAGCATGGCGCAGGGCGACTTCTATATCGTTGTTATGTCTGACGGGAATATAGCCGCAC
>Ga0102816_1000442_pt1 | contig 17219 bp, 25 predicted proteins | sample ColrivemetaGS545_FD_84509 | JGI IMG/M metagenome (GOLD analysis project Ga0102816, IMG submission 84509) | Estuarine microbial communities from the Columbia River estuary - Flood tide non-ETM metaG S.545 | ecosystem: Environmental > Aquatic > Marine > Intertidal zone > Estuary | place: USA...
TACTGCATTAACACGAACAAATGATAGTTTACGATTAGAAATACTATATTTGAAGAAAGAATTAATTAAACAACAAGAAATAGAGTTATGAAGATAAGTAACAATATAGTTTGCACAGTATCTGCAGGATATTCTTCAATGCTTATGGCTATTAAGATAAAAGAATGGTATCCTAATGATAATATAATTTATGTGTTTGCTAATACAGGAATGGAAGAAGAGCGAAGTTTACAGTTTCTAAAAGATTGTTCTGATTATTATGATTTTAATATTGTTTATATTGAGCCTGTAATCAATTTTATTAAAGGCAAAGGAACTGAATACAAGATAGTATCTTTTGAAGATTTAAATAGAAATGGAGCAATGTTTGAAAATGGAATTAAAGTTTATGGAATTCCTTCTGTTGCAAATAAATGGTGTAATAGAGATTTGAAGTTAGTGCCTATGACAAAATATTCTAACAATGTGTTTGGAGTAAATAATTGGAGTGTAGCTTTAGGTATTCGCATTGATGAAATAGATAGACTTTCGGAGAATTATAAAACGAATAATATTTTTTATCCTTTAATAGAGAATAAAATTGATTCAAGATTAAGAAATAAGTTTTGGAGTGAACAACCTATAAAATTAAAGATAAAAGCATACGAAGGTAATTGTACTTTATGTTTTGAGAAATCAAATAGAAAGAAAATGACTATTGTTAAAGAATATCCTAATAAAGTTATATGGTGGGATAAAATGGAAAAAAAATACGGAAGTATTAAGATTGAAGGCAAAGATGTTTATAATAATATGATTGATTTAGATGGTGCTAATCATTTTGGTAGGCAAAACAAAAGCATTGAATGGTTGGTTGAACAATCAAAGAATCCATTTAGATCTGCAACAGATGAATATATTTATGAAAGTGATATGTTTGATGAAGCAGATGAATGTGGTACAAGTTGTCAAATTTTTAAATAACGAACTATGAAATATTGTAAGGATTGTAAAGAATCATTCGAGCCTGTTAAAAAGTTCAATTCTACTTTATCAACTAACAGATGTGAGGTGTGTTTAAAAACTGCTCAAGCATTGAAGAATCTTGCCAGTATAAAGAAAGAAAAGAAGATTAAGCAGAAAGAAGATTTATTAACGTTACAAGACTACTTGAAGATGACACAGCAGGTGTTTAATTCTTGGATTAGACAACGTGATAAAGGTTTAAATTGTATTTCTTGTGATAAGCCTTGTAAAAAAGAGAACGCTGGTCACTACTTTTCTTCAGGAGGACACGCAAATGTAAGATTTGATGAGAACAACGTGCATCTTCAATGTGAATACTGCAATACATTTTTACACGGTAACTTGATTTTATACGGCGTGAATCTTGAGAAGAAAATAGGCAAAGACGAATTCATTATTTTGCGTGAAAAAGCATACGAAGTAAAAAAATACACGAAGATTGAATTAAAAGAATTACTTTTAACATACAAACTAAAACTAAAACAATGAGTAGAGAAATAATAATAGGTGTAATAGCCATTGGATTAATAATGATAAGTGTAATAATTGATAAATATACTAGGTTATGACAGCAGTAGAATGGTTATCTCAAGAACTAGAAAAAGGAATAAGGGGAGGTGATGCTTGGCTTGATTTACTTGAACAAGCCAAAGAAATGGAGAAGGAGCAGATAATGAAAGCAGTCTATGATTCAATGGGTACAAACTTTGGTGCCAATATGGGTAGAGCAGAATTATATTACAATGAAACCTATGACAAATCAATTAACAATAAGGGGTAATTTTTGCCACATATATTAAATAGAAATGATAAAAAAACACGAACAAATGAGAAATCTAATTTACATATTTATAATTAATTTGTTATATAAGGGAGTTGATTAGAAAATAATGTTATATTTGACGAAATTTACATCTATTATGAACGCAGATTGGTTGAAACATATTGCTAAACATCATAAAGAATGGGTATCCATTGTCAAAGGATGGGGAGAAGTTGAATACTGTGAAGATATAGTTCAAGAGATGTACATAAAACTTCTGAAATATACTACAGAAGAAAAGATTGTAAAAAACGGTCAAGTAAACAAGTCTTATATTTGGTTTACACTCCGATCTATTTTTATTTCAGCAATCAAAGAACGGAACAAGATAGATAAAGTTAGAATTGGCAACGGTTTTGAAGTAGAATACGTTTGTGAACTAGAAGAATCAGTAGCTTATTCAAGAATGTTAAGCAAGATTGATAAAGAAATGGATAGTTGGGAATGGTTTGATAAGATGCTATTTAAGCTATATGCAAAATCAGGAGATTCAATCAGGGATATTGCAGAACGTACACACATTTCAACTACTTCTATATTTCACACATTGAAGTATTGTAAAGAAAGAATCAAAGATAACGTATCAGAAGACTACGAAGATTTTAAAAATAACGATTTTGAATTAATATAACAACTATGAATAAAACAGTAAACAAATTTTTAGAAGAACAAGCAGCAGGTATTGCTTTGAAGATGGATGAAATAGGAAAGTCCGAAACACCTAACTTAGCAGATTATCATTTCTTGACTGCATTAATGATGAGTATTCAATATTTAATAGAAACAAATGGCAAAGCAAGTAAAAAGAACTAGAAGAACACCAGAGCAAATGGCTGAAGCTAGAGCAAACGAATCACAAGGATTAGGAGATACAGTAGAGAAGGTGTTTCAAGCAACAGGTATATCTAAACTTGTTCACTTTATTGCTGGAGATGATTGCGGATGCGACAAGCGAAAAGAAACATTGAACAAATTGTTTCCTTATAATAATCCTTTGTGCTTAACAGAAGATGAGTATCAATATTTAGATGCTTACATTGTTTCTAAACGTGACGATCTAAAACACGGAGAACAAACTAAAATGTTAGCCATCTACAATAGAGTATTTAAGAAAGCAGATGCACCTTCTAATTGTGCTAGTTGTTGGAGAGATATAATGAACGCACTTAAAAAAATACATAGAACATATGAAGAAAATATTTAACATCGCAATCTTGTCAATTGTATTGATGAGTTGTAATAAAGAAGTTAAAACACCAGTAAGTAACACATGTAATTGTGTAGAGTATCACGAACAAAAAGAAATGGTAGGGACATATCCAACATGGCAACTAGAGTTCGTATTCGATTATCAAACAGATTCTATTCCAGACTTGTGTTCAAAGGACAACGGGACTTGGATATATAACTCAAACAGTACACAACGTTATAAGTACATTTGTAATTAATACAAAATGTGTTACACAAAATGTATAAGCCACAAGATATGAAATACTATATAGCAGTTGTAAATGATAGAATTCATCTGAAGGAATGGAAGAAACTAAAAACAAATTTACAAGTTAGTGGTTATTCATATATAGTGTTCTTTGATTATAGCATTCAAGAAATAGAATTGAATGAGGTAACAAAGGATGTTTTTAAACAGATGGCATATAATGAGAATTAATCATTAATGAATACTTTTTTGAATATGGAAGATAATAGGAAGAATAATGGCGGTAATAAGAACGCAGGAAGGAAGCCAAAGGTAGAAGAGGAGAAAGTGAATACATTGTTCAATAAAGCACTTAAAGTTCTTTACAAGCAAGATACTGATGAGGATAACAAAGTTAACTTTATTGTAGATTTACTAGATTCACAACGAGGGCAAATCTTTGTAGCTGAACATATATTTGGTAAAGCAAAAGATACAGTTGAAACAACATTGAATGTAAACGATTTCAACATTAAAGACTATTTCAAAGTTGGTAGTAGTAAATGAAAAGTATAATGAACTAGGCTCAGATTCAAGATACTTTATTGTAACAGGTGGAAGGGGTAGTAGTAAGTCTTTTTCTATTACTTCTTATCTTGTTATGTTATCAAGGGAATCAGGTCACGTTATTCTATTCACACGTTATACTTTAGTTTCTGCATCTATATCAATCATTCCAGAATTCATAGAAAAGATTGAATTGCTTAAATTAGCACATGAGTTTATTATAACCAAAGATGAGATTATCAATATCAATTCAGGTAGTAAGATAATTTTTAAAGGAATCAAAACAAGTTCAGGCACACAAACAGCTAATCTAAAATCATTGGCGGGAGTTACTACTTGGGTATTGGATGAAGCTGAAGAATTAACAGATGAAGATACCTTTGATAAAATAGATTTATCTATCAGGCATAAGATAAAACAAAATAGAGTTATTCTTATACTTAATCCTGCAACGAAAGAACATTTTATCTATCAAAGATTCTTTGAAAGCAAAGGAGTTGAAGCTGGAAGTAACATAACAAAAGCAGATACAACTTACATTCACACAACGTATTTAGATAACATTGAGAATCTATCTGAATCATTCCTTCAACAGATTGAAACGATTAAGCTAAGAAGACCTGAAAGGTATCAACATCAAATACTAGGCGGTTGGTTAGATAAAGCTGAAGGAGTTATATTTACCAATTGGTCAATAGGTAAATTTCAAGATGTAGGAACGGTTGTGTATGGTCAAGATTTTGGATTCAGCAACGATCCATCTACATTGGTTGCAACATCAATAGATTCTGTTAACAAGAAAATCTATCTTAAGTTATTGATGTATCAAACTGGATTAACTACTACTGAAATATATCAACTTAATAAACACTATGCTGATGATAAATTGATTGTAGCTGATTGTGCCGAGCCAAGATTGATTAATGAATTAAGAGCAAAAGGATTGAACATCTTAGAAGCTGTGAAAGGTCAAGGAAGTGTAACACATGGAATAACAATACTACAAGATTACGATTTGATAGTAGATGAAGATTCAGTTGATTTAATTAAGGAGTTGAATAATTACTGTTGGTTAGAGAAGAAGTCTAAAACACCAATTGATAAACATAATCACGCATTAGATGCTATCAGATATGCAGTAGGTTATCAGTTAGATAATCCAACAAGAGGAACATACGCAATATATTAACTATGGAATTTATACACATGAATGAAATGATAGAGAAGGTAGAGATGTACCTATGGGATGTTAAGCAAGTGAAAGTTAAAATCATTATAAACAATCCTATGAGATTGCACCATGATATGCAACTATTAAACCATGCGTACAATGTTGCCTTAGAGTATTACAAAAATAAGAACTAATTGTTATATATATAATGAAGATAGAAATACAGATACCAACAAAATTAAGTGATATATCTTTAGAGAAGTACCAGTCATTTATGTCTATAAAAGAAAGCAATGAAGATGCTGATTTCATAGGTAAGAAAATGATAAGTATATTTTGCGGAATTAAGTTAAGCCATGTAGGTTTATTAAAGAAGCATTCGATAGATGAGATTGAAGCAATCTTTTTAGATATATTTAGCAAAGCACCGAAGTTTCAAGATAGGTTTGAGATGGGTGGCAAGACGTTTGGATTCATTCCTAATTTAGAAGATATAACACTAGATGAATACATTGATTTAGATAATAACATTGGAGATTGGAAGACCTTTCATAAAGCAATGGCTGTAATGTATCGACCTATTATTAAAACGAAAGGAGATAAGTACGAAATAGAATCTTACATAAGTAATATAACGTATGCAGATGTTATGAAGTATGCACCTTTAGATGTTGCTACTGGAGCAAAGGTTTTTTTTTGGAATTTAAAAAGAGAATTATTAAAGGGTACGATAGCTTATTTGGAGCGAACGGTGAAGGAGATGAGTATTCAATTCAAGCACAATTCAATAAAAGATGGGGATGGTACAACAGCTTATACGCACTTGCTGGAGGAAACGTACAAGAATTTGAAAGAGTTGGAAAACTTAGACTTCTTCAATGCTTACAATGGTTAATGTACGAGAGTGAAAAAGTTAAAACAGAAAGAGAAATTATAAACAAATGACAGGATTCTACGCAGTTACAACAAAGATAAAAGATACATTAGCACTAGATGCTTTTGTTAACACTATTACGATGGGTGATATATTCGATGTGGATTTAAATAAACAAACAATATTTCCTTTATCACATTTGATAGTGAATACTGCAACAAAAGAAGATAGGGTTATGCGTTTCAGTTTCACTTTACTTTCGATGGATATAGTGAACATATCTAAGGTACAAGTAACTGACCAATGGATAGGTAATGACAACACACAAGACGTATTGAATACACAATTAGCTGTGCAATCTAGGTTAACTGAATTACTTAAACGTTCAAGTATTGTAACTGATCATTATATATTGGATGGAAATCCTAGTTTTGAGCCATTTACAGAAAGATTTGAAAATAGTTTAGCAGGATGGGCTTGTACATTTGACGTATTAGTACCTAATGACATGACGATATGTTAAAAGGATTGAAGAAAGAGTTAGACGATTTTAGAAATAAGGTTGTATCACAAGCTAAAAAGAACTTATCTAAAAAGAATAGTTCTGGTAATCTTCAACGTACTATATCTTCTAATTTAAAAGTAAGTGAGAACAGCTTTGAGTTATCTTTTGACTTGGGTAATTATGGTGAATTTGTAGATAAAGGAGTAAAAGGAGCAGCACCAAATAGAGTTAAGAACGGTAGACAAAAAGCACCTAATTCACCTTTTAGATTTAACTCATCTAAACAATCTATACCTACAAAAGTATTAGACAAATGGGCAATAATGAAAGGTATTGCACCAAGAAATGAGAAAGGTCAATTTATAAGTAGAAAAACTTTAAAGTTTCTTATAGCAAGAAGTATTCACGCACAAGGAATAAAACCAAGTTTGTTTTTTACCAAGCCATTTGAGAAGGAATTTAAAAACTTATCGAATGATGTTGTTACAGGCTTTGGATTAGATGTTGAAGATTTATTAAAATATAGTTTAAATGGCAAATAGAATTTTTACACGTTCACCATTTCATATTGCATTGGGTGGAACTGCAAATCAAGAAACAACTTGTGAGTTATATATTTGGAATGGAACTTATAGTTCTACAGCGCCAACTACACCAACTTATACACTATCTAAGAGCATACCTAGTTCAGTTGTTACAAGTGTTAATTATAATATCAGTCCTTATCTGCGTGAATACATTTCATTCACTACACCGTTAACTATTTATAATAGTATTTCAAACGCACCTACTGCACAATTTTGTAATGTTATAGTAAAGTTATACTTAGGAGGAGTTCTTCAATCTACTACGACTTATGTTGGGTTAGATGGATATGGTTATTATGAAGACGATTACAATCCTACATTAGCTCCTTATTTATTAGATGAAGGAACGTATTATTATTATTACGATTCTACTGGTTTAGTTTCAGATTTAGATAAAAGACCAGGATTCTTAACCATTGATACGGTAAGCACATGGAAGGTTAAATATACTAATCTTGTATCAGGTGCAACAGTTACAGCAACACCACTTACAGCTGTTGGAGATAACCTTATTTCAATCTACAAAGTTCATCCAACATATTGGGCAGATGGTTGTAAAACGGAAGTGTTAGATGCTAGTAATGTTGTTCTAGCAACGTATTATTTTAGACCTATTGAAGAGTGCAAATATGAGGTTTACTATTTAGATTTTGTTAATAGATACGGTGCGTTTCAAAAGGAGTTTCTATTTAAGGCTTCTAAGCAATCTGTACAAACAAAGAATACTGATTATAACCTAATGAGTTCAAGTTATAATTACAATCCATCTAGTGCAACGAATGCTGTAATGAATGCCAACGGTAATGAATCAATACGATGTAATACGGGTTGGGTAGATGAGTTCTTTGGAACTACAACATTAAAACAAATATTACTTAGTGAACGTGTATTATTAAACGGTAAGCCAGTTAAGTTAAAGACTAAAGGAGTTGATGTACAGAAACACATAAACGAAAAGCTGATTAACTATACATTAGAGTTTGATTATGCATACGATATTATCAATAACGTTATATGAGATCGGTTAAAATATTTATTGAGAATCTTCAGATTGATTTATTTAACGATGAAACGATTGAAGTTACTTCTAGTGTACAAAATATAGCTGATATCGCAACGGTATTTACTGACTTCTCACAGTCATTTACTATTCCTTGTACACCGAATAATAATAGAATCTTTGAGCACTATTATAATAACGATGTTGATACTACAATTGACCATAATAAAAGACGAAAAGCAAGGATAGAGATAGATACTGTACCATTTAGAACTGGTAAGATTCAGCTAGAGAAATCACAAGTAAAAAATTCTAATGCTGAAAGCTATTCTGTAACATTCTTTGGTGATATTGTAACGTTTAAAGATTTGGTTTTAGAGGACAAGTTGAAAGATTTAGATTATTCTACAATCAATCATCAATATACTGGAGCAGAAGTTCAAGCAAGAATAGAAACAGATTTAGCAGTTACAGATTACGATGTTAAGTATCCTTTGATTTCAAGTTCTAGAGTTTGGGATTATGGTATAGGTGGCACAACAGATATAAATGCATTGGTTGGAGCAATAGCTTATACTGAGTTATTTCCTGCAGTTAGGGTGGCTACAATATTTAAGTTAATAAGTGTTAAATATGGAGTTACTTTTAGTGGTAATATTCTAACTAATGAAAAGTTTTTAGATGCTTTTTTATTGTATAAAAGCAAAGAAGTTGCCACTAGTTATTCAGCACCAGTAGATATAGTGTTTGGTGAGCTTAATGCTTCAACAGATGTGCTATATGATTCTATAATTCAACAAAGACCAATAGCAGATAGTCAACTTTCTTTGCCTAGTGATTCATTTGCTTCTTCAAAATATTATTCAGTTAGTGTCAGCATTTTAACTGCTTCTGCTATTAATTATTATTTAGACGTTTATTTAAATGGAGTTTTAACAAGTTCTTATTTAGGTAATGGCTCAGATGTTTTTAATGTTGTTTCTAACGGTACTTATAATGCTACAATAGATTACACTTTTAAATTACGTTCGGTTGCTGTAATGACTTTTACGGGAACAGTTGATTATTCTTATAATTATACAGTACAAAATAACTACGATCCATTTACATATCCACCTTACAACGATTCACTAGATTATTCAGAAGTTATAACAAGTGCAACAACAACAAACTATACCAATCTTTCAGCATTTGCACCTGACATGAAAATAATGGATTTTATGAAGGGAATATTCAACACGTTTAATTTAACTGTTGTATCAACTTCACCTACTTCATTTAGATTTCAAACGTTGCATGATTTTTATAATTCAGGTAGTGTTCGCAATATTACAAAGTATGTTATAACAGATGATATAACAGTTACAAGACCTAAGTTATACAATACTATTTCTTTTGAATATGAGCAAAGTAATTGTTTTTTAAATAGAAAATACTTTGATTTATTTGGTAAAGAATATTCAAATCTAAAAGCAGTATTTGGTTACGATGGTGGTGATTATACAATTAAGTTACCGTTTGAAACATTACTACACCAAAAATTCACAAACACAGATTTACAAGTAGCATATACTTTAGGCACAGAGCCTGAATATAAAAACTATATTCCAAAAGCAGTATTATTATACCAAAATAAATACACAAATATTGGAACAAGTCAATCTTTTAAGTTTAACAATAGTGTAACAACTGACACGATTACAGATTACATTCCATTTGGACAAGATGCTGATGTTTCAGGTGTTAATTATTCACTAAATTTCAATAGTGATATTTCTAGTTTCACAGAAAATATAGAAAACAATTCTTTATATGCTACATATTACGAAGAATACTTAACAAATTTGTTTAGTTCTAAGACACGTTTAATAGATGTTAAGACGATTATACCAATAAGTATGTTAACGACTTTAAAACTTAACGATTCGCTTATTATTCGTGACAAGAAGTATATCATTAATTCAATGAAATCTAATCTTACTACTGGAGAAGTTTTATTTAGCTTGATAACTAACCAAAGAGAATCAGTAGATTTTAACCAAACGATCCACATTGATTATTTAGCACAAGATGTAGTAGTAGATTTCTCTATTCCTGAAGGATATAGCATTGTAATTTCTTTGCCATTAGAAACGCAATTTGCTACACCAGATGATTATACACCAACTGGTGAACAACAAGTAACTTTTGGATGTACAATTAATGCAGGAACTATTGATAGAACAAATACTTTTCCGATGGTTGTAACTACACCTGATGGAGTTTTACCGAATCAATATTTAACAATAGTTCAAGCACATGAGATTGGCTATAGAAGACTAGAAGAATTTAGCCATTCATATAGAGTAACTGAAGATGGACAAAGACGAATAATAGAATAATATGAAAGAGATATTTGATATGTTAAAATTAGATTCATTCTATAATATGAGTGAAGAAATAGAAATAGCGAAAGGTAAAAACGCAATACCTACAACAATAAAACAAGCATTAAAACAAGCTAAAAGAGTTATAAGATGGAAACAAAAACGATAGTAGTAGAAGTTGAAAGTAACTTAGGTAGTTTAAAATCACAACTTAGAGAGGCACAGGCAGAAGTTGCTGCGATGTCTGAAAAGTTTGGTGCGACAAGTGTAGAAGCGATGAATGCTGCAAAGGCAGCAGGTAGATTAAAAGACACTATTGGAGATGCAAAACAGTTAACTGATGCGTTTAATCCAGACGCTAAATTTAAAGCATTAACTGCTTCAATGAGTGGTGCGTTAAATGGCTTTCAAGCTGTTCAAGGTGCAATGGGTTTGTTTGGTGCTGAAGGTAAAGCTGTTCAAGAAACTTTACTAAAAGTTCAAAGTGCTATGGCATTAGCACAAGGTGTTGATGGTTTGCTTGAAGCTAGAGATGCGTTTAAAACTTTTGGTGCTCAAGCTATTAGTGCATTTAAAAGTATTGCTGCTGCTGTTGCTGCAAATCCTTTAGGGTTATTATTAACTGTAATTGCCTTAGCTGCTACTGCGTTTGTTTATTTAGAATCAACAGCACAGACTGCTGCTGAAAGAATGTCAAAAGGATTTAACGGTGTAGCTAATGCAATTCACGAATCTACTTTAAATCTTGAAAGACAAAATAAAATTCAAAACACCACTACAGAAACAACGTTAAAAAACCTTGATAAAGAAGCAAGAAGAAGAATTGCTATGGGTGAAGATTCTGTTAAAGTTCAAAGAGAAATTAACAATCTTAAAATAAAAACATTAGAAATTGCAATAGAAGAAGATAAAGCATTAGTAAGACAAAAGAAAGCTGAATTAGAAATAATTTTAACAATTGAAGCACAGACAAAGGCTCGATTGATGGCACAGATAACACGTGTTAAAATTGACATGGCTAATAGCACAACATCAATAGGTCAAGCCTATGAAGCTAAAAAGCTAATTGATTTAGGGGAGCAATATGCAAAGATTGAAAGTGATGCGAATAAGACAAAACAAGAATCATTAAAGTTAATTTATTCAACAACTGCTGAAATTATTGCTTCAAAAGATGCTGTTGAAAATCTAAAGATTTCACAACTTGAATTAAACAAAGCAGAGAAAGATGGTCGAGACGCAGCGAAGAAAGATGAGCCTTTTAAGTTAGATAAAATTGGTACATTAAAGACTAAAGCAGTTGAAGAATTAGAAGTTAAAAGAGAAATATTAGAAGTTGATTTTAGTTTAGAAGAGGAGTATAGACAAAAAGGAATAGCAGCAGAAAAGGCTGCAGCAGAAAAAAAAGCTGAAGACGATAAAATTGCACAAGATGCTGAAGTTCAAAGAAAGTTAAAAAACTTCAATATTGTAATGGATTTAACTAAAGATTCATTACAAGGAATATCAGATTTAGTAGCTGCATTTGCAGGAAAATCCAAAGCAGCACAAAAGAAAGCATTTGCTACACAAAAGAAACTTAATATAGCAATAGCTACAATTGATACTATCAAAGGTGCGGTAGGTGCATTTAATGGAATGGTTACTTCAATACCTGGTCCTGTTGGTATAGCATTGGGTGTTGTCGCTGCTGCTGGAGTTGCTGCTTCAGGTGTTGCTCAAGTTAAGAAAATATCATCTACTACTTTTGATGGTGGTGGTGGTGGTGGTGATGAAGGTGGCGGTGGTGGTGGTGGTGGCGGTGGTATGAATGCTCCTGCTGTTCCAACTCCTGCTAACTTTAATGTAGTAGGCAATTCAGGCACAAATCAATTGATGCAAGGACTACAGAATCAACCAATAAAAGCATATGTTGTAGGTGGAGATGTTACAACAGCACAGAATTTAGATAGAAATAAAATTACAACAGCATCAATATAAAAATGTTATTTAGTTATGGAGAAGTTACAAGAAATAGAATTGACAATAAAGAGTGCAGAAGATGGAGTTTTTGCAGTTTCATTAGTAGAATCACCAGCAATAGAAAAGGATTTTGTGTTTCTATCTTCTGATGTAGTTGAACTTAAAGTAGTAGACGAAGAAAGACGTATAGTAGTAGGTTTCGCTTTAGTTCCTGAAAAGAGAATTTTTAGACGAATGAATGGCAAAGATTTTAATATCTATTTCACTAAAGAAACGGTTGCACAAACAGCTGAAATCTATATGAAGAAATTGAATCTAAATAACTTCACTACAGAACATGAAGAAAAGGTACAAGGAGTTTCTGTAATTGAAAGCTGGATAGTTGAAGATTCTAATAATGATAAATCTAATCTTTATAATCTAGGTGCTAAAGGTGGCGAATGGGTGTTAATGTCAAAGATTTACAACGATCAAGTATGGAGTGAAATTAAGAACGGAACATTCAAAGGTTATTCAATTGAAGGTGCATTTGATGGATTTGAGCAATTACATTCTAAAGAAGACGAGATTATAAACGAATTGCTAACTTTGATAAATGCCTAATACAATAAATACAGCTTATGGAGTTCAAGCAGATACTGTAGAAAGTGAATCAGGTATATCTATTGAAAATGGTGTATTACACGTTTACGACAATAAACTAAAAGTACATTTAAACGGTGCAATTCAAGAAGTAACTTTAGGAAGTACAACTGTTAATGCTAGAAAATATGGCTCATTCTATTCTACTGTAACGCAATCACCAACAATAAGTACAGTAACTGCTATTACATTAAATGGAACTGATACAAGTTCTACTAGTGGTGTTTCAATTGTGAATAATAGTAGAGTAAAAGTAGATAATGTAGGAGTTTATAACGTTCAATTTTCAGCACAGCTATATCGAGTTCAAGGTGGTACTGTAAAAGAAGCTGTAATATGGTTAAGAAAGAACGGTGTTAATGTGCCAGATACATCTACTCGTGTTACAATGCAATCTAATTCAGATTTTTTAGTGGCTGCGTGGAATTTCTTTATAAGTCTTGCGGCTAATGATTATATAGAACTAATGATTCATCAAAACGATGCAATTCAGTTAATAGCAGAAACAGAAAATTTAACACATGGTTATCCAAGTCTTCCAAGTGTAATATTAACAGTTGATAAAGTAGGTTAAAATGGCAAAGGTAAAAAAACCAACTAAAGCAGATTACGAAAAGCAATCTAAAGGACAAGGATTAGGTAGTTTAGTAAATCAAGGAACGTCTACTATTATACACGTTTAAAAGTTGAATTTGCAACAAAACAAAATAAGTCTTGTTTTATAAATAATAACTAAAATAATATACAAATGAGTTTAAAAGAAAACGTTAATTCTGTACTAAGAGCAGTAGGTTTGAAGGCAGTAGAAATAAAATTAGCACAAATGAAATCAGAAGATGGAATAACAGTATTTGAAGCTGAATCTTTTGAAGCTGATTATTCAGTTGGTATCGCAACAGAAGAAGGAATTGTTCCTGCTCCAGTTGGAGAATATACACTTGAAGATGGTACTATTATGGTAGTTCTAGTTGAAGGTGTTATTGCTGAAATTAAACCAATGGAAGAAGTACAAGCTGAAGTTGAAGTAGAAGTTGAAACTCCTGAAGTTGCTCCAGTAGCAATGGAAGAAGCACAAACGGTAAAGAAAGTAGTTGAATCAATTACTAAAGAAACATTCTTTTCTGAAATTGAAGCATTGAAAAAAGAAAATATTGAATTGAAAGCACAATTAGAAGCAAAGAAAGAAGTAGTAGAATTGGCAGTAGAACAAGAAGTTGAGCCTATACGTTTCAATCCTGAGAATTCTAAGCCAGTTGAAACTTTTAGATATTCAAAAAGTGCTTCTCAAACGACTTTAGATCGTGTATTGAATAAATTAAATAATTAACTAATAAATAAATTTTAAAAAAATGCCAACAACAACGTCAATCACTACAACTTATGCTGGAGAATTTGCAGGTAAGTATGTATCTGCTGCTTTGCTTTCTGCAAACAGTTTAGAAAATGGTGGAATCACTATTCTTCCTAACGTAAAGTTCAAACAAGTAATGCAAAAAATCGGATTAGATGGAATCCTAAAAGATGCTACTTGTGATTTTACTTCAACATCTACAGTTACTTTAACTGAAAGAATCTTAACATTAGAAGATTTTCAAGTTAACCTGCAATTGTGTGCGAAAGACTACCATAATACATGGTTAGGAATGGAGCAAGGTTATTCTGCTCACGATGTATTACCTAAATCGTTTGCTGATTACCTTATTGCATTGGTTGCTTCTAAAGTTGCTGCTACTGTAGAGACTAACATTTGGTCAGGTGCTACTGCTACTTCAGGTGCTTTTGATGGTTTCGAAGTTCTTTTAGCTGCTGATGCTGCTCTTCCTGCTGCTAATGAAGTTGCTGGTGCTGCTGTATCTGCTTCAACTATTATTGTTGAATTGGGTAAAATTGTAGATGCTATTCCTGCTGCTGTTTACGGTCAAGAAGGATTAAGAATTTATGCTTCTCGTGCAATCGTTAAGGCTTACATTAGAGCTTTAGGTGGATTCGGTACAAGTGGATTAGGTGGTAACGGTGTTAACGCACAAGGTACACAATGGTACACAGATGGAAGTTTATCATTTGATGGTATTCCATTGTTTATGTGTTCAGGTATGACTTCAACAGTTGCTATCTGTACTTATCCTGAAAACTTATTTTTTGGAACTGGTTTACTAGCTGATACAAATGAAGTAAAAGTTATTGATATGTCTGAATTAGATGGCTCTCAAAATGTTCGTGTTGTTATGCGTATGGCTATGGGTATTCAATATGCTAACGTTTCAGATATAGTAACTTACGGAATCACTAACGCAGCTAACTAATAATTAATTATTAACTAAGAAGGGGTGGTGCAATATACACCATCCCTTTTTTAATACATAAAAAAAATGCCTTGTGAAATAACCTTAGGGAGAATTGAGCCCTGCAAAGATAGTATCGGTGGATTAGATGCAGTTTACTTCGTTAACGATGGAGATGCTACTGGATACACTTTTGACGCTGTAAATACTGATGCAATTGAAACCGTAACAGGTACACCAATTGCTTTTAAATATGACTTGAAAGGAAGTACAAATACGTTTACTCAAACTATCAATAGTTCAAGAGAAAATGGAACTACTTTCTTTGACCAAAAATTGTCTATTACTTTAAAGAAACTTTCTGTATCTGACCATAAGCAATTAAAGCTTTTGATTTACGGAAGACCAAACGTTATTGTAAGAGATAACAACGGTAACTTCTTCTTAGCAGGAAAAGACTTTGGAATGGATGGAACTGGTGGAACTATCGTAACCGGTGTTGCAATGGGTGACCTTTCAGGTTACACTTTGGAATTGACTGGAATGGAGAAAGTAGCTGCTAACTTCTTCGAAGCGACTACTGAAGCATTACTTACAACTGCAGGATATACAATTACTGCTGGAGTTTAATATTAACTTCTCTAGAAATAGAAACCTTCATCTTAATCGGTGGAGGTTTTTTGTTTTTAAAACAGTTTTTAACTTTTCTTGTTATTATAGTATATGATTATCTTAAAAGAATTATCAACTAGTCAAACGTTTAAAGTTATACCAAGAACATTGGCAGCAACATCTATGACTTTTACGCATGAAGAAACTGGAATAGTTACAACGTATGCTATTACACCAACTATTGATAGATACTATTTATCTATTTCAAATATTCTTGTTTTAAAAGATAATCATTTTTATACGCTAAATATATTGAATGGAGCGACTGTAGTTTATACAGATAAGGTATTCGTTACAAATCAAACAATAGCAACTTATTCAATTAACAACGGAGAATATGTACAATCTTCTTCAAATAATGACTATGTAGTTTATGAGTGATACATCAAATAGTTTTATACTAGAATTATCTAGTTATACACAGCCTTCAATTATAGAAGATTCAAGAAACGCATGGGTTGAATACGGTGAAGATAATAATTATTATTCTTGGTTAATTGGACGTTATCGTAACTCACCAACAAATAATGCTGTAATCAACAATATGTCAAAGTTGATTTACGGTAAAGGGTTGAATGCTAAAGATGCAAACAGAAAGCCAAACGAATATGCACAAATGAAAATGCTATTCGGGAAAACTTGTTTACGATCCGTAATCTTAGATTTAAAGTTGATGGGCTCAGGTGCTTTCCAATGTGTTAAATCAAAAGGTTTAGTAACAAAGGTAGAGCATTTACCAATGAATCTATTAAGACCAGCTAAATGCAATGATAAAGGAGTTATAGAGGGTTACTGGTATTCTGATAATTGGGAAGATGTAAAGAAATTTGTACCTAGATTCATTCCATGTTTAGGAACATCTACAGAAGATATTGAAGTTTTAGTATTCGGTAACTATTCTGTAGGTAGAAAGTATTTTTCATCTGTTGATTATGAAGGTGCTTTAGACTATTGTGTATTAGAAGAGAGAATTGCTGAATATCTAATTAATGAAGTTGAAAACGGATTTTCAGGTACTAAGGTAGTTAACTTTAATAATGGTGTACCAGGAGAAGAACAACAAAGGTTGCAATCTAGTAAAGTACTAAACAAGTTAACTGGCTCAAGAGGTCAAAAAGTAATCGTTTCTTTTAATAATAATGAAACACAAAAAACAACGGTTGATGATATACCGTTAAACGATGCACCAAGCCATTACGAATACTTAAGTTCTGAAGCTGAAGGTAAAATATTAGCAGGTCACAACGTTATTAGTTCAATGCTTGTAGGTATTTCTAAAGAAGGTCAAGGATTTAGTGATAATGGTAATGAGATTGAAACAGCATCTTTGTATTTTGCTAATGCTA
>Ga0102816_1000451_pt1 | contig 16952 bp, 15 predicted proteins | sample ColrivemetaGS545_FD_84509 | JGI IMG/M metagenome (GOLD analysis project Ga0102816, IMG submission 84509) | Estuarine microbial communities from the Columbia River estuary - Flood tide non-ETM metaG S.545 | ecosystem: Environmental > Aquatic > Marine > Intertidal zone > Estuary | place: USA...
CTTGCAGGGGCTAGCCTTATTTGGACATCTCGAGGCAACAGGTATGACTTAACGATTAATCCTATTGGAGTGCTCATTGGCGTCTATAATTTAGCACTTGGTATACACGGCAATTCGCGTTTTAAAAAAAGCATGAAAACATACAACCTATTTAACCAAACAGTAGCCCCTAACACTACTTTTAATGGTTTTATAATACTCAACGAGAACATAGAGAAACAAGAGCTCAACTTTCAGTACAAATAAAAAACTCTAATTGGAGGTGTTTTAAATCAGGCATTAATCCATTTTTTATACAAATGGCTTTGTTGCGCATTTGGCTTTTCTACCGGAATAATTTTAAACAGCGGGTAATGCAATTGAGCAGCTATCGAAATTTTTACATCAAGGGTTTCAAAACGTCTTTTTACTTGAAGGACAAGGGATTCTTTGATGTTTAGACTGCGAACGGAGTCTTTGGATATTTTTTCTCCATTGATGGCCATAATTACATCTCCAACAGCAACTTTAGCACAGTCTGCAACTGCGTCTGTTTGTATATGTGTGAGCTGCAAACCCTCTTTTTGAAACACTCCTTTTACACCAAGTTTTGCGGCAAGTACATCGGTATTTTCAACTTCTTCGATCTGCAAGCCCAAGGAAGCATAGGCCTGATCTAGGGAGCTTCTAAAATCCTTGGTCCCGTAAAGATGATTCTCGACAATCGCAAATGCCTTTTCACCTCCAAATTGCACGAGTTCATGAATGTAATCCTCTTCGGTTAAGAACTTGCCTTTAGAAGCGTACTCTTTGTATAACTTGGTCATTAAAGACCGTAAAGAAACCTGACCTGCACTCTTTTCTAAAAAACAAACATCGAGCATGAAAGCACATAAGGCACCTTCGGTATAAATGGAAACCTTTCGGTTTGGAACACCCATTACATAACCATCTAACCAAGTATCGAAACTAGAATCGGCAACAGACAGGTTATGTCTGCCCCCGTTATGAAAATGTTTTTGAAGATTTTCTTCTTGTGTTTTAAAAAAGGCTTCATCCGAAAAAACGTCAGAACGCTTTAAGTACAAATCGCCCATATAAGTGGTAACGCCTTCGTACAAATACCCCATTCGAGAATAGTTTTCTTTGGTGTAATCATAAGGCAAAAGCTCCTTGGGTCTTATCTGTTTAACATTCCAAGTATGGTAAAGTTCGTGAGAAGAAACCCCCAATAAAGACGCATACATCTTTTGGCTCATCAACTCCTCACCCGGACCTAAAGAAATGACAGTGTTAGCTGTATGCTCAACACCATGGTAGGCCTTGTAAGGTAAAATTTGATTGATAAAATGGTATTCGGAAACAGGAAAAGCTGTAAAATCATTTAGTTGTTGAAGGGTAAATGCTTCAAAATCTTTAAGAATTTTAGACCAATTTGGCTGACAAACGCCTTGAAACCATACATGAAACTGGACACCGGCTACTTGGTAACTATTGTGTTGAAGACTCGCAGATGCTATAAAAGGACTCTCGGCTAATTCATCAAAATTACGCGCAATTAGTTGCTGCTTTGAAGAACCTAAAGAGCAAGCAACTTTATAAGCTTCTGGAACATCCAAACGAACCGAACATGCCTCATCCATACGGTCTGGAACAAACAAGCAACAATTCACAGGATTCACATACAACTGTTGCTCATCTAAATAAGTAGAGCCTGCATTTAACTCATTTGCATAGTACGTATAAGACACCTTAATGGTACTGGAATTTGGTGTAGAAACTTTCCAAGCATCCTTCGTTATTTTCTCAAATTTTAAAGGAGATCCATTCGCATCTGAAACAGCTAGCTTTTGAATGTTTTTTGCAAAATTACCCAGCTCATAGCGCCCTGGCCTCCAGGCAGGCAATTGTAAAATAAGTACTGCGCCAGTGTGTTCAGTTATTTGAAATTCGATGTCAATAAAATGACGGTGCGGTTGAGCGTATGAAAAAGTATAATGTAGCATAAACTAACTTCTAAAATTACAAGCTCAAAAGTAAAGATTTATGCATTAGTTTGCGTCCTATCAGAAACATTTAAATTCTTAGATTAGAAACAATGCAATCTATCTAAAAATACTATATTTAAGGCTTAACATAATTTAATAGATCCAATTTTAAAATGAATGTACTCGAAATTAATTCGGTCAGTAAATCGTACAGCAATCACCTTGCCCTTGATGATGTTAGCCTAGCCGTACCAGAAGGACAGATTTTTGGGCTTTTGGGCCCAAATGGGGCGGGTAAAACAAGTTTGATTCGAATTATTAACCAAATTACCATGCCCGATAAAGGAGCACTTCTTTTTAACGGACAACCATTAAACAGCAATCACATTAGCCAAATTGGATACCTCCCAGAAGAACGAGGGTTGTACAAAAAGATGAAAGTTGGCGAGCAAGCCCTTTACCTTGCACAATTAAAAGGACTCTCAGAAAAAGAAGCAAAAAAAGCATTAAAAATTTGGTTTGAACGCTTTGAAATCACACCCTGGTGGAATAAAAAAGTAGAAGAATTATCCAAAGGAATGGCGCAAAAAATTCAATTTATAACCACTGTTTTACACCAACCGAAACTTCTTATTTTTGACGAACCTTTTTCTGGCTTCGACCCAATAAATGCAACCTTAATAAAAGATGAAATACTGCGTCTGAAAGCCCAAGGAACCTCCATTATTTTTTCTACCCATCGTATGGAATCCGTCGAAGAGCTTTGCGACCATATCGCACTGATAGATCAGTCTAAAAAAATTCTTGACGGCCCCATAAATCAAATAAAAGAGCAATACAAACAACAAATTTACAAAGTAGACTTTGCATCTACTGACCTTACTTTTTTGGAGAATTTACCACAGCACCTGCAACTAATTAGTAAAAACAAACATCAGGCAGAAATACAAATTGTTAACGAAAGTTCAGCCTCAGACCTTATTCGATTTTTAATTGACCAATCCGATATAAAAGGATTTGAAGAAAAAGTACCCAACATAAATGAAATATTTATTAGAACAGTAAAAGGAAATTTAGCATGAATAAAATAATATTAATCATAAAGAGAGAATACCTTTCTAGAGTTCGAAAAAAGTCGTTCCTAATCATGACTATCTTAGGGCCCATTTTAATGGCCGGACTCATTCTAGCGCCTCTTTTAATAGAATCGCCAGACACCGATCAACAAACACTATGGGTATGTGATGATAGTGGGTTATTTGAATCTAAATTTGAAAAATTAGAAGCCATAAACACTCAAATTCTTAAGCAATCGGTTGAAGAAGTGAAGCTGCTGTTTAAGGAGAGTGATGCGGTAGCATTCGTTCACATTCCAGACACGAGTGGAATAACGTTAAAAGAACTAGAAAACAATGTCAATGTGTTTGCCCACAAACCCATTAGTATGACAACTAAAAAAATGATTTCTAGAAACATAGAAGCTGTTATCGAATCCATTAAATTAAAAAACGAAGGACTCACAAGAGAAACCATAAACAAAACAAGGGCCGATGTTAACTTAAATACCATCATTATGAGCGAGAGTGGCTCAGAACAAATTGGGTCTACGGAAATTGCCATGGGCTTAAGTATGTTTGGTGGTTTTTTAATCTATATTTTCATATTCTTATACGGTGCTATGGTTATGCGCGGTGTAATGGAAGAAAAAACAAGTAGAATTGTGGAAATAATAATCTCATCCGTCAAACCATTTCAACTTATGATGGGTAAAATAATTGGCGTAGCTCTTGTGGGTTTTACGCAGTTTGCATTGTGGATTTTATTAACTTTTGCACTAAGCACTGTAGCTACAAGATTACTTGTAAACCCTGCTGAGCTAAACCCTACGGAGCTTATTGAGGTCTCTGAAGCGGCACTTTCGCCTGAAATTACACAAGGCAGTGACATGTCTATTATTTTAACGCAACTTAGTAGCTTTAACATCCCTTTATTACTAGGTATGTTTCTGTTTTATTTTGTGGGTGGCTACTTAATGTATGGTTCCTTATTTGCAGCAATTGGAGCCTCGGTAGAATCAGAAACAGACACACAACAATTTATTATGCCGATTACCATACCTCTTCTATTTGCATTTTTCAGCTTGCAAATGATTCTAGAAAACCCCGACAGTTCGCTGGCTTTTTGGGCCTCAATATTCCCACTCACTTCCCCAATTGTAATGATGGGAAGGTTGCCTTTTGACCCACCTGTGTGGGAAATCGCTTTATCGATGGTTTTATTAATTATTGGTTTTATATTTACAAGTTGGATAGCAGGTAGAATATACCGAGTAGGAATTTTAATGTACGGACAAAAAGTAAACTACAAAACTTTGTGGAAGTGGATTAAACAAAGCTAAAAATGAGAAAAATAGGTATCATAGACTTAGGAACAAACACCTTTAACTTACTACTTGCAGAAGTAGAAGATCAAAAGTACAGGGTGTTTTACAAAACAAAGATTGTTGTTAAGTTAGGACAAGGTGGGATAACAAAAAACTTTATTGCCCAAACACCTTACCAAAGAGGATTAGATGCACTTTCGCAACACAAAGCAAAACTAAAAGAGGAAGGTATTACAGAATTTTACGCCGTGGCTACCTCCGCAATTCGAAGTGCAGACAACGGTCCGGAATTTGTTAAAGAAGTAAAAGAAAAACTGGGTATTTCGATTCAGGTAATCGATGGAGACACCGAAGCTGACTTGATATACAAGGGAGTCATCCAAGCCTTAGATTTAGAAGAAACACCAAAATTAATAATTGATATTGGTGGCGGAAGCACAGAATTTATCATTGCAAACCAGCAAGAAACCTTTTGGAAAAAAAGCTACAAACTTGGCGCAGCAAGGTTATTGGAAAAATTTAATCCAGCTGACCCTATTGAACTAACAGACATAGCTGCAATTGACTCACATTTAGAGGAAACACTTGCTGAAATGATAGAAATGGCCGAAGTCTATGAAATTAATTGTTTGATAGGATCATCGGGATCGTTTGATACCCTGGCAGAGATGATTTCTTGTAAAAACGGAGATTGCAACTTGTGGAAAAAGAAAAAAAATTACACTTTTTTAATGGCCGATTACAACCAAATACAACGCGTTATTTCTGAAGCAACTTTAGCCGAAAGGCTCAAAATGGAAGGCTTAATTCCTATGAGAGCAGACATGATTGTTATCGCTGTTGTTGTGATCAATTTCATATTAAACCGACTTATTATTCACGATTTACGACTGTCTAACTTTGCGCTTAAAGAAGGTTTACTTCAAAGCCTCGTAACAAAACCTACACTATGGCAAAAATCCTCATTATAGAAGATGAACTAGCGATTCGGAATGTACTTTCGAACATCATACAAGAAGAAGACTCGAGTTATGAAGTTGAATTAGCTGAAAATGGTATTGAAGGATTAGAAAAGATTACAAACAACAGCTTTGATTTGGTTCTGTGCGACATTAAAATGCCTAAGATGGACGGAATAGATCTGCTGACCAAGGCTATGGAAATTCAACCAGAACTCACCCTTATCATGATTTCTGGACATGGCGACATTGATACAGCGGTAGACTGCATTAAAAAAGGTGCTTTCGATTACATCTCTAAACCGCCAGATTTAAACCGCTTATTAAATACCATTAGAAATGGTTTAGATAGAAAAAACTTAGTGGTACAAAACAAAGTTCTTAAGAAGAAGGTGAGTAAAAAACACCAAATGATTGGCAACTCTCCTGAGCTTAGTAAAATACATCAAATGATAGAACTTGTAGCACCAACAGATGCGCGAGTTTTAATTACCGGAGCAAACGGAACTGGAAAAGAACTTATAGCCCATGCAATACATGAGAAGAGTGAGCGTAGTAAATCGCCTATGATTGAGGTAAACTGTGCTGCAATACCTTCGGAACTTATAGAGTCGGAATTGTTTGGACATGAAAAAGGAGCATTTACCTCGGCCATAAAACAAAGAAAAGGAAAATTTGAAACAGCAGATACTGGCACCCTTTTTCTTGATGAAGTTGGTGACATGAGCCTAAAAGCACAAGCAAAAGTACTTCGCGCATTGCAAGAGCATAAAATTACCCGAGTTGGAAGCGACAAAGAGATAAAAGTAAATGTTCGTGTACTAGCGGCAACCAATAAAGATTTACAAAAAGAAATAAAAGAAGGAAACTTTAGAGAAGATCTTTACCATCGATTAGGCGTTATATTAATAAATAACCCTTCCTTAGACGAACGTAAAGAAGACATACCTGTTCTTACAGAACATTTTAACAAACAAATTTGTGAAGAACATGGGATTGCTGAAAAAACCTTTAGTCCAGATGCGCTTAAAACCCTGCAAAGCTATTCTTGGTCTGGGAATATCAGAGAATTTAGAAATGTAATTGAACGTTTGATTATTTTATGCTCAGACACGGTTAGTAAAAAAGATGTAAAATCATTTGCAGGAAAAGAATAAACATGAAAATACCAAAGTTTTTAGTTGGAGACAACACCGACAGTCAAGACACTGTTTTTATCGTTCATACCGAATCTCCCAAATTTGTACTTAACCTAGATACAGATGATGTGATGTGGATGGATGATGATTTACCAGAATTATTAGGAACAGCAGACGAAGCAGAATTAACTACTGCAATTAGTGAACTCCTAGCTCTTGCTGATGAATTTTACCAAAGAGAAATTGACCGATACGAAGAACTAGAAGACTAGTTACCGTAAGAATTAAAACGAGCTAGCGCTCGTTTTTTTTTTACGAATTGTAAACCGCTTCTCCCATGAGTACAAGACCTAAAACATCTGGATATTTTGGTAAATTATTACCTATCAAACCCAACAAATCTTGATCATTCTGCGTATTAATCATCTGATCAATAAATCCTTCAATATCTTTATCTAGGGTAAACGTACCCATAAAAGCATTCCATGTTTGATCAGAAATAACAAGTTTACTAACCACAGATAAATAAACTGAACCAAACTTTCGGGTTTGAAAATAACATTCTCTCTGGTATTCTCCATCGACTAAATCCTCTAAAATTTGAGTATTGCACACGCCTAAATGATCGTCCTTTTGAGAAAAAATCGTTCCAAAAGGCAAAAACTGATGTGTGCTTTGTCTAAGTGCGTAAGTAGTTGTCATAGCTTTGTGTTTTAATTTCTACATTACAAATGAAAGACATTGTTGAGACAATTAGTGTCACAAATAATAATTTGGATTACAAGAAAACATTTGTATATTTGAATTAGATGAAAAGAAAAAACACATACTATTATTATTTGAACTCCACTCCATAAGGAATCGGACAATGGTCGTATGCAATTATAACCAACACCTATTCTTTACAAGAGTAGGTGTTTTTTTATACTCCAAATTATGAAACAGCTTTACAAGGAATACACTTCGGAAGATCAAGAAGTTTGGAAACTTCTTTTCAATCGTCAGAAAGAAAACCTGACAACAAAGGGAAGCAAAGAATACAATGCGTGTCTGGAAAAACTTGCACCTTGCTTAAATGCAACAGCTATTCCCAATTTTGAGGAGATGAATGCCTTTTTCAAAACCCAAACGGGTTGGCAAATTCATGTAGTTCCGGGATTAATTCCAGTAGATGATTTTTTTGATTTATTAGCAGAAAAAAAATTCTGTTCCTCTACCTGGCTTCGCAAAAGAAGTCAAATAGACTACTTAGAAGAGCCCGATATGTTTCATGATGTTTTTGGTCATATTCCGCTTTTAATAAACCCTACCTTCTCAAAGTTTGCGCAAGCATTTGGGAAATTGGGACAACAATTTAAAGGAGATATAGAAATGCTCGAAAAGCTGCAACGTATTTACTGGTTTACCATAGAGTTTGGACTTATTAAAGAAGAGGGTAAAACAAAAGTTTACGGCGCGGGCATTGCGTCATCTTACGGTGAAACAAACCACGTATTTGACCCCAAAATAAAACACCTCAACTACAATATTTACGAAGTTATGCAAAGTGCGTTTCATACCGATGTAATACAAGAAAAATACTTTGTGATCAATGCTTTAGAAGAGCTTTACGTGAGCTTAAACGAACTGGCAATAAAACTTAAAAAGTCTGCTTAAAAGCCTCCAATTCGTCAAGCAAAGCAGCGGGCTTTACCACCACCACTTGATCGGGAAAAGAAAGTAAAAAACGAAATAGATTTTCGGAAAAACAAACTTTACCTTTAAAAACATAACGATTCGTTTTACCACTCATAAGTACTTTAGTTTGAGGGTAAAATTGAATTAACTGTGCATAGGCTTTTCGCTGAAGGTGCAACTCTACATGGTAATGAGTTGTCCCTTTAAAACCAAAACAATCTATGATTTGAACAGCAATTGAAGGCGCAAACCGCTGCGACTTTTGCAAAACGTCTACTTGTCCAATACGATTGATGTTAAATATTCTAGATTCTGTGGGCGCATTTTCCACATCTACCCCAACCACACCCGTGTAATTTGTTGTAAAAGAAATGGGCTCAAACAAACGGTTGGTGTCTGAATTAGAATTTAAAGAGGAATAGTTCATTAATTTAACTTGAACCTTAGCACTAATCGCCTTAGACAGCTTCTCAATTTTAAGACCATTACTCGCATTCAAAATATTTTCGCCTATTTGAGCTTGCTCGCTCATCATATGGAGTTTTTTAAGAATGTGCTCAGCTAAATTATGACCGGCAGACAAACTTTTAATCGATTGTTTAATCAATAAAGATTCTTCGGCATTAAACGCAAACTGATACTCTTCGCCTTCGTCGGTTGGAATAAAATACCGATTCTCAAAGTCAACATCTAACACAAAACCCAATTCCTCTAAAAGAATAAAATACCGGTACACGGTTCGCTTAGAAATCTCGAGGATGGATGCCAACTCAGTTGGAGTTCGACGCCTAGCGCCTTTCAACAAGCTTATCAGCTTAAATATTCGTAATATTTTTCTTTGTTCAGCCATTACCTCTAAGCAAAATATAGTTTGTAGATTTACGCCTAAATTAATTAAATTCTATTCGAATGAAAAGGCTTTTACCAATACTTATCTGCTTTGGCTTCACTTCAGTCGTTTGTGGTCAATCTTACTGGCAACAAGAAGCGCACTACCAAATGGATATCGACTTCGATTCTGAAAATCATCAATTTGATGGAGCGCAAGAATTGATCTTTACCAACCACTCACCAGACACCTTAAACAAGGTATTTTACCACCTCTACTTTAATGCCTTTCAACCCGGAAGCATGATGGATGTAAGATCTCGAACCATTTTAGATCCTGACAGACGTGTAGGCGATCGAATAGCCAAGTTAAATGAAAAAGAAGTAGGTATTCAACAGGTGTTAAGTTTACAACAAAACGGTACTGAACTGAATTTTAAGCACGATGGGACCATTTTGGATGTTGATTTAGCGAAGCCCCTCTTACCTGGAGACACAACTGTATTCTCTATGGTTTTTAAGGCGCAAGTTCCCCTACAAATTCGTCGTTCGGGAAGAATGAACAAAGAAGGCATCGATTACTCTATGTCTCAGTGGTACCCAAAAATGTGTGAATACGATAAAGAGGGTTGGCATACAAACCCTTATGTGGGAAGAGAATTTTATGGTATTTGGGGTTCGTTTGAAGTTAACATTACTATGGATGCTGCCTATACAATTGCGGCAACAGGTGTGTTACAAAACGCACAACAAATTGGGCATGGTTACGCAACTACTCCTCCTCCAATTGACACGATACCTGAAAGGCTTACCTGGAATTTTAAGGCTGAAAATGTACACGATTTTGTTTGGGCAGCTGACCCAGAGTATACGCACGATATTGTAACAAATGAAAATGGACCAGACTTTCATCTTTTTTACTTGAAAGGAGATAAAACGAAAGAATGGGAAAATTTGGGCGCCTATATGGTTCGCACTTTTGCCTATGCAGATGAAAATTTCGGGAAATATCCTTACCCGCACTACTCCATAATTCAAGGGGGCGATGGTGGTATGGAATACCCAATGGCAACTTTGATCACTGGAAACAGGAATCTAAAAAGTTTGGTTGGCGTATGTGTTCATGAGGCTATGCACAGTTGGTACCAAGGTTTACTTGCCACAAACGAAAGCCTGTTCTCTTGGATGGACGAAGGCTTCACTTCTTATGCATCTAACAGAATTGAGCAACAATTGTTCCCAGAAGATTGGAAAGATGCGCACAATAGCTCCTACAAAGGCTACAAAAGAATAGCAGACAGTGCTTATGAAGAGCCCTTGTGTACGCATGCAGATCATTTCAATACGAATTGGGCCTATGGTACGGCCTCCTATTCAAAAGGAGTAGTTATACTAGACCAACTTAGTCATATTGTAGGACAAAATGCTGTAGACCGTTCGCTGTTGCGCTACTTTAAAGAGTGGAGCTACAAACACCCTACTGCAAGTGATTTTAAAAGAATTGTAGAAAAAGAAAGTGGTATTGAGTTAGACTGGTATTTCGATTATTTTGTGAATACGACCAAAACAATAGATTATGCGATCGAAGAAGTTGCCAAAACCGAAAATGGGACCAACGTTGTGTTGAAGAAGGGAGAAATGCCGATGCCCATTGAAGTCGAAGTAAAATTAAAAGATGGAACTAAGCTGAACTATTACATTCCAACCGTTTTAATGCGAGGAGAAAAAGCATTGGATACTGAAGTTGTACAACTGAGAGACTGGGCTTGGACGAATCCTTATTACGTAATTTCTATGGAAAATGAGGTGCAAGACATTGCGGCAATAACTTTGCATCCGAACAACAAATCTATAGCAGATATGGAGCGGCTAAACGATCGTCTACTTATGCCAGAAAAGTGGAATTGGGACAAATACAATCTCATGCTAAACATTGTTTCTAAAAAGAAAAAAGGCAAAATTCAGAAATTGAAAAAAATAAAAAAATAAAAAAAGGCTTCCATAACGGAAGCCTTTTTAATTTAGTAAAAAGATATTATTTCGAGTGGTAAACTTTCTCAGCAACTTGTCCTTTATTGGTTTGCATTACTTTAATATACAAACCCTTGTCAAGCGTTTTTACTTTTTTACCTAACAGAGTAAAGTAAGTAGTGTTGTATACTTTAAGAGGTGTTGTTTGTTCTTCTAATGAAAGCACAGCACTTATGGTGAACATTCCGTTGTTAATAGTAGAATCTAATGATCCGATTTCTCCTAATGATACAGTGGAACCATCTGATAAAAGTATGAGCCATTCTAAAGATATTTCACTTTGATCAACAATAATAGCATACTGATCTTCAAGATTAAAGGGGCTAAAAACTATAAAGCTATCCATTACAGTTGGAACAAATTCAGTACCATACGAGTCAGTAATAGATATATCTAATCCTGTTTGTTCTAAAATTAAAACGACTTGAGAAGTATCCAATTCTGTATCTGATAAGTACTGTAGAAGTGTATTGCTTACTTCATCGCTACACGCTTGACATCCAGGAAGACTCACCCAAGGAAAAGAATAGGTGGTAGAATCCGAAACAAAAATATCTGAATAATTGATAACAATATTTGGCCCAATAGTGTCAATATTAGAAAACACATTAATTGATGTATCTCCCCCTGTAATGATTGAATCAAATATCTGGTATATAGCACCCTGGTCAACATCAATAGTTGAAATTGGAGAAATTAAACTTAAAGAATAGTTAATATTAATAGTATCGTAAGCAATTATATTTAGAACAAACTCTTGATCTAGCGAAAGCTCACTAAGAACAAAAGATGCTGAACTTTGAGAACATTGTATAGGATTTATGCTTAAGACAGAGTCTTCATTAAAATACGACAGATAAATCGTTGCGTTAGTACAACCATCTGGAAAAATTAATTCCGTATATATAGAATCAGTCAACCCGCCAGTTGGATCAGTTGGATCAACAGGAGAAATAGAATAAAGGTCTACATAATCAATAAAAAAGTGAGAGCCGATTGAGTCAATATTAGTAAGCGTGTTAATTAATGTATCTCCAGCTAAAATAACAGTATCTGATACTTGGTATATTGAGCCCTCCTCAATCAGTGTAACATCGTCTTCAATTAGAGAATAGGAACTCATCGAATAGTTAATATGGATAGTATCGTGCCCTATTATACTCAAAATGTAATCTTGATCTGAAGCAAGTAAATCAAATTGAAAAGGGGCTGAACTTTCACTGCAGATCGACGGATTTAAATTAATAACGGAATCTACTGAGTAAACCTGTAGCATCACTGTCGCATTAACACAACCATCGGACAAAAATAACTTCACATAAATTGAAGAGTCAGTAGCTTGCGCAAAGACTGCTTGACTCAAAAAAATAACAATACTTAATAATTTTAATAGTGGCTTCATAACATTTTATTATATTTATTTAATAATGTAAATATATGACTAATAGATATTATATTATCTTTTTTGTTAATATTATTTAGTTTTTTCTCAAACAAAAAAAGGCTTCCATAACGGAAGCCTTTTTTTGTTAAAAATTTTTAAATACTATTAATCTCTAAAATAAATCTTCTCAGCAACTTGTCCTTTATTGGTTTGCATTACTTTGATATACAAACACTTGTCAAGCGTTTTAATTTCTTTACCTAGTAGATTGAAGTAAGTAGTGTTGTATACTTCAAGAGGTGTTGTATTTTCTTCTAATGAGAGCGAAGAATTTATGGTAAACATTCCGTTTAGTAATTCTGAAGGTCCACTCATAACACCGTCGGCAACTACTTCTGCTCCTGAAGGACGAAGTAAACCCCAGCCAATTCCATTGCCATCCATATCACCCGTAAATATGGAGTAAAGGTCTTCAATGTTAAATGGACCAAACACAAGGTAACCGTCAACTAAAGTAGGTGTAAATTCAAAACCACTTGCATCGATAATAGAAATCAATACATCAGATTGTTCCAAAATAAGAACCATCTCATCTTCTTCCATATCCATGCTAACAAAAAGCGACATCATGTTGTCAAATATAGCTGAATCAAATCCTTCGTTATTTTCAGAACCTGGGAAACCATCTTCCCAAGGACAGTCAAAATCAGTTGAATCGTCCCAACCGTCGTTGTCCCATGGCCATTCGTTGTCGTCATCATCGTCATCATCATCGTCGTCATCGTCTTCTTCATTCGCTTCGTAAATACCAATGAGCTCTTCACATGCTTCAGAATTTCCATTTGTACATTCTGCAAACAATTCTAGAGCTCCACAAGCCATCCAATCTCCAGAAGCACATGCCATTTCCAATTCGGCCAAAAGCTCTTGAGTATCTTCATCATCTTCCCAAGGATTGTTCACATCTGTTGAGTCAAAATCCCAAAAATCGTCGTTCCAACCAGGTCCATTCCAATCTTCGTCAATACCTTCTTCTCCACAGATGGAATAGATGAATTCTTCTGTTGGGATATTTATTATCTCAAATAAATTAACTTCAACCATTTCACCATTGCTGCATAATATTTCGATTACGGAGTTTTCTACATCCGTTGAATCGTCCCAATCATCATTGTCCCAAGGCCATTCGTTGTCGTCATCATCGTCGTCATCATCGTCCTCTTCTTCATTCGCTTCGTAAATACTAATGAGCTCTTCACAAGCTTCTGTATTTCCATTCGTGCATTCTGTATACAATTCTAATGCTCCACAAGCCATCCAATCTCCAGAAGCACATGCCATTTCTAATTCGGCCAAAAGCGCTTGTATATCTTCTTCATCTCCCCAAGGATTGTCTACATCTGTTGAGTCAAAATCCCAAAAGTCGTCATCCCAATCAGGCCCATTCCAATCTTCATCAATACCTTCTTCACCACAAATAGAATAGATGAATTCTTCTGTTGGCATATTTACCATCTCAAATAAATTGACTTCAACAGTTTCTCCATTGCTACATAAAATTTCGATTACGGAGTTCTCAACATCAGTTGAATCGTCCCAACCCATACCTGGACTATCAATTCCTGGATCAGTTGCATCCCAATCATCGTTGTCCCAGGCCCAATCATCTTGATTATCACAATCAAAAAGGTTGGCAAGAATTTCTATAGGCAAATTTTGAAAATCAGTAATATCAACCGCAATAGAGTCACCATTGCACTCAACATACATAATGTTTTCTGAGCCAGGAAATTGTGCAAAGGCCAATTGGCTCAACACTAAGGAAAATAAAAGTATAGTTTTTTTCATAATAATTGGTAAAAAAGTTATACAAAAAGATTAGCAATAGTTATGCCAAAGCACCTATTTTGAAAACATTAACAATTAATATACACAGTCAATCTGGTAAAATTATGACCACTTAAATAGATTAAGAAGAATCGTATAATGTGAAGGAAAAGAAGCCTTAACAACAACAAGCCCCTTGGTAATTGGATGAATAAACTCAAGACTTAGTGCATGTAAAAACAATTGAGGTGTTTTAAAATCTGAAGCAAACATGCGGTTGTGAAAACGATCACCGTATTTAGGGTCGCCTACGATGGGATGGCTTATTTTATTCAAATGAATCCTGAGTTGATGCAAACGACCTGTTGTTGGTTTTAACTCCAGCAAACTGTAGCGTGCGTTTTGATAGGGATGCACAGGAATAGGCAACGTAATCTCTTTTAATTTTTTATAAACCGTACAGGCTTCTTTGTATGCATTGGCATCTCTTCCTTTAACCGGAGAATCGATTACTCCAGACTCAGGCGCATGCCCACGAACAATGGCATAATAGGTTTTCTGTATTTTATTTTGCACAAACAGGCTTTGAAAAACAGGTACCTCTTGGCGCTTTTTAGCCAATAAAAGCACACCTGAGGTTTTGCGATCTAGGCGATGTAATGGATACAGCTTTTGAGTAAGCTGCGCCTCTAGCAAGTCTAATAAGGTAGCTTCGGTATCCATATTACGGGCCATGTAAGAGCGATGTACCAGCATATTACAAGGCTTATTAACAGCAATCAAGTAGTCATCTTGGTAACAAATTTCAAGAGTCATACATGGTTATTTACTTAAAAGCTGCTTGAGTATTTGCGGGCCACTTTTGAGCGATTTTACGGCCCAATCAATTCTTTTGTCTTGCAACTCTCCCTCGGATAACATCCAGTTTACTTCAGATTTTTTAAGCCGAGTAACCACATCGTGTAAAACCAAAGCAGCCGAAACAGAAATATTGTAGCTTTCGGTAAATCCATACATGGGTATGCGCACATAGGAGTCTGCCTGCTCGAGCACCAAATCCGAGAGTCCGCTTATTTCTGTTCCAAAAAAGAAAGCGGATTTCTGATTTACGTCAAAATCCGGAAGCATTACATCATTACTGTGAGGAGTGGTGGCTACTATTTGGTAGCCTTGCTTGCGCAGTGCATCTATACAGTCTTGGGTATTGTTTTCCTTCTGGTAATAACTGTGCAGATCTACCCATTTTTCGGCACCCATGGCTACGTCTTTTGAAGGCTTGTACTCATTGCTATTGGAAATAACATGTAAATCCTGAATTCCAAAACAATCGCAGGTACGAATAACAGCACTGGCGTTGTGCGATTGAAAAATATTTTCTACAGCCACCGTGAAATGCCTCGTTCTGTTGGCCAAAACCTCTTCAAAGCGATGGATCCGCGTTGGATTTAAAAATTCGTGCAATTCCTTTAAAAGCTCACTTTTATTCATGGGTACAATGTAAGAATTTTTTGGTTTTTTTATTTCTAAAAGAACACGGGCTAAAGTAAGACGAAGTAAAAGCGTAAAACAGGGCATTTTAATGCCGTGTAATTTTTAAGGTCAATGCCTTAAATTTAGTATTTTTACACGCTTAAGGAACTGATTTATGAAACGTTATTTTTTAGAACTCTTTGGAACTTTTGCGCTGGTGTTTTGCGGTGCCGGAGCTATTGTTATGAACGATGCCAGTGGTGGAGCTGTAACACATGTGGGTATTGCCTTAACTTTTGGCCTAATTGTTATGGCCATGATTTATTCCATTGGAGCGCAATCGGGCGCTCATATTAACCCTGCCGTTACCATTGCTTTTTGGGCTTCGGGTACATTCGATAAAAAAGACGTATTTCCCTACGTAGCAGCACAAATTACAGGCGCTGTACTGGCCTCTACCGTTCTGTATTGTTTATTTCCGGAGCATGCCACACAAGGCGCTACTCTGCCTTTAAACTCTTACAGCCAAGCCTTTGTTATAGAGGCATTGTTGAGTTTTATTTTAATGTTTGTGATTGTTAACGTTTCTGAAGGTTCTAAAGAAACCGGTAAAATGGCAGGTATTGCCATTGGAGGTGTGGTGGCTTTGGAGGCTCTTTTTGCCGGACCCATTACGGGCGCTTCCATGAATCCGGCTCGTTCTATTGGGCCAGCACTATTCTCTGGAGAACTGCAGTATTTAAGTCTTTACAGTGCTGCGCCAATTGTAGGAATGCTACTAGCCACTTTGTTTTGCAAACTTACGCAAGCAAAAGCAGCCTAAATAAAGTGTCGTTCTAGAAAAAAAGTATATTTTAGCAGAAATTTAGAGAGGTGGCCGAGTGGCTTAAGGCGCACGCTTGGAAAGCGTGTATACAGCAATGTATCGGGGGTTCGAATCCCTTCCTCTCTGCAAGGGCCTATTTCAAGGCCAATCGATTTTTTCAAATCATTGATTTTCAGATGTTTTAAGAAAGCACCATTTTTCATAAAAGGTGCTTTTTTGCATACCTTAATGTAATAATGGTGTTTGCCTAAATTGTTAGGCAAATACTTATCTCACAACAACACTTTTTTGGTGTCAAGTCAAAAAAACTTGACACGCATGCTGGCTAATAGTTAAGAATTTTACTCAAAATTAAATACTATGGGTTACTTAAAAGTGTATTACTTCATAAGAAGGAAAGTAAATAAAAAAGGGAGAGTTCCTATTTATTGCCGCATGCAAATGAATGGCAAAAGAAAAGA
>Ga0102816_1000452_pt1 | contig 16895 bp, 17 predicted proteins | sample ColrivemetaGS545_FD_84509 | JGI IMG/M metagenome (GOLD analysis project Ga0102816, IMG submission 84509) | Estuarine microbial communities from the Columbia River estuary - Flood tide non-ETM metaG S.545 | ecosystem: Environmental > Aquatic > Marine > Intertidal zone > Estuary | place: USA...
ACCTATGGCCAAAGTCAAAATAGAACAGATGAATACGGTAGGTAAAGCGCTCGTAATTAGTCCTGTACAAAATAGAAAGGAAGAGAACAAAGAAACCCCAAAACCCCAAAACAAAAGTAAAGTTGCATAGTAACGAATAAAAAAAAAGGTTAAAACAAAGGCTACAGTTGGCCTAGCATACCGTAAAAATGTTGCTATTTGAGCAGATTCTACTTGGCTGTAGTTCATAATTTCACTCGCATACAATGCAATAATATCTGTTGTTTTGTACCCCATATAAGCACACAAAACAATAACCATTAAGAGTAAAACAGAGGGCAGTCTTAACACTTCAAATACCTTACCAACAGAGATCGTGTCATCAACAACAGCTGCCTCTTTATCAGTATTTAATTTCATAAAATTCCAAACTAACAAACCAACAAGTGCAACAATCCCAGATGATAAATAGATTACATATGTAAAGGCATTTCTAGTTTCACTTAGCGTAGATAGAGCACTGTCATCGTTCATAAACAAAGCAAACAATACGACACTGGCACTGCCAATAAAAGCACCAACAACACCTCTACCAGCCTCTAAAAGCCCAAAAGACTTTACCTGTGAAGTCGATGTACCCCATATTCGAGCGGCTTTTATCATGGGCGCCCAAAATAAAAAAACAGTGGTAAAACCCCAATACCCATAGAGTAATTTTAACATAAAATAGCTCGGGTAACTCGCGTACATCAAACCGCCTAAAGAAGTAAGCCACAAAGAACTGGCAATGAGTTTCCCTGGCATATATTTATCTGCAATTAGACCTCCAAATAGATACGAGATAACCGCAACAAACCCGTATACTGAAAAACAAAAACCAAGTTGAATATTGTCTATTTGAAACACTTCTAGTACCGTTGGTCTAAAAATTCTACTAAGTACATAAGGAAGGAAGAAAATAGATTCTGCGGCAAGAATTAAAAGGGCAAGATACAGGCTAGAAATAGTTGATTTACTCATTACAATATTTTATATAAATCTATGAAAATAATACATCATGAAAGTTTAAAAAAGAGGTTTCCCGTAGTTACAGTTCTATTTACGGTCAAATATTGGTTTAAATCCAAAGAAAAAAACTGGATTATTAGGTAAAAAAAAAGCCACTCTAACGAGTGGCTCAGTCAAGTGCAAAAATAAAAAACACTCGAGGAAAAAAAGATTCTACTTATCTTAGGGAAAAACGTTTAACAACGCTTCCGGATGAGTATACATCAAATATAATAGTATTTAATGTTGCCTTATTAATTCTTTTACCAAGTACATCAATTGAATACAAATAGGTTTGATTTTCGATTGCTAAAGACTCCTCTATGCTTAACCCTTCTTCAGGTATAAGCACCGCATCAATTACATGCACCACTCCATTTGAGGTTTCGATGTTTGCTGCGGTAACCATTGCATTGTCTATGTATACTCCAGTAGAGTCAATCATTACTTCAAGCTCACCACCTGCAATTGTTGGTACCATCATGCCATCATAAAGATCTGTTGAAAGTGCTGAACCAGCGAAAACATGGTGCGTTAGTATAGTTGTTAATTGACCTGAAGGATCTTCTAGCAAAGTGGCAACTAATCCTTCTGGCAACAAAGCAAATGCGGCATCTGTTGGCGCAAAAACGGTAAAAGGACCGTCTCCACTTAAAGTTTCAAACAATCCTGCTGCGCCTACTGCCGCAGCTAATATGGTGTGATCTTCTGAACCGACAATAATGTCTACTACAGTGTTGGACTCTACCTCTGCCTCTGGAAGTAATACTGCATTTATGACGTGAACTACACCGTTGTCTGCTGTTAGATTAGCAACAGTTACCATAGCACCATCAATGTAAACTCCATTGCTATCAATACTCACCATAAGCTCAGTACCGGCTACTGTAGTAATCATCATTCCATCATAGAGATCAGTTGAAAGAGTTGAACCTCCACTTACATGGTGTGTTAAAATAGTAGCTAAAGCACCTGTTGTATCAGCTATTAGTGACTCTACAGTCCCCTCAGGCAACAAAGCAAAGGCTGCATCTGTTGGAGCAAAAACCGTAAATGGTCCTCCTGTGTTTAATGTTTCAACTAAGCCTGCTGCTCCAACTGCCGCAGCTAATGTTGTGTGATCTTCTGAACCGACTATTATGTCTACTATTGTTGTTTGAGCAAAACCTAAGGTTGAAATTGCCAAGCTAATGTTAAGTAAAATTCTTTTCATTTGAATAACTTTATTTGTTTATAGTTATGCAATGATAGTTCAAAAATTAGTTTTGTACAACTTTTAAGCATGAAAGTTATCCAAAATGATGTTTTTGTCTAAATTATTTAGCGAAAGTTTTGTAATTATTTTTTATAAAATTGAGAAAGGTTTTTTTTTAATTTCTCAATCTTTGGCGAGATCACAACACTGCAATAAGGTGCCGTTTGATTGTTAGCGTAATAATTCTGATGAGAAACATCGGCAGAATAAAAGGACTCAAATGGGACCAATTGAGTTACTATACCTCCATCAAATACAGTTGAGTTTAGTTCTTGAATTACATTTTCAGATATATCCTTTTGGAACTGGTTGGAGTACAAAACAATTGATCGATAGTGCTCACCAACATCATAACCCTGCCTGTTAAGCGTTGTAGGATCGTGCGTAGCAAAAAATACTTTTAATAGATTTTCTAAATTTATCTCTTGGTTATTGAATGATATTTCACAAACCTCTGCATGATTTGTACTTCCATAAGCAACATCAGTATATGATGGATTTTTAAGTGTACCTCCTGAAAAGCCAGAAACTACTTTGTGAACTCCAACAACATTTTCAAAGACTGCTTCTACACACCAAAAACATCCTCCACCCAAATAAATTTTATCCATATCTACAGTATTTGCGATTTCATCTTCTTTTAACGTAACACTTACTACAATTTCATTTCTTCTGTTTAGTAATTTATAAGGAGCATCGTAAACGTAAATCTGAAAATCTTTTTGATGCGCTATATTGTTTTGCTCTAAAACAGCAATTAGCTTTTGCTTATATTGAGCTTCTTTTTCAGGATTCGAAAATCCAGAATATTGAATCGCAGCTTTGATTGAAGAAGGTACAGAATAAATTGAAACTTCAGCTGAAGAAGGCTTTGGAAGTGAAGAAATCGTATATTGATCTGGCATAATAAAAGCCATCTCGTAATTATTGTTGGGTTTAATAACAACCGGAGACGTCATGGCTATTTTCTCATTAGTACTGTTATTCCCAAAAATATAATTGGCCACTTTACCAAATGAATTACTTCTTTCAACAGAATCTTCTGGCGTATAAGAAGCATAAATCATTTCATTGTAAGCACGAATTTCAACGCGATCGTGAACTTGAACTATTTTGTAACTGGCTGTTTCAGTTTTAAAAAAAGCATTTATGGAATACCCCACAAATAGGACAGAAACACCAACAATAAGAGCTATTTTTAACATATGGAATGATGGTTGAAATTTAATTATACAAAATTAAGTAAAACGCGGAAATAATCAACCTTATCTATAAGAATACAAATCTAGAAAACAAACAATAAATATTCTGCCTTGGTTTAATTATGATATGTAATAAAATAGACTCTAAATTAAAAAGGCATAATAATTGAAGTTTAAAATGAAAAACCTCCCATGAAAAAGATACTTATAGTGCTATGTCTTGTTACATTTAGTACGACACTAAAAGCACAATTCACCTCAGACATGACATATACGTCTATTGAGGGCAGCAGCATTAATCCAAGTTCCATATTAGAAAACGGGCAATACATATACTTAGACTTTTTTTCTACAACTTGCGGTGCGTGTAATAGTGTGGCGCCAGAAATAAATAATGCATACAATAACTATGGCCAAAACAACGAAAACATCTTTATCATTGGCGTAGATAATTTCTCCTCGGCTACTGCCTGCCAAAATTTTTCGAGCACACACAATTCAGCATTCCCAATTGTAGCTGGACAAGAAGGTGGAAATTCAATATTTTCATCATTCAACCAAACAAGCTACCCTAGTGGAATACTTATAGCTCCTTCGGGAGAAATAGTGGCTAACATGAATTATCCTTCTGTAGCCAATTTGACCGAAAGTCTCGAATTGTATGTTAACCCACTAAGTGATTGCGATCTCATTACATTAAACACTGTAGTTTTAAATATGCAAAGCAATATGATTGAACTTGAAGTAACCACTAACACTTCATTTCTTTACGATTATCCTGCTTTTATTGTTCTAAACGACAACAACGACACAATTGCTGTGGAAGAAGTAAACTACTATGGCCTAAGCGGGACATCGGAGCACATCTTAAATGTAGAATCTGATTTTTACCTATGGTCGGAAGAGTTGAGACTCGAGCTATACTCTGGCTTTGGAGAAACATTAGAATGTTCCTACGATTTTAATAAAGAAACCATAGCAAAAGTTGGCTGTACAGATATTGAGGCTGGAAACTACAATTACAATGCTGAAGAGGACAATGAATCTTGCTTGTACAACTTAAGTTATTTTGAAACTTATATAGACTTGAATGCGGGATGGAACATAATTGGATGCACTTGCCAAAACCCAATTGATGCAATCAATGCGCTTTATCCTTACCTAGAAAAAATAGTGATCGCAAAAGATTATCTAGGAGCTGCATATCTTCCAGAATTCGGTTTTAATGGCATCGGAAATTTAGAACCGGGATTTGGATATCAAATAAAACTGAGTGAAAGTGTCGAAAACTTTAATTTATGCAACCTGTAAAACAATAAAAAAGGAGTGTAAAAACACGTATTTACACGAATAATTCAATCTCTTTATCACATAATCCAACACAAGATTTTAATTAACCTTTGCAAATCCCTTTTTTTAACTAAATTTGCATTGAATAAATTGAAATTATTACAACCAAATTATAAAAAAATGAAAAAGACACTTTCTATTCTGGCAATTTTTGGTTTGCTGAATTTGAATGCCCTTAATGTAGTGGCACAAGATAATGTTGAAACAGCAACTGAACAAGTAGCAGACTCATCAGGAACAGACTCATTGACTTCGGACTCTCTCACTACAGACTCTGCATCAGCAGATAGTATGGTAGCCATAGAAGAAACGACTCCAGTAGTAGAAGAATTAGCAGAAGAGCCAGAAAGTTTTCATCAAATTTTAAAAGAAAAGTTTATTGAAGGTGGTGCTGGATTTATGGGTGTCGTATTAATTACGCTTATTTTAGGTTTAGCTTTAGCTATAGAGCGAATTATTTACCTTAACATGGCGACTACAAATACAGATAAACTTTTAACCGATATAGAAGATGCACTGAAAGCAAAAGGTATGGAAGAAGCAAAAGAAGTTTGCCGAAACACACCTGGACCAGTTGCCTCCATATTTTACCAAGGTTTAGAGCGTTCTTCTGAAGGTTTAGAAATGGTTGAAAAATCTATTGTTGCCTACGGATCGGTTCAAATGGGACGTCTAGAACGAAATACTTCTTGGATTGCATTATTTATTGCACTCGCTCCAATGCTCGGATTTATGGGAACAGTAATCGGGATGATTGGTGCCTTTGATGCAATTGAAGCAGAAAACAACATATCTCCAGCATTAGTTGCGGGGGGTATTAAAGTAGCCTTACTGACAACAGTATTTGGATTGATAGTAGCGATGATTCTTCAAGTATTTTACAACTACATTATCTCTAAAGTAGATAGTCTAGTAAATTCAATGGAAGACGCTTCGATTACTTTAATCGACATCTTAGCTCGTCAAGAGGCTACAAAAAAATAAATTTACTAACCGTCTAAACTTTTTGAAATGGAAGATTTCATAACAAATTACGGTATAGTACTTACCTATATTCTACTGGGAGTAGCAGCCTTTTTGGCTTTAGCTTTTCCTATTAAGCAACTTATGTCTCAGCCCAAAAAGGCGAAACAAATAGGGATTGCATTGGGTGGATTATTGGTAATATACATTATCGCTGCATTGCTAGCATCAGATGAAGTTTCTGCACACTACGCTAAATTTGGCGTTACCGAAAGCATCTCTAAGCAAGTAGGTACTGGATTATTCTTATTTTACATACTCGGTGCAGGCGCCATAGCATCTGTTATATACGCTGAAGTATCTAAAATGCTTAAATAATAAGCATATGTCTAGAAGAACATTACCCGAAATTAATGCAGGTTCGATGGCAGACATCGCCTTCTTGCTCCTTATTTTCTTCCTTGTAACAACTACAATGGATGTAGATACGGGATTGGTACGAAAATTACCAGCGATGCCAGAAGAAGAAGAAATCATAGACGATTCTCAGATAAAATCTAAGAATATTTATGTGGTTTTGGTGAATGCAAAAGACCAGCTTTTAGTTGAAGAAGAGTTGATGGATGTTTCACAATTACGTGAGGGAACAAAAGCATTCTTAGACAACTGGGGCAAAAACCCTGAATTATCTGACAATCCTCAAAAAGCGATTGTATCGTTGCAAAACGATCGTGGTACATCCTACGAAATGTATATTAAAGTACAAAATGAACTTTCTGCTGCTTATAGAGAATTAAGAGATCGAGAAGCGCAAAAAAAATTCGGTGCATATTATGCCGAATTAGAAGGAGAGAATAAGAAAGAAATACGCAAGATGTATCCTTCTAAAATTTCTGAGGCTGAACCTAAAAAAGTAGGAGGAAACTAATGAGTCGTTTTAAAAAGAAAAAAGGTGGAGGAACACCTGCCATGTCTACAGCTTCGCTTCCAGACATCGTTTTTATGCTATTGTTCTTCTTTATGGTAACTACTGTAATGAGAGAAACTACTCTAATTGTAGAAAACAGCTTACCGAAAGCTTCTGAAATTAAAAAAATTGAAGACAAATCACTTTGTAGTTATATCTATGTTGGTGCTCCAGTGAGTGGAATGAAAACTAAATTTGGTGCTGAACCTCGAATACAACTCAACGATTCGTTTAAATTAGCCTCTGATATACAAGAATTTGTTGCAGCTAAAAGAGAAGCTACAGCAGAAGAAAAAAAGCCGCAACTTATCACCTGTATAAAAGCAGATGTAGGTGCTAAAATGGGCCTTATAACAGACATAAAACAAGAACTAAGGAAAGCGCAAGCATTCAAAATTAACTACGCTACCTATGAGAGTTTTGAGTAACTCAAGGACCTATAATATAAAAAGGGAAGTCTTACGACTTCCCTTTTTTTTTACACAAAAAGCAATCTTATTTTTGTGCAAGCGGGTTAACTATAGAATACGAAGTACCAAACAACACGAGCAAAGCAACAAGAAAAACACTCCAATCGTTTACACCAAAAGACTCTAAGTAAGCAGGCATCAAGTTATGTTGTATAAAGTAACTTAATAGTATTAGGATTGTATTGTAAAAAAAGTGAACGTAAATAGACGATCGTAAACTGCCCGAATAAACGAAAACATACCCAATAAAAGCACCCAGAAAAAAGCGTGGTAAAACTGCATGATACTGCATATGTATTACACTAAACAAAAAAGCGGTTATCCAAACTGAAAAATGAATTGAATTGGACCAATTCTTAAATAAATTCTGAAGGAGGCCTCTAAACAACAACTCTTCTCCTAGTGCAGCAACCACTCCCATAATTAAAACAATATACGCTAAATCCAATACAGAATCCATAATTAAAAACTGCGCAGTAAGCTGCATAGATTGCTCTTCGGCAAGTTTTAAAAAACTTAAAAACTCAGGCAGAGGTAAATCTTCATTTAAAGAACCCAAGAAATTAGCAATAGGAACCATAGCTAGGGCAATAAAAAATAACTTTAAAATAGACCATCTAGATAGTTGAACATTTAACTTAAGAGATTGAAATGCAGGTAAGCCACGTAAATGAAGAAACAAAAAAGGCGGCAACACAAAGGTCCCTATTGCGTTAAATAACTGCATGGCCTTCATCGCCTCAATCAAATTTTGGTTTGATGGATCGAAAACTTGCTGAGAACTCGAGAAAAAACTGATTCCGAAAACGACCTTGCAAAATACAGCTCCTAGTAAATAAGAACTTATCAAGCAAGCTAAAATGACAACTAAAAGCAAATAAAGAAGTGTAGAATAGGTCGTCTTTTTCCAAATACCTTTTGTCTGATCTATGATCTTTAATCCCATGTGTTTTTTGTATTTTTGGCAAAATTTAGAATTGTGGTAAAGATAGGAAATATTGAACTTGGAGAGTACCCTTTATTACTTGCTCCGATGGAGGATGTAAGTGATCCTCCTTTTCGTGAGTTATGCAAACAACACGGGGCTGATTTGATGTATACCGAATTTATATCTTCAGAAGGACTTATTAGAGATGCCGCTAAAAGCGTTCAAAAGCTAGATATTTTTGAATACGAACGTCCTATAGGAATTCAGATTTTTGGCTACGACATAGGCTCAATGAGAGAAGCAGCCGAAATTACGGCCCAGGCAAAGCCCGACATAATAGACATCAACTACGGTTGTCCAGTTAAAAAAGTAACCTGTAAAGGGGCTGGAGCAGGCATACTTCAAGACATCCCTAAAATGGTTCGGATGACTCAAGAAATTGTAAAATCCACAAACATCCCGGTAACCGTAAAAACCCGATTGGGTTGGAACGAAGAGAGCAAACACATTGTAGAAGTAGCAGAACGATTGCAAGACGTAGGTATTCAGGCAATTTCTATTCATGGAAGAACACGTAAACAAATGTACAAAGGCGAAGCCGATTGGACTTTAATTGCAGAAACAAAAAACAATCCTCGGCTTCATATACCCGTATTTGGCAATGGTGATATAGACTCACCAGAAAAAGCTAAAATGATGAAAGAGCGTTATGCCGTTGACGGCATGATGATAGGTAGAGCATCCATAGGGTATCCATGGATTTTTAATGAAATTAAACACCTTCTAGAAACTGGCAACAAACTTAGACCACCAAGCATAGAAGAACGCGTAGCAGCTTGCAAACAACACTTAGAAAGAGCGCTAGCCTGGAAAGGACCTATTCTAGGGGTAGTAGAAACAAGAAGACATTACACCAACTATTTTAAAGGAATGTTTGGCGTAAAAGAGTACCGAAAGAAACTAGTTACTACAGATGCTCCAGAAGAGCTTTTTGAAATACTCGAAGAAATTGCTGAAAAGTTTAAAGACCACCAATTTTAAAACACCAATTCTAAAAAATCGTTAATGCTGCTGAATAAACTTTTGTTTAAGTAAACGAACTGGAATAAATGTAATGAGTATTCCCAAACTCAAAACAGTGCACACAATTAAAATTACGTCTTTATAATGAACCTCTACAGGGTAAGAATTTACAATAAAAGAACCCTGAGAACCCAATTGAATAAACCCAAAATGTTGCTGAAGCAAACATACAGAAACACCTAAGACTAAGCCAAGCCCACCTCCAAAAATAGTAATCAGTAAACCCTCATAAAAAAATATTTTTTGAATGGTTTTTACAGGAGCACCTAGCGCCCATAAACTTGATATATCTTTTCTTTTTTCAAGAACAATAATTACTACAGAGGCAACAATAGTGAAGGTCGCTATAAGCAAAATAAAAGCTAAAATAAAAAATATAGCCCATTTTTCTGTTTGCAACACCTTGTACAAAAATTCTTGTTGTTCGTAACGATTTTTAACTTCAAAATCACTCCCGAAATGCATCTGCAGCGACTGCTTTACCTCACTTAAATCATGCGAACCAGCGATGGAAAAAGCCAAACTTGTTAACGCAAGAGGTTTGTCTAAAAAATCTTGAACAACACCCAAATCAGCAAGAATATAAGCTGCATCATATTCTGGCTGAACAGCATAAATACCCGCCAGCATAAACTGCTTTTCTTTAAAGGCTTGCGAATTGTTAATCGTAGCGTTTGCTTTTTGATTTGGAACAAAAATTTTCAAAACCTCATTAACAGAAGCGGATAGTGTATAAGCTAAAGACTGGCCGATTACAGCCCAATTATCAGTATCTAAATCGGTATAACTACTTCCTTTAATAATATGGCTTTTAATGGATTTAGAGGAGTTAGCAGGCCACAAATGCACCCCTTTTAACAGCGCTATTTGCTCTTTATTTGCCACCCTTAGCAACACTTTTTCTTGATAAACCTGCTCAACAGCATCCCAGGGAGCCAAACTTTTTAACTCCTCAAAACCACTATCTGTTAAGGTAAAACTCTTCGAAACGGCAGAAGTAACCTCAAAATCGGGATTAACCTCCTGGTACATGGATTTGATAAGGGTTTCAAACCCATTAAAAACAGAGAGAACGACAACAAGAGCTAGCGTACCTACTGCCACACCTAGTACAGAAATTGCAGTAATGCTGTTTACAGCATTTTTACTCTTTGACGAAAATAAATAGCGACGTGCTATGTAAAGAGCAACATTCAAAACTAGTCTAGAATTGAAGGATCGTCTCCTTTTAAAAGACGTTCAATGTTCTCTGCATAATCAACAGAGTCGTCTGTATAGAAAGACAATTCGGGAACAATTCTTAACTGATGACGAACAAGTTTACCCAACTCATTTCTAATTTCAGCACTCTTTATGCTTACAGCCTTTAAAAAGGCTTCCTTATCAGTTAAAGGAAAGGCACTTAAATACACCTTAGCATAAGACAAATCTGGACTCATGCGAACCAAAGAAACCGATACAATAGCGCCAGGAGCTATTGAACTCACCTTACTCATTAGTATTTGGGCGACGTCTTTCTGAATTTGACGCGCAACTTTTTTCTGTCTTGTACTTTCCATTTGCCAAAGATAAGGAATCAAATTGGTTCTATACCCTTACCAAGCGATTCACATAGATTAACAAATAAGATTTAAGGTATATGAAATTGAATAGTATATTTGCATACAGCTAACAATCTGAAAAAAGAAGAAAAACTGAATGAACGATTTTTACAAAATCTTAAAATTTGCATATCCATACAAGCGTATGGCCTTGTTAAATGCTTTGCTTAACATACTATCAGTCGTATTTGGATTGTTTTCCTTTACATTGATTATTCCTATGTTGGGTATTCTATTTGACACACAAGAAGTTACAAGCCTAAAACCATCAGGTGAAATGTCACTTGAATACTTTAAAGATTATTTATCTTATTGGTTAAACTCATCCATACAAAAAATAGGCCCCTCTAAAGCATTGGGCTATATATGTATTGGAATTGTTTTTGCCTTTTTCTTAAAAAACCTTACCCGATATCTAGCGCAATACACATTAGTACCCATAAGAACTGGTATTTCTAGAGACTTAAGAAGAGCACTACATACAAAGATTTCTGTACTCTCTATTTCTTATTTCTCAGAAAAAAGAAAAGGAGACTTAATGTCTAGAATGACTACAGATGTAAATCAAGTAGAAAACTCTATGATGAGTACCTTAAGTTTAATCGTTAGGGACCCGGTAAACATTATAAGTTCGGTTTTTTTATTGCTAACCATGAGCACTAAACTAACCCTAGTTGTGTTCTTTCTTTTTCCCGTTGCAGGGATTATTATTGGGAACATTGGAAAAAGTTTAAAAAAGAAATCGCAAAAAGGACAAATTCAAATTGCTCGAATCTTATCGGCTATTGAAGAAAATATTTTCGGACTTAAAGTCATTAAAGCATTCAATGCCGAAAAGCAAATAAACCAAAAGTTTGAAGAAGAGCTTGGGAAACACCAAAATATAATGTCGAGTATTCTCAGACGAAGAGATTTAGCCTCTCCGATGAGTGAGTTTTTGAGTACTATGGTAATGGTTGTTGTTATTTGGTACGGAGGAAATTTGATTTTTGAGAGCCAAGACAATCCAACTTCGAACTCTTTAAGTCCTCAAGCATTTATTGGCTTTATTGTAATCTTCTCGCAAATATTACCCCCAATTAAGTCACTTTCTCAAGGCTATTACAACATACAAAGAGGCTCGGCATCGGCACAACGAATCACAGATATTTTAGAGGCAGAAATTGAAGTAAAAGAAAAGGAAAACGCCATACCGATTCAAACTTTTAAAAATTCTATTGAATTCAAAAACACCTCTTTTGGCTATACCAGTAAAAGTGTGTTAAATAATTTAAACTTAAAAATCAAAAAAGGACAATCTATTGCTTTGGTAGGACAGTCTGGCGGTGGTAAAAGTACTTTAGCTAATTTAGTAACACGGTATTATGATGTAACCAAAGGAAGTTTAGAAATCGATGGACACAACATTAAAGACTATAAAGTTGGCGACTTAAGAAGATTAATGAGTATTGTTACGCAAGATGCCATCCTATTTAACGACAGTATTTTTAACAACATAGCATTGGGGATAGACAATCCAGATCCTGAAAAAGTGATGGAGGCTGCTAAAATTGCAAACGCTCATGAGTTCATCTCAAAATTTGAGGAGGGATACCATCATAATATTGGCGATGGTGGACACAAACTTTCTGGAGGGCAAAAGCAACGTTTGAGTATCGCAAGAGCCGTTATGAAAAATCCACCGATTTTAATATTAGATGAAGCAACCTCAGCACTTGATACCGAATCGGAACGATTGGTGCAAGACGCCTTAACTAAACTTATGGCAAACAGAACCTCACTTGTAATTGCCCACCGTCTCTCCACCATACAAAAAGCAGATACAATTGTTGTTATTAACGATGGAGCGGTTGTTGAGCAAGGTACCCATGAAGAATTACTTAAAATTGAAGGGAACTACCACAACCTTCACCACATGCAAAACCTAAACTAATGATTGAAAAGATTGAACACATAGGAATTGCCGTTAAAAATATAGAACAGGCCAATCAAGTCTATGAAAAAATTTTAGGTGTGGCTCCGTACAAAACGGAAAACGTAGCTAGTGAAGGAGTAAAAACTTCATTTTTCAATACAGGCGAAAGTAAAATTGAATTACTTGAGGCTACAAATCCGGAAAGTGCTATTGCAAAATTTATTGCTAAAAAAGGAGAGGGCGTTCACCACATTGCTTTTGGGGTAAAAGACATTCAAAAGGAAATGGAGCGACTTTCCAAAGCCGGATTTACTGTTTTAAATGAGAAACCAAAAAAAGGAGCAGACAACAAACTCGTGTGCTTTGTTCATCCTAAAAACACAAATGGTGTTCTTATTGAACTCTGCCAGGAAATAAAAATTACACTATGATTTACCATACACGAAAACTCGTAAAACCAGAAGACTTAAATGCAGGAGGTACTCTTTTTGGAGGCACCTTGTTAAGGTGGATAGATGAAGAAGCCGCTATTTATGTAATGTGTCAATTAGACAGTAGAAACATCGTTACTAAATACATGTCGGAAATTAACTTTGTAAGTCCAGCACTTACAGGTGATGTTGTAGAAATAGGATTTGAGACACTCAAATTTGGTCGAAGTTCAATTACCGTAAAATGCATTGCACGTGTAAAACAAAGTAAAAAAACAATCATTACGATCGATCAAATAGTCTTTGTACATTTAGATAAAAGCCTTAAACCAAGTCCTCACGGAATAAGCTAAGAATCTGCTCACCATCTTTTAAATGGTAGGCTTTTAGCCCGGCTTCCAAAGCTCCCTCCACATGCTGCGGAGAATCGTCGATGAAGAGCGTTTCTGACGCACTTAATTTTTGCGCTTCAACAATATGGTGAAACACTTCTGTATGGGGTTTACGCATGCCAATTTCATGAGACAAGTAAACCTTTTCAAACAACGCACAAAATTGCTCAAATAAAACAAGCCCTTCTCTTGAGGTAATTTCCTCAATATGAAAAGCATTGGTATTGCTTAATAAAAACAAACGGTATTTGTGCTTTAGTTGCTTAATGCTCTCCAATGCATCAGGCATAAACCCAATAAGCATTGCATTCCACGCTTCAATTATTTGTGTGTTTGTAACCTCTTTTGGTAAATAGGCTTGCAATTTAAGTAAGAATTCATCTTTAGAAATACGACCTGTTTCCAAATCGTCAAACAAAGAAGACTGACCAGCTTTGGCGAAAAGCGAATCGAAATCATTGATTCCTAGTGATTGAAATGCCTTAATAGTGGTTTTGTAATTAATCGCATAAATAACACCGCCTAAATCAAAAATTATATTTTTTATTCCCTGTAGCATATCTTGTAATTTCGTTGCAAGATAAACAGATAATGCGTATTATTGCACCCTAATTTAATGGTACAACGCTTTACGCACAGCATCATTTCATTAGGGCCTATAACTCAGTTGGTTAGAGTATCTGACTCATAATCAGAAAGTCCCTGGTTCGAGCCCAGGTGGGCCCACAAACAAAAGCACCTACAGCGATGTAGGTGTTTTTTTTATTTTAATGGCTTGATTTTTAAATTTGTACACCTTTCATGACCACACAAAAAAGACAAAAACATAAATAAATAAAGCGAGCAAAATCCTGTACAATAGATCCGTTTTTAAAGTCTATTTTTTCCTAAATTTGAACACGTTAATTTGTCTTTGAACCCATTAGTATGAAAAATTTCGAATTTAAAAATCCTACCAAAATTATATTTGGTGAAGGACAGATCTCCAAAATGGCGAATGAAATCCCAAAAGAGGCGAATATACTCCTTTTGTATGGTGGCGGGAGCATTAAAAAAAACGGCATTTATGCCCAAGTTAAAACCGCTCTTAAGGAGTATACTATTGAGGAATTTGGCGGCATACCTGCCAACCCTGAGTTTGCGGTACTCGAAAAAGCATTGCAGGTAATTAAGACAAAAAATATTACTTTTTTACTTGCTGTAGGGGGAGGCTCTGTAATAGACGGAACTAAATTTCTTTCGTCGGCCGCTTTGTACAAAGGTGAAGATCCTTGGGCTATTTTACAAAATAAAATACCGACTCAAAAAGGAATGCCATTTGGCACTGTACTTACCTTACCAGCCACGGGTTCTGAAATGAACTCTGGAGCAGTAATTACCCGAGCAGAAACCAAACAAAAGCTAACCATGGGTGGCCCTGGTTTGTTTCCTGTATTTTCAATTCTTGATCCGAATGTCGTATCGTCCATCCCTGAGCGACAAATAGCCAATGGACTGGCAGATGCGTTTACGCATGTTTTAGAGCAATACATGACCTATCCGGTTGGAGCCCTTCTGCAAGATCGAATTGCAGAGAGTATTTTCCAAACACTGATTGAAATTGCGCCAACTATTCTAAAAAACCAGAGCGACTATAAAACAGCCTCAAACTTTATGTGGTGTTGTACGATGGCACTTAACGGACTTATTCAAAAAGGAGTTCCTACAGATTGGGCAATTCATATGATGGGACACGAATTAACCGCTCTATACGGAATAGATCACGCCAGAACACTGGCCATTTTAACAGGGTCTCATTATACCTACAACATCGAAACAAAAAAAGAAAAACTTGCGCAATATGCCGAGCGCGTTTGGAGTGTTACAGAGGGTACTATTGATGAAAAAGCAGAAGTAGGTATTGCTAAAACAGTTGGTTTTTTCCACAGTATAGGTATCAAAACAAAACTTTCTGAATACACAAAAGACTTCAATGGAACGGCAACGGAAATTGCAAAACGCCTAAAAGATAGAGGAATGACTGCTATTGGCGAACACGGTAAGTTGACTCCTGTAGATGTAGAGAAAATTGTAACAATGGCTTATTAAAAAAACCTATTTTTATAGTTTTTTAGACAAAAAGACGGAAAAATAGTCCGTTTTGGCTTAATTTTATAAAATTATTGCACTAAAACGAAAAAAACTCCTACCATGAAAAAACACTGTATTATTATCCTAATGAGTCTTTTTACTTTTAGTCTTTGCTCCAAGGCTCAAACCACCGCAACCAACTTTACTGAGGATGATTGTAATGGTGTTTCTCATACATTATACGATGAGTTAGACGCTGGGAAAATTATTGTTTTGGCCTGGGTAATGCCTTGTGGTTCTTGTGCCTACTTCGGATCGAGAGCTTACGATGCTGTAGGTTCATTTTCAGAATCTCACCCCGATAAGGTTCAGTTTTTTTTAGTGGATGATTATGCAAATACAAACTGCTCTAACCTTAGCTCTTGGGGAAACAACAATGCTATGGAAAATCATACTGCTTTTTCTTCAAGCACTATAAGTATGGAAGATTACGGAGAGGATGGCATGCCTAAAGTGGTAGTTTTGGCGGGAAATACACATCAAATATTGTACAACAAAAACAATGGAGCAATTAGCGAACAAGGCGTTAAAAATGCAATTAATGCTGCGCTAACCTTAGCTGTTATGGAAACAGAAGAAACCCAAAAATCCATTACTAGTTTCCCTAATCCTAGCAAAGGTTTAACTACAATACAGTTTTATTTAGATGAAAATACAAATGCAACGCTAGAAGTATTCACAGTATTAGGCGAAAAAGTAAGCAGCTTAAAACTAAATCAGTACACCCCAAATACAAACACAACTGTTGATTTAGACCTCTCTAAACAGGCAAAAGGAACCTATCTGATTCATTTAAATACTGGTAAACGATCAGAAACTACCATCCTCAAACTAGACTAGCGCAAACGTCTTTTACAAGACGAATTAAGAACGCTCAAGAAGCTTGCTTGTTTGAGTAAGCTCTTTTTTTTAGTTGACTAGCCTAACCGGATAAAAAAATTCATTTTACAAGGATAGATAATGTACGACATTGTTATTTTAACTGATTCTCGCTACGAAAAACCCGAGACAACCGACTGGTATATAAACCAAGTAATATTGGAGGACACCTTACTTTTAGAAGCACTAAAAGAAAAGGGCTGTACAGTTATAAGAAAAGCATGGGACGCTCAAGACTTTGATTGGGCCTCTTGTGATTATGCCATATTTAGAACTACCTGGGAATACTTCGATCGGTATGCA
>Ga0102816_1000458_pt1 | contig 16556 bp, 18 predicted proteins | sample ColrivemetaGS545_FD_84509 | JGI IMG/M metagenome (GOLD analysis project Ga0102816, IMG submission 84509) | Estuarine microbial communities from the Columbia River estuary - Flood tide non-ETM metaG S.545 | ecosystem: Environmental > Aquatic > Marine > Intertidal zone > Estuary | place: USA...
GGATATTCTGAAACAGTCCTGGGTACCATTCAGCTCTAAGCATGAGTGGACTATGCCTGATGGATTCAATGTATCCATCAAAGTAATGCAGCATGTAGATACTCGTATCGAAGTTGATGAGCTTGACCATGCTAGGTTTACCCACAGAATGAAGGAAAACCTGGGTACCCACAAAGGTATATCATTAGCAGCTAACGTGATTCACTCAATTGACGGGTATATTGCCCGTGAATTAGTTAGACGCTGTAGCTTTGATCGTATGGAGCTGGAAGAGTGCCATATCAAGTTACTAATCCATCTTGATGGATTCAGTATGCCCGAGGTAACTAATGAGATGGTATCACTAGCATTGCTTGATGATGTTAAGGCTGGCAAGGAAAAGCTCTATTCAAACGAAGTTCTGTATAAGCTACTAGTTATCGTAGAGAAGACTTTGCTTAATACTGCCTTTGAGATGATTAGTGTGCATGATGAGTTCAAGACAATGCCCAATAACATGAACAGAGTAAGGGAAGTGTACTTGGAGCTTATGCAGGAGATGGGGGATAGTGACCTATTACAGGACATAATCAACGAGATCACTCAAAGCAATCACTCGATTAGTAAGACTCACCCAGACATAGCTTCAGTGATAGCCGATTCCAACTACTTCCTCAGCTAGCAGGGCTCCGCCCTTGTTTGTGGTTTGGCTCACAGCAAAACTAAGCAAACCGATATACTAAAAACCAGAAAATCATAAAAATGACTATGTACAGCCTATATACTGGCTGTGCGTGGTCATTTATTTTTTTAAGTACTTTAACCGGGATATTTTATGCAAACTATACAGGTTTACGCACCGGTTTCATTTGAGAAAAGCTTGACTAAAACAGCTTTTACTACTGGGGATAGTCTCGATGAAGCGGCGGAAAATATAATCAGGCTAGTCCCAGAAACCAAAAGAAATACATTAATAACTTCGCTGTGGGTTTACCACAATACGCTAGTAAAACAAATTCAAGAGCAGGTAAATCTGCTAGGAGTAAAGTAATGGAAATGACAGTAAACACGGCTGAGGCCAGAGAAAGTATTATTGACTGCATCAAAGCTGGTTTGGTTCCCATGTTGCACGGTAGCCCAGGTATTGGTAAGTCATCTATCGTTAAGTCTATTGCTGAACAATTCAATTTGAAGGTAATCGATTTGCGTTTGAGCCAATGTGATCCAACGGATCTAATGGGCTTCCCTTTCATTAACAAAGAAATTAACCGTGCTGAATACACGCCTCTTACCACTTTTCCTCTAGAAGGTGACCCATTGCCTAAGGATGAAGCTGGTAATGATATGGAAGGTTGGTTGTTGTTGTTGGATGAATTTCCATCTGCACCATTGTCGGTTCAAGCTGCTGCTTACAAATTAGTGTTGGATCACGAAGTTGGTCTACACAAGCTACACCCAAAAGTAGCTAAGGTATGTGCAGGCAATAAGCAGACTGACAATGCAATTGTTAACCGCATGGGTACAGCTATGCAGTCACGTTTAGTACACCTAGAGCTAGCAATTGATTTCAATCAATTTCTTAAATGGGCTTATGACACTTCTATGGATTTCCGTATCACTTCTTACTTGAATTTCAAGCCAGAAGCATTGCACGTGTTTAATCCGCAGAGTGACGATCATACCTATCCTTGTCCACGTACTTGGGAGTTTGTTCACAAGCTCATCAGTGGCTGGTCAAACATTGATAATGCTAAACGTCCACTGCTAGCAGGAACTATTGGTCAAGGAGCAGCGATAGAATTTATGAGCTATTGCTCCATTTACAAAGACCTACCGACTATTGCTCAAGTTGTTAAGGCACCTCTTGAAATTCCTATTTCTGAAGAGCCAAGCATTATGTATGCCATGAGCGGATCGGTTGCTAATCATATTGATAAAACCAATGTAGATGCACTGGTTAAGTACATCGACAGACTACCTCCTGAATTTCAGATTGTGACTATGCAGGAGATTGCTCGTAAGAAACAAGAACTATTGGCAACTCCATTTATTCGTAACTGGATGTTGAAAAACGCTAAAAGCATGTTCTAACAGGAAACAATTAAATGAATGAATCAGAACTAACACCGGCACTTACCAAGGCCAAGATTGGTTTAATGTTGTGCCCGAATAGTGTGTTTATCACCACTATTCTATTCTCACTTAAATTCTCTTGGACAACGTCCTTGCCGACTGCTGGTACTGATGGCCTCAATATGTTCCTTAATCCAGATTGGTTTATGGGTTTGAAGCCTGAGCAGCGAATAGGATTACTGGCGCATGAAGCGTGGCATGTTGCTTTCAAGCACATGGTACGTAGAACAATGCGTGATCCTGCTAGATGGAACTCCGCAGCTGACTACGTCATTAATGACATGTTAGTTAAATCAGGTATGCAAATACCTGATGGAGGTCTAGTTGATAGCAAGTACAGAAACATGAGTACTGAGCAGGTGTATGACATACTGGAGAAAGAAAATAAAACTCCTAATAATAATATGCCTGACCTAATCCTTTTGGACGCAAATGCCCTTCCCGATAAAGGTGCTGCGGGTAGTGGAGATAGGATCCACACAAACGCAAAAGCCCTGGATGACGCTATAACAGATCTTCTAGTGAAAGCTAAGACTCAGTCAAAAGCGCGTGGAGACCAACCTGGGACCGTTCCAGGAAGCATTGAGGTGGCACTGCAGAAGTTGCTGCACCCTAAGCTTCCTTGGAATATCATTCTAGCCAACTACATGTTTGCTCTGGCTAAGAATGACTTTTCTTTCTCACGACCCAACAGAAGATTCATGCCTGACTTTCATTTGCCCAGTGCAATATCAGAAGGGCTAAACCATGTAGCCTCTGCTGTTGATGCGTCTGGTTCAGTTTCGGATATGGAGTTCACTCGGTTCCTTTCTGAGTTGGACTTTATTAAAGAAAATATGAACCCAGAGAAGATGACTATTTTGGATTTCGACACCAAAGTGCACGAAGTGCACAAACTGAATAGAGATCAGAATGTAGCAAGTCTATCTTTCCATGGTCGTGGTGGCACCAATCTTAATTGTGTTTTTGAACACTTTGAGAAAGAAGGCAAACATGAGGTACTGATCGTGTTTAGAGATTTGTACTGCGGAAAAATTATGAAAGATCCTGGCTATCCAGTTATATGGGTATGCGTAGGCAACCCAAAAGCAGAAGTGGAGTTTGGAACATTAATCCACATGGAGGTTTAAGATGCCTAAGAACTTTTATTTAACAAATATGTTTATAGCTTTATTGACGGTCATATTAGCTGTCATGAGCGTACTTCAGATGAATGTACAAAACATGGCTGTAACCCTATTGATCATTACCAATATGCTCATGCTGAAAAATGGGGTAACAGCAATTACCTTACATGCCAGGCTAGTTAGGATGGCACGCAATATGAGCACTTACTTAGATGAAGCTGAGAGAGAAGGGAACGTTGGGCCATCTAGCTACAAGAGGTTTATGTCTAAAGTTAAGGAGGAATCCTAATGGCTACCTCAGCAAAACGAAATAATGCGCTGAGTGGTGCCCAACACAATGTGGGTAACACTGCAGGCACCGATTTCACAGGCACTATTAGTAGCAGCTCTAGTCACGTTAACAGTGTTCAGAGGAATCTGATAGAAACTCTTAAGATTAATGGTGTTGATCCAGACTGTCTTAAGCCTCCCTCAGATGATGGGTACGCAATTGTTAACTTCCGCTACAACACAAATTTCATAATGCCCTACAAACAAGCAATGATTGTTATGGACAATATGAAAAATGCTGAAATAGCTAATTCGTCATACAACACAGACAAAATAACTAAAAAAGCTTCTGACAATATTGAAATGACAACTATGAGTACTGTTACTTACGCTCGTATTAAACTAGCCAACTTATTAGGAGTTCCCTTATCGGATATTCCAGAGGACTTTACCTATGCTAAACCTGACCTCGGACCAGAATGATGCGATAGCAAAATTCTGGTCATTCATGAACGACAAAACCAGGACCATTATGGTTCTTGAAGGTGCCGCTGGTACCGGCAAGACTACAGTAGTGGAAAATATACTGCAGGATTACCATAGCCAAGCAAGGCTCAATGCTTTAGTCACTAACGGCATTGGTGATCGCTTTATGGATTACCAAGTTACTGCCACAACAAACAAAGCGTCACGAGTAATTGGTGATATTACTGGACAGGAAAGTGGAACTATACATTCTTTACTGAACCTGAAGGTTGTTTTTGGTCATGGTCAGAATGGTACATTGGCTCCACGTAAGAAGGATCAATCACCGTCATTTAGGAATACTTTGTTTATCATTGACGAAGCCAGTTACGTAAGCCAAGAACTCATGGACTTTATTACAAAGATAATTCTGCAAAGTCCAGCTAGCGGCCAAGCAGAAAAAACTTGGAATAAAGTTCTGTTCATAGGTGACCCATACCAGCTGGATCCTCCAGGAGGGACTGCAGAACCAATATTCGCAAAGCATGCTACAACAGCCACACTAACTACGGTTAGCCGTAACTTTGGACCGATATTTGATTTGGCTGCTAAGTACAAAGATGTGCTTGCTAATGGTGCTCCATTTCCTAAGATACAAGAGGTTCCTGGATTCATTACTTGGGATCAAAAAGGACCTGACTTCAAAGACAGATTGGATATTTGCTATTCAAAATACCATCACTCAGATGATGCCAAGGTACTGGCTTACACCAACCAAAAGGTAATTCAGTATAATTCTTACATCTCAAAAGCTATTCTAGGCACTGATGAAATTTCAGTAAACCAGATCATGTACACGAATAATCCAATTCCTTCACAAAGGAATGACAGCATTTTATTCAGTACAGATGAAGCAGTGAGTCTTAGTACTATCTTGGATCATCAAGCCTCAGTTCATGGCATACCAGGAAAGATGGTTCAGCTAAACTTAAAATCTAAAAACCATGTAGCTACCCACGGAAGCCAGTCTTTCTTTCTTCCTGACAGCCAGGACAAGTTGAAATACGTGCTTAGTGGCATGGCCGCTAGGAAAGAGTGGAGTGATTATTTCACTCTAAAGAACAACAGCCTGGATTTGAGACCCTCCTATGCGTGCACTGTGCACAAGTCACAGGGAAGCTCATACAAAGAAGTGTTCATCGATTTGGATGATATAGGCACATGCAAAGATCCTAAGACTATGGCACGGTTACTCTATGTAGCCTTCTCCAGAGCATCTCAAAAAGTCCACATATACGGCAACTTACCTAAGGAGATTTATAATGGGTAGAGCAACAGTACGAGAATCAATCATAGCAGCGTTGATTGGAAACCTTTTCACAAAAAAAGTAGAAAAAATTAACAACATGCTGAAGACCATATTGACCAGGGAATGCGTTATACATAATGCTACTGTTACCTCTGTGGCTTACAAAGGTAAGTTCTACAGCATTAGACGTTTCGACAAAAATACTGGTTTGTTCCAGCCTGTTAACGACAGGCCTATGATTACCAAAACCATCAGTGAATCTAGTAAGCCAGCCTTACTTGAGTACATGGATGCAGCAGCTGAATTAAATAGTGCTGTGGTTGAGGCAAACATGGTACTAATTAATCTGATCACTATGGTTAACCACATTGCTGATTTCAGGAAAGTACTACCTGAATCTCTGCATAAGTATGTGGATAACATAGATGTTTCTGCTTTTGAAAAGGACAGCGCTCGGCGGCTAAAGGAAAAAGATTTAGAAATGCTGTATCAGCTGTTCACAGAAAAACTAGAGGAGCTTCAAATACTCCAAATGGAAAACCTTCTTATTACGGAGTAGCGGTATGAAACATATCTGCTTTCAGAAAAATACTAAGTACAAAATAGCTTTGCTGGTTCTAGACAGTGCTTTGGTGAAATACAAGCTACATGATTATTACGTTAGTAAAATGATAGCAAAGGGAATCTCTGAAGCAGATGTCATAGCGTTTAGTTTGAAACAAACCACTGCTAAAAAAGTCTCAGCAGCCGACGTTAAAGAGCACTTGGTTAATCTTATGCCAGCAATGAATAAGATGAAAGTTGAGTATGCTATCGTTACCGATTCTACTTACTTCAAGAAGATGACCGGCTGCAAAAAAGCAGAAGTAAACCTGGGTTACATAATGCCCTGTGTGCTTCCTGGCTATGAACATATCAACATACTGCTGGCGCCTATCTACACTCGTTTTATTTACAACGACACGTTGGCAGGCAAAGTAGACATGGTGATAGATGCTTTACACAATACCATGTGTGGAACATTTCAGAACCTAGGTAGCGGTATTATTCATAAAGCCGACTACCTAGAAAAGCTACCAGAGATTGAAGCTTTCCTTGATAGCTTACACCAGTACCCAAGACTCTCATGTGACATAGAAGCATTCTCATTGGAGTTTAGCAAAGCCGGTATTGGCACCATTGGTTTTGCTTGGGATACCCATAACGGTGGTGTAATCCTATGTGACTATTTTCAACTTCATAAGCCAGTAGTAATGGATGAAGATGGACAGATGGTAGAGGCTGTAATTAAGGATGGTAAGTACCCGGTGGGTACAATTTACGGGGAACAGATAAACAATTTTAAGGTCAAGATGCTACTGAAGAAGTTCTTTGAAACCTATGAAGGAACTCTGGTGTTCCACAAAGCTAACTATGACTTGAAGGTGCTCACCTACGAACTGTGGATGAAAAACTTACTGGATACAGAGGGAATGATTGAAGGCATTAAGGTTTTGACCAAAAACTTTGATGACACAATTATTATCACTTACCTGGCCACCAATAACACCATGGGAAATAACCTTAGGTTAAAGGACAATACCCACGAGTTTGCCGGTAACTATGCCCAAGAGGATATTAAAGATATTCGTAAGATCTCCAAAAAGGATTTGCTCAAATACAACTTGATAGACTGCCTATGTACAAACTACTTATGGGATAAGAACTATCCAAAAGTACTGGCTGATAATCAGCTAGACGTTTACAACACAATCATGAAACCAAGCGTAGGTGTTCTACTGCAGGTAGAGCTTACCGGTGTACCATTGGACATGAAGCAAGTACTCAAAGCCAAGGCTAAGCTGAACCTAATCAAGGACAAATGGCAAAGCATAATCATGAACTCAAAAGAAGTTGTCGAGTACACTGATATACTGCGTAAAAAAGCATTGGATAAGGATTTTGAGGCTCGAAGAAACAAGGCCAAGAAGCCTGAGGGAATCAAGGAAAAGGACATCAGTCAGTTTGGTAGCATGATCTTTAATCCTAACAGCACAACTCAGTTGGCAGGTTTCCTGTATGGGCACCTGGGCTACCCAGTCCTAAGATTTACCAAGTCAAAAGCACCATCAACTGACAACAAAGCACTAAAGCAAATATTGGTGTCTTTGAAAGGTAAGCCTGGAGAATCATTAATGGAAGCCTTCTGTAAGTTGGCGGAGTTAGGAACGATCCTGAGTACCTTCATAGAAGCCTTTGAGAAAAAATCTATCCTAAAGTCTGATGGCATGCATTACCTGCATGGTAGCTTTCATTTAGGAGGGACAGTCAGTGGTCGACTGAGCTCATCAGACCCAAACCTGATGAATCTTCCCAATAAGGGAAATCCTTATGCGGCTGACACTAAGGCATGCTGTGTGGCACCACCAGGATGGTTAATCATAGGAGCTGACTTCACTGCTCTAGAAGCTAAAATATCTGCACTAACCACAAAAGATCCTAATAAATTGAAAATTTATGAGGATGGTTATGACTCTCATTGCCTCATGGCTTACACCTATTATGGTGATGAGATGCCTGACATTGTGGACACTGTAGAGAGCATCAACAGCATTGAAATTCTATACCCTGACTTCCGTAAGGAATCCAAGCAACCTACCTTCCTGCTCACTTACAAGGGTACATGGATGGGTTTGATGAAGAACCTAGGCTTCTCTGAGGAGAAATCCAAGAAAATTGAAGCCAATTACCTGAAACTTTACAAAGTATCCACTGATTGGGTGGAGGTAAGGATCCAGGAAGCTTCTGTGACCGGCTACGTGACGCTTGCGTTTGGTCTTCGACTAAGAACACCAAGACTGGCCAAAACCATGCTAGGGAGCTCTAAGATCCCCTACGAGGTACAGTCAGAAGTAAGGACTGCAGGTAATGCTCTGGGACAGGGTTATGGGATGCTCAACAATAGAGCAGCTATCGAGTTTCAGAAACGTACTTGGGATTCGCCATACCGTCTGGACATCAGACCTTTTGCTCACATCCACGACAGTCAAATGTTCCTGGTAAGGGACAAAGCAGGCGTAGTTGAGTGGTTTAACAACAACTTGATTGAATGTATGGAATGGCAGCAGTTACCTGAGCTACAACATCCTGTTGTGAAACTAGGTGGTAAAACCTCTGTGTTCTACCCAAGCTGGGCTGAGGAGTACACCATTGAAAATGGGGTATCTTTAGCAGACCTGTTAAAAAGTATTAGCGACCAAATGTTGGCTAAAGAAGACGCACACAAAAAAGCCCAATCCTCCGAGTAACTCTCAAAAGATTGGGCTAATTTTTGATATTGATTTGAGTAAAGGAGATAGATTTTGATGAATGATGTGAAGAAAATGATTCAGATAAGTGGGGAATCGATTCCTGATTATGCCAATTACTTTACTATAAGTAAAGGGCAAGGTAGTCACAAGCTGACAATTGAATTTCACCACAACATCGAGGATAGCCCCACAGGACAAGAACTATTCTCACTAATCGAGGAACCTACAGTCGTGGACAATAACCAAATCAGGTTCATGTTGAATAGCGCTAATGCCAAATGTCCTACACGAGGCACGCATGGTGCAGCAGGATTTGACTTATACGCAAGTAGTGGAGGATGGGTTTGGGCAAACAGTTATGCCACCTTCAATACAGGCGTATCTATGGCAATTCCTCCACACCTGGATGGACAAATATGTCCTAGATCAGGACTAGCCTTTAAAAAAGGCATAGTGGCTGTTAATGGAGAGATTGATCCTGATTACAGAGGTGCTGTTAGTGTTATGTTAGTTAACCACACTGATAAAGACTTCCATGTAGCTATTGGTGATCGTATTGCCCAGATAGTTTTCAGGCACGTATCAACCAATGCTGCACTAGTCGACTCATTAGATGAAACAGCCAGAGGCACCAACGGCTTTGGATCCACTGGTTATTAACCCCTATAAAGAGAATCTATAATGCAAAAAGTAGAAATAATCATGTTCACCTCAGGTGATTCATGCCCGGGTTGCAAAACCATGAAACCAATTGTAGAAAAAGTTGAGAACGTTCGAGTAGTCGACGTTCGAGAAGATCACAAGGAGGCGCGCAACTACTCAATACGTGGTGGCTTGCCTGTATTTATTAAACTAGTCAACGGTGCATTCCAAGAGCGTGCTGATGGCACTATGACACCGGCTCACTTTATTAATTGGGCCAGTCATCCGTAGGAGGCTACATGCACATATTGGACCCTGAGCAGCTATTCAGTGAAGTTGAGCTAGATGTTTATGACTGTCCCATGCTTCCCAAGGAAGTAGACAATAGAGGTTATCTCTATGTGGTAACAGACACTGCATTCCCTGCCTATTTTAAAATAGGCAAAACACAGAACATGAAGAAACGGTTAGCTCAGTACAATCAAGACAAGCCTTACCCAACGACCAGACTACACGCAATAAGCGAAATGTTTGAAGACGTAGGGCTAGCAGAAAGAAACGTACTACAAGCTGTTTACCGGTTCATATCACCAGTAGCAGCAACAAAAGAATGGTTCACTATAGAACACATTGAAGAGATTACTCAGCTAGCAACTGACGCTGAAGGATTCTTCATACATAAACGCTAGCTAATGTGAATAGCCATCTGTCTGGACAAAGTCCAGACAGAGGCCTATTCACGTTTGGAGGAAAACAAAAAATGTCTGCTTCTATTAAACTGTACAAAATACACACCACAGGAAAAATTGGTTACTGGGAGTGTGTAGCAACAATGCCGGTATTCCCAGAATACCCAGCAACTCTACTGATGAAATCAGCTGGTTCCCTGGATGCCAAGTATGTTGAAACAACGGATCACATTAAGGGTAAGAACATTGGCAAAGCCAATGAAACAACTCCTTATGAACAGGCTCTCCTAGATATGGCTTCAAAAGCCAGAAAGAAAATGGACAAGGGTTACACTGAGAGTATGCCGGCGGCAGGAGAAGAAGCTACCAATACGCTTGGTTACGAACTCCCGCAGAAAGCAGCAACCCTAAACTGGAGCAAAATCGACAAAGATGTTGATTGGGAAAATGCCTACGCCCAAAGAAAGATCGATGGTCACAGAGCTTTGGTTAAAAACGGTATTATGTACTCTTCGGGTGGAAAACCTATAACCACATTGCCTCAGTTCAAAGGCTTAGGCTCTTACCTCCATTTAGATGGAGAGCTTTACCTTCATGGAAAATCTCTTCAGGAGATTGGTAAGTTGGTTAAGAAGTACCGCCCGGGTCAGTCAGAGAAAATTGAATACCATGTCTTTGACATTGTCTCTCCCAACCCATTCCTAGATAGGTACATATCGTTGGAATACTGGTTCACGCATGAAAACAAACACTCACAAATAAAGAAAGTTGAGACTTTTCATGTAGGTAACGCGAGTCAGCTAAGAAATCTTCATAACCAATTCATAGCGGAAGGCTATGAGGGCACTATGTTACGACAAGGAAAGAATGGATATAAAGGCGGAGCCAGATCCAAGGATATTATGAAGATAAAGGACATGGCTGATGCTGAGTATCTGATAGTCGACGTAATTGAGGGCAAGCCTGAGACAGTAGGTAACGAAGTATTTAAGGTAGCTATTTTTGTTTGTTATGACAAAGCAACAGGGGATAACTTCAATGTCCTGTCCCACGGAACCAGAGCAGACAAGCATAATCACATGCTGAACAGAGATACAATTATCGGCAAGAAACTAACAGTTCAGCATTTTGGCTTCACTGACAAAGGCCTACCAAACCTACCAGTAGCTAAATGCTTTAGAGAGGATTTGTAGCAGGGACTCCGTCCCTCGCTGCGCGTTCTTGTTTGGTATAGAATTAAATAGAAAGCAATAGGAGTGCGCACGATGGAAATACGACGATACAGCTTCAGTCCTGTTGAGCACACTGCAACAGAAAACAAGTACGGTAATTACGTCCGATACAGTGATGTGATAAATTTAAGCTTAGAGTATAGTACGGCACAGGCCGCTATTAAGGTTCTCAAAAATGACCGTGACTTACTAGTACAAGAACTGTTTGGTTTACAAGAACGTCTTGAGAGTTTACAACAGTATAGATTTATCAATTAAGGCACTTATTGGGCAATAAACGTAACACTGAAAGCATATCAAGAGGTTTGATGCAGCCTGTCCCCCAGAAATGCATCGTAAATTTTGAAGAAAATCCTTATAGTAGTAGGTTTTTTATTTAGACCCTGTTCCTCATGACGGGTGAGTAACGCTATACGGGTTTTCTTCAAAGTTAATTCAGATAAGGGTTCTGGGTAGTGTGGCCTAGCACACCGTTATGTATTTAAAAAGTTTGTCTCTCTCATGCCCAGAGCCCTTTTCTGAATTAATTTGGGCAAATGCCCAAGGAGAAGTAAAGTGAAGTTAAATCAAACTCAGCGTGGATTCGCTGTTAATAGAGTATTGGCCTTATCAAGCAAAGCTATTAGTAATTTGTATGTGGTTGATCAAAACAGATATTCACAGTATCTGACAGACTTTTCATTCACAGCTAATGAATTATTAGATCTTTGTTTACAAGGGCTTACGCCTAAAGAAGGAACCCTGGCTCACGGCAGAAATAGAAGCACTAATATTAAGCTTTTTTACTCTGAAAGTGAGTTATCTAACCTATTCGATATAAATGCTATTGAAGAGCTTAGGAAAAAGCACTATCCAACACTGCTGGGAAAGGAAGTCTATTTACTCCATAAGCCCAGCATGGAACAAACCTCCACTAGTAGGGCATTTCATTTTAGTGAACTTGCAGCTAAAGCAAACGAAATAGTTGAGCTCAACGAAAGCATCACACAAAAGATGAATATTGCTGATTTTGAAGAGTTCGTAGGGCTTCAAAACAAAGCTGAAAAAGTCTTTGGTCCCAATGGAGAATTTAATGCCTAAACTGACTAATGCTCAAGGGCTGTCAGACAGTATGGCGGTATGGTTAGCTGAGGATTCATACGATCATAATGATGATCCAATGACTATAAGTGCTACTGCACTGCTGAAACCAGTCAAACAGATAGTTCTGGCTTCACGTATGCCTCCAGGGGCTGGAATCAATGATATATCTAACCTCATTGCCTCCCGACTCGGGACAGCCATACACGAAAGCATAGAGCGCTCCTGGTTAAACAACCATGTTCAATCATTGGTTGATCTTGGTTATCCCAAGCGTGCTATTGATCTAGTAAAAATCAATCCTGAACCGGATGAGATTGATGAGGACACGATAGCTGTTTACATGGAGCAACGCTCTACTAAAAAGGTAGGCCCATACACAATTTCAGGCAAGTTCGACTTTGTTGCTAATGGAAGGCTGGAGGATTTTAAAACCACCGGTACCTTCACATACATTAAGCAAACCAATAACCTGAAGTACATTCAGCAGGGCAGTATTTATCGTTGGCTCAACCCAGCTATTATTACTGATGACCACATGGCTATTCAGTTTATCTTTACTGATTGGCAGGCAATGATGGCTAAATCAAGTAGTAACTATCCCAAGACTAGGGTCCTGGAATTAGTTCTGCCTCTGAACTCTGTTGAACAAACACAAGCATTTGTGGAAGCAAAACTAGCTAAAATCGAAAAATCGATGCAGCTGGCTGAGGAAGATATTGATCCTTGTAATGACGAAGAGTTATGGCGTTCAGAACCTAAGTTTAAATACTACAAGGCCGGTAAAGTGTCGCCTAGAAGTACTAAAAACTTTGACAGTATGCTGGATGCTGGAAACTATAAAACTGCTAACGGCGGTAAAGGTTTGATCGTGGAAGTAAAAGGGGAAGTAAAGGCATGTAAGTACTGCCCAGCAGCTCCTATTTGTACGCAAAAGGATCTTTATATAGCTAATGGCACATTAAAACTTTAGGAGGCTTTTATGCCTATTCCAATACTACGCACCATATCAGTAGCTGCCAGTACTGTAGGCATGCTGCAGTCTATTTTGTACTTCTTTACGGGTGATTCTCCTAAGGAGCCAGTTGCTATATTGGCGACTGCTAAGATCCGTAAGAAGCGTGACACCACAAAGCTGACTCAGCGGGATTACGATTTTATTTGTAAAGCTCGTGCAGAATGGGTTGAGCACAATGACAACCTAATATCTAAATCTGAAAGACTGCCCTTGCAGAGGCTAGTTGAGGTTATCAATCTCAATCTAGGCATGGACAAATCTACCAGAGCCTTAGGACGAGTATGGTCAGGTGAAATCAGCAGAGACTCCCTACCAACAGGCGAAAAATACCTTAAGGACCCATCATGAAGAACTTAGACGAGCTTGAATACCACCCTACCTCAGAAAAGGTAGTGGAAGCTCTCTGCAATAAAACTCAAAGTAGCAATCACCAATTCTTCAGGGTGCTTGTAGGCTATTACTTTGCAAAAATTGCCTCAATGATGCGAGCCAAAATAGATACACATGACCGGGGTTTGATCCCTGTAAATATGTACGCTATGAATCTTGCTAGTTCAGGCCAGGGTAAAGGCCATTCTACTAATATTGTAGAAGAGCAGGTCATTAATGGGTTTCGAGAAAGGTTCCTATCAGAAACTTTCCCCACTATGGCCGAAAGAAACATAGCTAGACTAGCAGTGAAGAGAGCTCATAAAAAGAGCTTAACCACTCAGTCGACTGTAGATCCAGATGATGAGCTTATTAAAGTTCAGAAAGAGTTTGATCTATTGGGTGCTTTAGCATTTTCCTTTGACTCAGGTACCACAGCAGCTGTTAAACAGATGCGGCATAAATTACTTATGGCAGGTGCCGGCTCCATGAATATGGAGATTGATGAAATTGGCTCAAATTTGCTGGGTCAGGTTGAAGTGCTTACAGCGTTCCTGGAACTGTTTGATGTTGGTAAAATCAAGCAGAAGCTCATCAAGAATACGACAGATAGTATCCGTAACGAAGAGATTGACGGTAAGACACCTACCAACATGATGTTGTTTGGTACACCGTACAAGCTCCTCAATGGAGGCAGGACAGAGGAAGAACTAATGTCCATGCTAGAGACAGGCTACGCTAGACGTTGTATCTTCGGGTACAGTAGGACACCTCCTGCAAAGTCCAAGCTCACAGCACAACAAGTCTATGCAATGCTGACAGATAAGACAGTCGACACATTTTTGAAAAGTCTATCTGATAAGCTTGAAGACTTGGCTGATCCAATACATTTTGGTAAGAAGCTGTCTTTATCCAAAGATGTAAGCTTGCTCATCATTGAATACAAACTCTATTGTGAGGATATTGCTCACAACTACTCTGATCATGAGGACATCAAAAAAGCTGAGGTGTCTCACCGGTATTTTAAAGCTATGAAGCTTGCCGGCGCCTATGCATTTGTAGATGGCAGTCCAAGTGTGGAAGAAAGCCACATGTATAACGCTATTAAGCTGGTTGAGGAATCTGGTAAAGCATTCAATGAATTGCTGACCAGGGAACGCAACTATGTGAAATTGGCTAATTACATTGCCGGCATAGGTCGGGACGTAACCCATGTAGATTTGGTAGAAGAATTGCCATTCTATAAGGGACCCAGCTCACAGAAAAGTGAACTGATGACATTGGCTATTGCCTACGGCTACACGCATAACATTATTATTAAGAAATTTTTTAATAATGGGATTGAGTTTCTGCGAGGGGAGTCCCTTAAGAAAACCAATCTAAGCAAGGTAGTTGTGTCTTACGGTACTGGTTTAGCTGAAGGCTATCTCAACGAAGAGGTTCCATTCGATCAGCTGCATAACCTAACCCAGGGTGATGGATACCATTGGGTAGCTCACCACCTTACCGATGGCTATCGCAAAGAAGAAAATGCTATCCCGGGCTTCAATCTAGTTGTGATTGATGTGGATGGAGGAGTCAACATGGAGACTGCGAAGATGTTGATGCGGGAGTACAAATTCCTAATGTACACCACGAAGAGACACACTCCTGACAACCACAGATACCGCATGATATTCCCTATCAATTACACGCTCAAGATGGACGCTAAAGACTACAAGGAGTTCATGGCCAACATTTATGAATGGCTACCTTTCGGAGTTGATACAGCAACTAATCAGAGAGCTAGGAAGTGGATGTCACACAACGGAACCCATGAGTATAACGATGGAGTAATGTTGGATGCACTGGAATTTATTCCTAAGACTACCAAAAACGATGAACGTAAAAAGGTCATAAGCGACCAGCAGTCTCTCACTAATGTGGAGAGATGGTTCGTCAATAATACCGGTATGGGAAATAGATCAAACCAGTTAATCAAATATGCTCTGCTCTTGGTAGATTCTGGAATGACTATTGAGGAAGTCAGCAACAACGTATTGGCTTTAAATAATAAGTTGCAAGACAAGATGGGAGAGGCAGAAGTTATGTCCACCATAATGATCTCTGCAGCTAAAGCTATTCAAGCAAGAGAAACTAAATAGGAGAAGCATTATGGTTGCGTTTAACGACAACCTAGTTCTAATAAGTGGGATAAGTGGCTCAGGTAAATCAGCCTCTCTCAGGACTATTAAAAACCCTAAAGGGGTGATGTATCTGAACACTGAGGCTAACAAGAAACTACCTTTCCCAACTCAGTTTGAGTGCTACAACGCTACTGATCCTTTGTACCTAAGGGACGCTATCATAGCTGCGGAAGATATGCCCCACATCCACACTATTGTTGTGGATTCACTGACATTCATGATGGATCGATTCGAGTCCCTATATATTTCAGGTGCTACAGACACCATGAAAGGCTGGGCAGATTACAATCAATTCTTCAAACAGTTGATGCAAGAGACCGTTGCCTCATCAACTAAGAATGTCTACTTTTTGGCGCATACCCTGGCTATATTGAATGAGAATGAAGCAGTCATGGAAGTCAAAGTACCTATCAAGGGTGCTCTGAAGAACAATGGTATTGAAGCGTATTTCTCAACGGTAGTGTCTACAAAGAAAGTAACCATTAAGGAACTAGAAAAGTATAGTTCCCCGCTATTGAATATAACGGAAGAAGAGAGGGAGCTTGGCTACAAGCACTGTTACCAAACCCGACTTACCAAGAAAACAGTCAATGATAGAATACGTGCCCCTATGGGCATGTGGTCTATCTCTGAAACTTACATTGATAACAATGTAGAGTTTTTAACTCAGCGTTTACATGAGTATTACGCTGTAATTTAATTTTAAAGGAAAACAAACCATGTCTAAATTATCTAGCTTAGCAGTAAACGAAAAAGCAACTGGCGAA
>Ga0102816_1000466_pt1 | contig 16274 bp, 14 predicted proteins | sample ColrivemetaGS545_FD_84509 | JGI IMG/M metagenome (GOLD analysis project Ga0102816, IMG submission 84509) | Estuarine microbial communities from the Columbia River estuary - Flood tide non-ETM metaG S.545 | ecosystem: Environmental > Aquatic > Marine > Intertidal zone > Estuary | place: USA...
AAGATCGCTTCCTATGACATTATCCGTTTCTCGGTGAATATTATGCGCGGCTGTTTTGGTGGCTGGACCTTCTGTTCGATAACCGAGCATGAGGGACGTATTATTCAGAGTCGCTCGGAAGAATCGATCTTGAATGAAGTCGAGAAAATCCGTGATCTAACTCCGGGCTTTACCGGCGTGATCTCCGATCTCGGCGGACCCACAGCCAATATGTATCGCCTCAACTGCAAAGATAAAAAGATTGAAGAGACCTGCAGACGTCCATCCTGCGTCTATCCATCGGTCTGTGTGAATTTGGAAACCGATCACAAGCACACCACTCAGCTGTATCGTAAAACTCGCGAGCTGCCCGGCGTAAAGAAAGTGGTTGTTGCCTCGGGTCTGAGGTATGACCTGGCTGTTCTGGATCCGGAGTATGTAAAAGAGCTGGTGACACACCATGTGGGCGGTTACTTGAAGATTGCTCCAGAGCACTCCGAAGATGGGCCTCTGTCGAAAATGATTAAACCGGGTATGGGCAGCTACTACGAGTTTAAAGAGATGTTTGAACGCTTCTCCAAGGAGGCGGGTAAAAAACAGTACTTGATTCCCTACTTTATTTCAGCGCATCCGGGTTCCACCAATGAAGATATGATGGCGCTGGGTCTGTGGCTCAAAGCCAATGGATTCCGTGTTGATCAGGTTCAGAGTTTCTATCCCTCGCCTATGGCGTCGGCTACAACCATGTATTACACCGAGAAAAACCCGCTCAAGCCGCTGGGCAAGAATAACAGCGAGCAGATATTTAGTGCCAAGACCCAAGAACAGCGAACGTTGCACAAGGCTTTCCTGCGTTATCACGATGCAGAAAACTGGCCAATGTTGCGCAAAGCGCTGCGGCGTATGGGTCGCTCTGATTTAATCGGTAGTGGCGATGGCTTTTTAGTGCCGGGTGAGTCCCGTCGTGAGAAGGAAGTGATTCGTCGCGAGAGTACTAAATCACGCCCGAACCTAAAAGCACAGCCGCGTTCATCTCGCACCAAACCCCGCCGGCGCTAGGCGGGGAATAGCCTCGATATCAGTGCAGGTACCGCGACCTCAACCCTGAGGATCCGCGGGCCTAAGTGCACGGACTGAAAGCCGATAGAGCTCAATAGCTCAACTTCATAGGGAATAAATCCGCCCTCAGGGCCAATGGCTAGGGTCACCGCTGAATCGCAGTTAATCGGGCAGGGCACTTCTGTGACTGGGTGCGCTACCAAGGCTTGACTGCCTTTCGCTATGTTTCCCAGCTCATCTTCAACAAAGGGCTTAAAGCGCTTGCGCAGATGCAGGTTGGGCATCTGGGTATCCCGTGCCTGTTCCAGTCCCAAAATCATTTGCTCTTCAAGAGCCTCGGGTTGCAAGAAAGGCGACTGCCAAAAGCTTTTCTCTACGCGACTGGAATTCACCAAGTAGATTTCTTTGACCCCCATAGCAGTAACGCTCTGTAGGGTCCTGCGCAGCATCTTCGGTCGCGGTAATGCCAGTATTAGGCGCAGTGGTATGGCTGGCGGTGGAGGACTGTCTAGAGTGATTTCCAGGGTCGCCTGTTCGCTACCGAACGCTTTGATAATACCCTGGCCCATAAGGCCATCTATTACACCAATCCGCACTGAGTCACCGACTTGGGCCCGCTGAACGGTAAGTAAATGCTCGAACTGGCGACCGCTGACAGTGGCGGACTGCTGAGTGATTTGGTCGGGCTTGAGCAGGAGAAGATTCATGGCAAGAATTGTAATGGTCTCCCCTTCAGGAGTCGAACCTGAAATTCAAGCTTAGGAGGCTAGCGTGATATCCAATTTCACCAAGGGGAGGCGCGGGCATTATAGCTAAAAGCTTATGGATTCAATACTAGAAGAACCTTAAATGAACAGCTTCTTGGTAAATAGTATAGGTTACTTATTTTGCGTAAAGCGGCTTAAGTCTGTATAAACAGGCAAGGCTAATCATATTTGAATCGTTGAAATGCAATATGTATTGGTTTTAAAGCGAAGCACTACCGGATATAGAACAAATAATAATAATCACTATTGAGGGGTACTTAGGATGAAATTAATCACAGGTTTAGCGGTAACAGCGGCGCTACTGGTTGGCTGCGGAGATAAAAATGCAGAGATGGACGATGCGGCTGAAATGGATATGGCTGCGGCTCAACCGGCGGCTCCAGTATCTACATTTGTAGAGTACATGTATTGCGATGGCGGAGCAGACTTTAGCCCCGAGAATTATGCCAAGCTGACGGCGGCGTGGAACCTGATCAGTGAGGAAAGCCCTGTGCCAGCACTCGGTGCCTTTGCGATTAGGCCGAAGGTCGAAACAGAGCTCTATGATGGCATGTGGGCCAACATTTGGTCCTCAGTAGAAGCTCGTGAGGCAGGCTGGAAAGACTGGGTAGAAAATCATGCGGAAGCTTTCGGTGCTGAATTCGATAGCACACTCGCCTGCAATGCTGAGAAGCGATTTCTTTTCGAAACGATGCCTATAACCGCACCAGTACAGGAATGGGATCCCGCGCAACAGTTTCAGGCGTCTTATAGCTTTTGCTCCCTTAAAGAGGGTAAGACCCAGGCAGATGGTGAAGCAGCCGGAGCGGCTTTTGCCGAGTGGATTGCAGATCAGCGCACCCTAGGTCGCGGCTTGAACTATATGGCCTATTTGCAAATTCCTACCTTTGATCCAGCAACTGCTGGAGGCTCTATACAAGACTATACCTTCGTTAGAGCTGATTTCTGGGGTAGTGCTGATGAACAGGTGGCCGATATGACAGCCTGGATGACTGAGGGCAATACTGCACGTGAGATGGCTGATGCTATTTACGACTGCCAGGATGTCGGTTTTGATCTCTACTCGATAAAGCGTATGGAAAGCTAATAGCCCATTGATTGTCAAAAAAAAGGCTGCATCGGCAGTCTTTTTTTTGTCTCGTTTTCTCTTCCGCTAGTTAGGCTGCCAGGATTCTCCTGGGTGCAGGCTGCTACTTTTGGGCTTGGAGTAAGTGATATAGATATCGCCTAACTCTTTGGGAAAAGTCACCTTCAGTTGGCTTGATTCCTGCGCTGTAAGCAATTTAAAGTCAAAGGCGAGTACTTGAAAGAACCGACGGTCACTGTAGGTATAGAGCTTAGACGCCGGATTGGAAAACTGCGAATCCACAAGCTGGCCTTTCAGCAAGCTAAACATCTGTTGTGCTGTCGGATATCGTTTGTTCAATACCACTGCCTTGGTGCCCAGCATAACCTTAAGTTCATTATCAAAAAGTTTGATTACCTCCTTATAGAGCAGAGCAAACTTTTCATCCGGAAGCGCGGCTACGACGGCCAGAGGATAAACCTTTGAACCGTGGTTAAGTAACTCAATAAAATCAAATTGAACCCTGAGCTCTACCAGGCGACTGGGCCTGACTTCAATCTTCGCCGAGGCTGATGCCAGGCCATGTCCCTCAACGGAGAGGACTGTAGTAGCCATCAGCATCAACAGGCAATGTCTCAGTGCCAGTATTACTCGATTGGACGCTGAGATTCTAGTTGCCAAAAGGGGTGAAGTCCAAGGTTGCATCGCCGACTGGCTTTTCTGTACAGATAGTTTCAGTCTCATCGCTATTAGTGATTGAACTGTTCGCGCGGTATCTGAATTCAAAGCAGGTAGTTGAGGCGTCATAGTTTGCATCGTCGCTATCGAGGATACGCCACAAAACCTGAGCCATAGTATTGGCCGTTAAAAAGCTCGGTACATTGCTGGTGCCTGGCATGACCTCGGTAATGTTGTAGGTCTTGCCGTTATATAAACCGCTGTAATTGGCCATCACATCAACACTGATTGCCTGGCCTACCGACTGTCCTGTCCAGCCATTTCTTTCACTCAGTAGCTTGGTATTGGCCGCCGGGGCTTTGGTGCCGGAGTCCAAGACCTCTCCCATAAAGCAGCCAATCGAGTAAGGCGCGTCCTTGGTGGAGTAGTAAGCGTAGCCTGATACAGCACCATCTCCGTTGATATCGTAAGCATTACATTCATTGAGCGGGTTGCTGCCATCTTTGACATCAGATGGACTGTAGTTAAGGTGCTCATAGAGGCCAGCACCAAAATTGGTATCAGTCACTGAGCGGGCAGTCTGTGCATGGAGAGTGTTCTCAATTGTGCCTCCGGCCTCACCATAGTAAAGCGGAATGCCGTCGGTCATATAGGCAACCGGTTTGCTCGGGTCATGGACATCCATAAGGCAGATCGGCGCGCCGTGGAGATGGTAACCTTCGCCATTGGGTGAATGTCCGTAACACTGATCGACTTCACCCAGCACAACTGTATCTCTACCCGCGTAGTCCTCTCCGTCTGATGGACCGCAAGTATCACCTACACCAGAATTTTTGCTCTGTTTATAGTAGGGCAAAATGACCTGCCCATCGACGCTGAAGCCCAGTACGCCGGTGCCGTCGCAGGAGATATTATTACTTGGCTCGCTCAAGTAGGAAGGCGTCAGACGCATAGTGCTACCTGATTGAGAAGGCAGCGATAAACGTCCAATCCAGCTGCTAATACCAACCTGAAGTTGCTGGTCAGCTCTTGCTGTTTTTAAGCCGTCCGCAATATGCGACACCACAGTAAACTGGTCGGTATTCGCGTTGCAGCTAATGGAGCTGTGCACTGCCGAATACTCATTAAAGTGCGCAGTTTTTTCTGCACAACTAAAAGTACCGTCTTGAGGAACATGCAGGTTATTAGCCAGTGCCGTAGCATCAAATCTAACGCGTCTAGTGGTCATTGGCACAGCGCTTAAGGACTGCGTAGTGAGGGCAGCTTGCACATCTGCATGTGTCGCCGAAGAGGACAATTCTAGCTCTGAATCTAGCTCGTAGAGAGTAAACACATACAACGTCTCTAGACCTGCGCCATCAGCACAGGGTGCTGCATAGGCAATGCCATCAGCGGCCGCGATTTCTGCCGAGGTCATATCGCCCTCAGCTGCAGTACCAATTGAAAAGTCGCCCTCGTCTAGAGTCGTAATCGTGCTGGGAATATTGAATATGGAAAACTGAAAGGTAGAACTACCGTCGCTGTTAACGCTGTGCATTGTCAAACCTAAATGGGTTGCTAATGCAGATGTACCTGACCAAGACAGGGAAGGGGAAGTACCACCATTGACGCCGTCACAGCTGTAGGACAGTGGCAGGTTCACATAATCACTACCGGTTGCTTTAAAAGCATCACTTTTTATAACGGCATTCGATAATACTGGTTGCTGAGTTTTCAGCATTAAAATTTCAATTTTTTCACCAATGTCTGCGGCATTTAATAGGGTCGCATTGGGTGCGATAACGTCCTTGATAAGCACGTCGTCTCTAAGACCAAATAGGTAGCGTAATATGACCAAACCATCTGTCAGTGCGTCAGCCGACCCATTACCATCGATATCGATACTATCGCCAAGGCCGTCTATTTCAGAGGCTATTTGTGCGCCAGTTGTATAGGTGGCATCAGGTGCTAGGGCACTCTCTATCAGCGCAGTATCGGTAAGACCAAACATGCCTCTTAGCAGAAGTAGTCCATCAGTTAATGCGTCATATTGGCCATTTCCATCTATGTCTAGAGGACCTGCGGCGGTATTTTCATCGGCTGAAGCTGTCGTTAAAAATCCTGAGAAGAGGAAAATTGATAAGACTGATGCGAAATAGGATTTGTTACGTTTTAGGCGGCGATTGGTGATTGCTTGAATCATTTTCATAACCATTGTTATTTGGCTGTAGAGTATCTAAAGTTTTTTACTTTATCCACTTATGATTAAAGCTTTGATGCCATCTCTGTAACGCCAGAAAACGATTCTGCGTAAGGCACAAAAAAGCCCCTGAGAAAACAGAGGCTTCTTTGATCTATATGGCGGTGGGATAGGGATTCGAACCCTAGTTAGGCTATTAACCTAAGCCAGTTTTCAAGACTGGTGCATTCAACCGCTCTGCCATCCCACCATTTGAAGGCGCGATTATACAGCGCCTTTTTGCTACGACAAGTACCAATTACGCTTGAGGACCTTTTTCCGTAGATTCTTTTGCTGAACCTGTATCTGAAGGTGCGCTATCAGCCTTTGTGGCCTGACTAACTCGGTTTTTACGCGGGTCATTTGAGGCTCTGGCTACCGCTGCTTTTGGTGCTGCAGTCGGTGCTGGCTTGCTGGTGTCCAGCGCTACTGCCGCAGGCTTTTCGACGCGCGCAGTACTGACCTTAACGTCGCTCACTGGCTTTGGCTTAAAGCGTGGATCATTACTCGCTCTAGCCGTTGCTGCTCGGGCTGGTTTGGCAGTTGCTTTTGCTTCAGGTTTTGGCGCAGCTTTTTCGGTAACGTCAACTACGGCAGCGGCCTTTTTAGGAGCTTTTGGCTTTTCGGCTGGTTTAGGAGCTTCAGCTTTAGTGGGTTTGGGAGCCTCAGCTTCAGAAGGTTTAGGAGCCTCCGCTTCAGTTGACTGAGGTGCCTCTGCTTTTTCTGGTGCGGCTGTTGCTTCGCTAGCTGCTGCAGAGGATGAGGCATCGGCTTCAACTTTCTTTGGATTAGCCGGGGCTTTTCTGCGAGCTCTTGGCTTAGGTGCCGGCTTCTCTTCAGGGGCTGCAGCTGAGTCTTGAGTGTCAGCGACTACTGGTGCAGTTGGTGTCGCTTCAGTAGAGCCTGTCTCTGCGGTCTCGGCTGTCTCTACAACGTCAGCTTTTGGCTTGCGACGACGAGCAGGGCGTTTGCGTGCTGGCTTAGTCTCTGTTGCCTCAGCTGTTGTGTCCGTAGTCACTTGTGCTGCTGTTTCTGGAGCTGCTGCTTTGCTCTCCACTGCTGGACTGCTGTCCGCGGCTACAGTTGATGTCTCAACGGCTATATCAGCAGAAAGCTGTTCTGTGACATTGGCTGGAACATCCTGACGCTGGCGGCGGCGACGTGGTCCTCGACGCTTATCATTTGGACGCTTCTTGAGTTCTCCGCCTTCACCTGTTTCAGGGATTTTGTCAGCTGTTTGAGTTGCAGTGCTTGCGCTATCAACTTTTTGCTCACGTGTGTCTTGCTTGGCTGCAGGTCGAGACTGGTCATTACGGCCTCTGCCCTGACCTTGCTTGCCAGCTGATTTAGCGTGCGTCTCTGTGCCCTCGGCATCGCGATTGCTATCGTTGCGTCCTTCATTGCGGTTGCGGTTACGATTGCGGTTGTTAGGTCGACGGTTGCCCTGACGATTGCGACTGTCTTGGTTCTGGCCTCCGCGACGACTGTTGGATCCTCTTGGGCGGGTTTTCTTTTCGTCTTCAGTTTTCTTGGCTTCAGTGCTGCTGCCACCGAAAATACTTTCCCAGATACGCTTGAGAAGGCCAGGCTTTTCAGTTTTAACCGCTGCTGCGGCAGTTGGGGCAGCTTTCTCTGGCATTATTGGGGCAGGTTTATGTGGAACCAATGTTTTGACTGCAGGCTCTGAGATTGGCAGTGGGGCGCTGGTGCGCTCAAGGTCCTGCTCTGGCTCTTTACTGCTCAGTTCATGGGCTAGTTTGTAGCTAAACTCACCGTCGCTGTCATCGTCATCTTGAGCGCGAATACGCACTACTTCAAAGTGCGGGGTTTCCATCTGAGTGTTGGGCAGTACGACAACATTGATTTTATTGCGGCTTTCAATATTGGCGATTTCGCTGCGCTTTTCGTTGAGCAGGAAAGTGGCGACAGACACTGGCACAATAGCGCGAATCTCTTTGCTAAATTCTTTCTGTGCCTCTTCTTCGATCAAACGCAGAATGGACAGCGCCAGTGATCGTGTTCCGCGAATTGTGCCTTGGCCTTTACAGCGCGGGCAGATCTTAGACATAGTCTCTTCAAGTGATGGACGTAGTCGCTGACGGGACATTTCCAGAAGACCAAAGCGTGAGATGCGGCCAACCTGTACACGGGCACGGTCAATTTTCAGCGCTTCACGAATCGTGTTTTCCACTTCTTTTTGGTGGCGCGTATTGAGCATATCGATAAAGTCGATCACGATCAGACCGCCAACGTCGCGCAGGCGTAGTTGACGGGCAACTTCTTCCGCAGCTTCTTTGTTGGTATTAAAGGCTGTCTCTTCAATATCTCCGCCCTTAGTGGCACGGGCTGAGTTAATGTCGATAGAGACCATGGCTTCAGTTATATCTATAACAATTGAACCGCCAGAGGGGAGGCTGACTTCGCGTCGAAATGCGGTCTCGATCTGGTTTTCAATTTGATAGCGATTAAACAGTGGAATCTGTTCTTGGTAGAACTTCACTTTATTGGTGAAATCTGGCATCACTGTGCCAATAAAGGCGGCGGCCAGATTGTAGGCGTCTTGGCTGTCGACTATGACTTCGCCAACATCCTGACGCAGATAGTCGCGGATGGCACGAACAATAACGTTACTTTCCTGGAACAGAAAGTGCGGTGCTTTGGCACCCTCAGCTTCGGCTTCGATAGTGTTCCAGAGCTGCAGTAAGTAATCTAGATCCCACTGCAGTTCTTCAGTGGCTCGGCCTATACCTGCAGTGCGGACAATGGCGCCCATACCTTCAGGGATATCTAAACCGCGCATAGCTTCACGCAAATCAGCACGCTCTTCACCTTCGATACGGCGTGAGATACCACCGGCCCGAGGATTGTTTGGCATCAGTACTAAATAGCGACCCGCTAGGCTGATAAAGGTTGTCAGTGCAGCGCCTTTGGAGCCGCGCTCTTCTTTTTCTACCTGAACAAAGATTTCCTGACCTTCGCGGATAGCATCTTTGATATTGACGCGGCCGCCATCGGAGGATTTGCCTTTAAAGTATTCGCGGGAGATTTCTTTTAGTGGGAGGAAGCCGTGACGGTCGGCGCCATAATCAACAAATGCTGCTTCGAGGCTGGGCTCGACTCTTGTGATCTTACCTTTATAGATGTTGGCTTTCTTTTGTTCTCTTGTTCGGTTTTCGATATCCAGATCGTAGAGCTTCTGGCCGTCTACCATAGCAACGCGCACCTCTTCAGTGTGCGAAGCATTAATTAACATACGTTTCATAATTCACCTTTGCTTGTTGTGTCGAGCAGCAGTAGTGAAAAGAGGTAAGAAGAGGTGTAATCAAGCAAGTAACTAGGTATAGATGAAGTGTAAACCAACGGCAGCCTGCACCTAATGCACGCTGCCAAAGACTCCTTTTCCCCGGATTTGCTGGCTTTAAGCGCAGTTGCGGGGGATGCTATCCATTATTTAGTATCTTGTTCTCAGTCAACCGAACAGCGTTTTTATCTCTACACAAGCCCTACGAAAACGCCAGGCTTTAGGTGATTCAAACGCGTCTCTCTATGAGAAAGATAGGCCTCTAAGGGTAGGTCTTTCTCAATTGCGGTTAACTTCTGTAACCAAAATTATCTTGTCTTTTCTCTGCAGCCTACTCAGCTGTCATAAGGTGTCGGCTCCAACGGCCAGACCCTCTTGTATTCTTTTTCGCTTAGCCGTGTTCGGGCATTTGGCGATCTGTTCAACCTCTGGGCAGCGCCAATTGTACGCTGGGCAGCAGGGAACTTGGCCGCAATGTAACAACAATGCCTAAGACTTTCAATCTAAACAGATAATTTAGTTGGGAACGACGGGGCTGCTAGGTACAATGCGCGCCAAATCATCAGAAGCCGTGTCCATGTCTACCGAATCGCAGTTCAGTCAAGTCTCTTACGTCGACATAGGTCCAGAACAAGCTGGTCAGCGTCTGGATAACTTTCTTATTAAAATCTTAAAAGGCGTTCCCAAATCGCGCATTTATAGACTGTTGCGCAAGGGCGAGGTGCGAGTTAATAAAGGCCGCGTTAAAGCCGAGAGTCGTCTTAAAGAGGGCGATATTGTGCGTCTGCCGCCGATCAGAGTGGCGGAGCGAGGCGAGATGCCTGCGGTGGGACGCCAGCTCAAGCAATACTTGGCTGACAATATATTGTTCGAGGACGACGGCCTACTGATTATCAACAAGCCTAGCGGGCTAGCAGTTCATGGTGGTAGCGGCGTTTCACTGGGTGCTATTGAAGCCCTTCGTGCGGAGCATCCGGAGCTGCGCTTTCTCGAGTTGGTGCATCGTCTTGACCGCGATACCTCTGGTTGTCTGATGCTGGCAAAAAAACGTGCTGTACTACTGGCACTGCAGCAGGATATGCAGCGAAACTATATTGAAAAGCGTTATACCGCCTTATCCAAAGGTCGTTGGCCCAAGGGCAAGAACACCATTAATGCGCCACTGCGTAAAAATACGCTGCAGTCTGGTGAGCGCATGGTACGTGTAGATGCCTCGGGAAAGGCTTCAGTGACACATTTCAAAATTCTCCAGCAGTATCCTTCGGCAACACTTTTAGATATCAAGCTCGAGACTGGCAGAACCCACCAGATTCGTGTGCACTGCCAGTTTGCTGAGCAGCCAATCGCCGGCGATCCCAAGTATGGTGACGAACACTTTAATGAAAGCTTAAAACCCCTTGGATTGAAGCGTTTATTTTTACACGCACGTTACCTTCGCTTTAAACATCCACTATCTGGCGACTGGGTCGAGGTGGAAGCTCCGTTGCCTGCCGATTTAGAAAAGGTTTTGACCAAGCTGTGAGCAAGACTAATTCAAATTCTATCAAGCTGGTTATTTTCGACTGGGATGGCACTATTTCAGATTCCGTCGCGCGGATTGTCAGTTCTATGCAAAGCGCGGCAACTGAACTCGCTATGCCTGTGCCGAGCTATCTTGAGGTTAAGGAAATTATTGGGCTGGGCCTCACTGAGGCAACGTTCCGGTTATTTCCCCAGGCAACCAGAGAGCAGGTGTTTCAACTTCAGACCCGTTATTCGCAACATTATCGCAATCAAGATAGTGCGCCTTGCCCGTTTTTCCCGGGGGTCGAAGAAACATTGCAGGACTTAAAAGCTGAGGGTTACCAATTAGCAGTTGCCACAGGGAAGAGCAGGGCGGGACTGGATCGTGTACTGCTTAGCCTGGGTATGGAGGATTTCTTTCATAACAGTCGCTGTGCCGATGAAACTCTCTCTAAACCCCATCCGCTGATGCTCGAGGAGCTATTGGCAGAGTTTGGCCTGCCTGCAGAGGCTGCGGTGATGGTAGGCGATACAGAGTTTGATATGGAGATGGCGGTGAATGCGGGTATGCCGAGAATCGCTGTAAGCTATGGGGCGCATCATGCAGACCGCTTGCAGACTTTTAAACCTCTGGCCTGCGTAGACCTGTTTAGCGAGATCAAATCTTCCCTTTATTAATAGTCTGTTAGCAGAGGCTATTTCCTGTCAGTCTGTTTGGATATCTCTTTCTCGCAGTAGCTGTGACAGTTTAATCAGCGGCAGACCGATAAGGGCTGATGGATCACTGCTGTTCACGGATTCAAACAGACTGATACCGAGAGATTCAGCTTTAAAACTACCGGCACAGTTATAAGGTGTATCCGCCTTTAGGTATGACTCAATTTCTGTGCTGGTGAGATCGCGAAATGTTACTTCGGTAATATCGAGGGCGCTGCTTGATACACCCTGGGCAAGTACTGTGACTGCGGTATAAAATTTAACCACCTGGCCGGACTGAGCGCTGAGCTGTTCCACTGCTCGCTGATGATTGCCCGGTTTACCCAGTATCCTTGAGCTCTGGTCTGAGCTTTGATTTAAGGTCGGCTTTAAGTGCGGGTCTTTTGTTTCAACAGTGCACAGTTCCGCGACCTGGTCAGAGCCAATAATCGTTGCCTCTGGATATTTTAGTGCCACAGCCTGCGCTTTTTCACTGGCCAATCTAACAGCTTGAGCCTGGGCTGATTCATTTTTATGAGCACGTTCATCGAGATCTGGTGAGACGCATGTGAAACTAATTCGTAAACGCTCCAACAGAGATTTCCGATAGCTAGATGACGAGGCTAAAATAAGGTTCTGCATAAAAAAGCTTCTGGTTTGTTTAAGTCTGGACCTGAAGCTCAATTATACATGGTGGATCAGGGCTATTTGGTCAATTTTCTTTGACAGAACAATATCTTGACCCTATCATGCGCGCCTAACTGGGTACCACCTTATTTATGGCACTGCCGACACTAATAGATCCGCGAAAACTTGCGAACCAAGGAATTGTCCTCGAGGGACATTTTGAGGCGAAGCATCTTCCGCGTTTAGCGCTTGCAGTAGAGAGCATTGAGTCACCCTTAGCCGCTTTTATTAAGTTCGAAGTGGATGAGGTGAGGGCGAAAGTGGTCAATGGTACATTTGAGATAGCTGTGACGGCGACATGTCAGCGCTGTCTTGAGCCGGTGAGAGTGGACTTGGTTGCTGATATAGCGGCACAGATCATTTGGTCGGAAGATCAGATTGGCAAGGTGTCTGGTGATCGAGAACCTTGGATTGTCGGTGACAAAATGGCCGACCTAAGTGTGTTACTCGAAGATGAAGTTTTATTGGCTCTGCCTTTAGTCAACTACCATGAAGTGGGTAGCTGTACTGGAGACACCTTTATTTCTCAGGATGGGCCTGGTGGTAGCGAGAAAGACGATGAGGTTGTCGCTGACAATCCCTTTAATATTTTAGCGCAGTTGAAGAAATAACTTCGGCTGCATCAGATTATTGCTTAGGAGTAATCTATGGCTGTTCAGAAAAGTCGCAAGACACGTTCAAAGCGCGGTATGCGTCGTTCACATGATGCACTTACTGCTGCAACTATTTCAGTTGATCCGGTAAGCGGCGAGAAGCACCTGCGTCACAATGTGTCTGCTGATGGTTTTTACCGCGGCCGCAAAGTTGTCGAGACTGACGCCGAATAACTGAACAACTTATTCTTTGGCAAATTCACTGCGAATTGCCGTTGATGCAATGGGCGGGGACCTAGGTCCTCGTGTCACTGTGTCTGCGCTACTTGATTTCCTCAATAGCCATCGCCAAGTTCATGCTTTGGTATTTGGTGACCAGACTCAGGTGGGCGAACAATTATCTCTCTCTCCCTACAAAGACTCGACACTTCTATCTCGCATAGAGGTTCGTCACAGCGACTCTCACGTTATTGACTCTGACAAGCCTTCAGCCGTTATCCGCTACAAGCGCGATTCCTCTATGGGTCTGGCAATGCAGGCGCTCGCTGCAGGCGAGGCACAGGCTTTTATCAGTGCCGGCAATACGGGTGCGATCATGGCGTTGGGTCTGTATTTTGTAAAGGCGCTTCCCGGTATCTCTAGGCCGGCTATCTGTACTACCGTACCAACCATCTCTGGGCATAGCTATGTATTGGATTTGGGGGCCAACCCAGTATGCTCAGCAGCGCAGCTCTATGAGTTTGCTCTGCTTGGCGCCCTAACTGCTAGTGAGTTGGAGTCGATTGAGTCGCCCAGTGTACGACTCCTCAATGTGGGTGAAGAATCGAATAAGGGCCGCGACGACATACAGCAAGCCGCTGCGCTTCTCGAGTCCGATACTGAGATTAACTACTGCGGCTATATAGAAGGCAATGGTATTTTTCAGGGTGGTACCGATGTGATTGTCTGTGATGGATTTGCCGGCAATGTCGCACTTAAAACCAGCGAAGGTCTGGCCACCATGGTTGGAGCGCGATTCCGCGAGGCAGTTGGCCGCGGTTGGTTGGCGCGTCTGGCACTGCTACTTTTGCGTGGCCCGCTGTTAAAACTCAAGGTACAGCTCGATCCGGCGCTCTATAATGGCGCATATTTTCTCGGCTTAAATGGCGTTGTGGTGAAAAGCCACGGCAGTGCGACCGAAACAGCTTTTATACGTGCGTTGGAAGTTGCCACCGCAGCGGCAGAACATAACTTGCCTGATGTTTTGTCGCCTATACTTAAGCACAAATTGAACCAACCTGGATAAAAGAAGACAGTCTATGAACAATAATTTGGCATTTGTATTTCCCGGTCAGGGATCGCAGAAAATTGGAATGCTCGCCGGTTTGGCCGCAGCAAATACCCTGGTAGAGCAGACATTTGGCGAGGCATCTGAGGTTCTCGGCTATGATTGCTGGGATCTGCTGCAGAACGGCGAAGATGACGCGATCAATCTGACGGAGCGAACTCAGCCTATTCTGCTCGCTGCCAGTGTTGCCATATGGCGTCTCTGGCAACAGCAGGGCGGCCCCAACCCAGCGGCCATGGCCGGCCACAGTCTCGGCGAATGGTCTGCACTAGTCTGTGCCGGTGCGGTTGAATTTGCCGATGCGGTAAATATTGTTCGCGCACGTGGTGCCTTTATGCAGCAGGCTGTGCCCGTGGGCGTTGGCGCTATGGCTGCGATTATGGGCATAGACGATCAGATAGTCATAGACGCCTGCTCAGAGGCCGCAGAGGGTCAGGTGGTTGCTGCAGTAAACTTTAATGCACCCGGTCAGGTTGTGATTGCGGGCGATGCGGATGCAGTGGCACGTGCAACGGCTATCTGCAAGAATGGCGGCTCCAAGCGCGCGGTTGAATTGCCGGTAAGCGCACCTTTCCATACCTCATTGATGCGTCCAGCGGCAGACAATCTTGCTGAGTTGGTTGAAGCAACGACGTTTAGTGCTCCGCAGATCAAAATTATTCACAATGTAAATGCTCAGTCAGAAGCGGATCCTCAAACCATCAAGGGCTTGATGCTTGAGCAAATTTACAAGCCGGTACTCTGGGTTGACTGTGTTAATGGCCTTGCCGCTGGCGGTGCCGAAATGCTTATTGAATGCGGCCCTGGGCGCGTGCTCAACGGTCTTTCTAAGCGCATAGATCGCAATTTAAAGTCTCTATCCACCGATGATTTGGACAGCTTAGAAAACGCGTTAACCTCAGTTTAGTGATGAGTTTAGTGACGAGTTTAATTAATGGTTTAAACACTTCTTTTTAAATAGGAAAAATACATGAATCTCAATGATAAAGTAGCACTGGTCACTGGCGCCACTCGCGGCATTGGTGCTGCTATAGCAGAAGCGCTGGGTAAAGCCGGAGCTACTGTAGTTGGCACAGCCACATCTGAGGCTGGCGCCGCATCAATCAGTCAGCGTTTTGCTGATAATGGCGTAAACGGCATAGGTATGGTGCTCAATGTCACCGATGCTGAGTCTGTCGCCAACGTGATCAAAGCCATTACTGAGCAGTTTGCGGCACCGACTATTCTGGTCAATAACGCCGGTATCACCAAAGACAATATCCTAATGCGCATGAAAGATGATGAGTGGATGGACGTCTTGGACACCAATCTGACTTCGGTATTTCGTCTGGCGAAAGGCTGTGTGCGTCCGATGACCAAAGCACGCTGGGGTCGTATTATTAACATTAGCTCTGTCGTTGGTGCCATGGGCAATGCTGGCCAAAGTAATTATTCAGCATCCAAAGCGGGTGTCGGTGGTTTTACTCGCGCTTTAGCCAAAGAGTTGGGTTCTCGAAACATTACCGTCAATACAGTAGCGCCGGGTTTTATTGATACTGACATGACCAAGGATCTGCCTGAAACAAGTAAGGAAGCTATGCTGACACAGATACCTCTGGCCCGTTTGGGAGCCCCAGAAGAGATCGCGGCAGTGGTCTGTTTTCTTGCTGGAGACGCCGCTGGCTACATCACAGGTGAGACAATTCACGTGAATGGTGGCATGTACATGTCCTAACCCATTGATATTAATGGGGATTGTTGTTTTTCAAAATAGGGTTTAGCATTTTGTTGTTTGTAGGGTAGAATGCGCGCCTCGAAAACACAGATTATCGCTAACTGAGCTTTGACTGCTCGGTGGCAAAATTTATTTGCAATTCAGTTAACAGGAGTAGGTATACGATGAGTAACATCGAAGAACGCGTCATCAAAATGGTAGCAGAGCAACTTGGTGTTAAAGAAGAAGACGTAAAAAGCACGTCCTCTTTCGTTGAAGATTTGGGTGCAGACTCCCTTGATACAGTAGAGCTGATTATGGCTTTAGAAGAGGAATTCGATGCTGAGATTCCTGATGAAGAAGCAGAGAAAATTGCTACTGTTCAAGATGCGGTCACTTATATTACAGCGCACGGCTAATTTTTGATCCTTTTTAAAAAGACCGCTCCATTGGGGCGGTTTTTTTATGGGCGAAATTTAGGTTTAATAGTGCTCTACTCATTCAAACCAAGAATTGATTATCACTATGTCTAACTCCGTGATCAATAGTACTCCGGCGGACAGCTTACCGCTGACAGATCGCGGAGGCTCTTACGGTCATGGTCTGTTTGAAACCATGTTACTGCACGATGGTGCTTTGCCGCTGCTGCAACAGCATTTTCAACGCTTGCTCAGGGATGCGCCAGTTCTGGGCGTCAATATTAGAGC
>Ga0102816_1000482_pt1 | contig 15795 bp, 9 predicted proteins | sample ColrivemetaGS545_FD_84509 | JGI IMG/M metagenome (GOLD analysis project Ga0102816, IMG submission 84509) | Estuarine microbial communities from the Columbia River estuary - Flood tide non-ETM metaG S.545 | ecosystem: Environmental > Aquatic > Marine > Intertidal zone > Estuary | place: USA...
ACCGTTAAAAATACAGATCCCGTGGTTAGTGGTTCTACAAGGGCTTCCGGTAAACAAAAAAAAAATAGGAACAACGAAACTTTAACTGCAAAAAAAAAAAAAAAAAAAAGTCATAAAAAAATTTGTAGTTTCTTATCTAAAATAAACCCATTAACAGGTTCAAAAATAAAATTGTAACTAAAAGATCCAAAATCAAAAGCTATAACTAAAATTGAAAATAACAGTAAAGCAGATCCTGCTACCGTATAGAAAATAAAGTAGTAATTAGCTTTTATTCTTCTATCTCCAGGACCCCATATACCTATAATAAACATCATAGGGATTAAGACACTTTCAAAAAAAACATAAAAAAGTAAAAGATTAGTTGTAATAAAAGCGTTAATTAAAAAAAATTCTAAAATTAAGAAGTTAACTAAATAAAATTTTAGGCTACCTTCATTTAATTTATCTAATAAGCATCAACTAGATAAAATACATAATGGGAAAATAAATGTAGTGAGTAATAAGAAAAAAATAGAAATACCATCCACAGCAACTTCATATTGTATTGACAGATTTTTTTCAATAATTCAATCTAGATTCAATTTAAATTGCAATTGGCTAGTTAATTTATCAAAAAAGAATCATAAATATAGTGAAGCTATAAAAATAACTATACTACATACTAAAGTTATCTCTTTTATTAAAGCTTTACGGTGGAATGTTAACATTAAAAGTGCACACCCTACAAAAGGGACTATATTAAATATATAATAAACATAATACATTAAATAAAAAACTATAAAAACTGAAAAGAAAAAATGTACAAATTGAAGTTATCAGAACTGTTAAGAAGTTATTTTTTTCTGTATCTTTTAATCCAAATAAGAATATATGGAAGAAGAAAAGATATTAAAAAAACAATAACAACTAGTATCCGTTCTGTACTTCCTAATTCTGTATAAAAAAATAAAAAAATCATTAATAGTTTTAAAACTATAAGCATTCTGAAGAATCCATTACGCTTTCTTTCATATACCATAGTGAAAAAAAGCGCAGTTAGTAGAAATATAATTCCCAACTTGATCATCTATCGATCTACCTCGCCAAATACAATATCCTGTGTACCAATTATTGTCACAATGTCAGCAATCAGATGATTTCTAGACATAAAATCTATACCCTGTAAATGTAAAAATCCTGGAGCTTTTATTTTACATCTATATGGTTTATTAGAACCATCTGAAACTATATATATACCAAATTCGCCTTTAGGCGCCTCTACTGCAGTATAATTTTTACCCTTATTAACACGAAATCCTTCACTATAATTTTTAAAATGCATGATTAAAGATTCCATATCTGCTTTCATTTTTGTTCTAGAAGAACTGATGATTTTGTTATTAGAAATTTTAATTGCTCCTAAAGGCATTAGATTTAATCCTTGCTCTATAATATTTAAACTTTGACGCATCTCTTCAATTCTAACTAAATACCTATCATAACAGTCACCTATATTACCAACAGGAACTTCAAAAGACAAATCAGAATATACTTCATAAGGTTCTGTTTTACGCAGATCCCAAGAAATACCTGATCCTCTAAGCATAACTCCACTAAATCCTCAATTTAAAGCATTTTTTTTTGATACAACACCTATATTAATTAATCGTTGCTTTCAAATTCTATTATTAGTTAATAGTTCTTCAAGCTCATTAATTCTAGATCTAAATTGCTTAACAAATTTATAAATATCATTACAAAGACCTAAAGGTAAATCTTGGTTAACACCTCCAGGCCTTATATATGCAGTGTGCATTCTAGCACCTGATACTCTCTCATAAAATTCCATAAGCTTTTCACGCTCCTCAAAAGCTCATAAAAATGGAGTTAACGCTCCTACATCTAATGCGTGTGTAGTTAAGGACATTAAATGATTTAAAATTCTAGTTATTTCACAAAAAACAACTCTTATGAACTTTGCACGTTGCGGTATTTTAGTCATTAATAGACTTTCTACGCAAAGTGAATAACAATGTTCCTGTGCCATCATAGATACATAATCTAAACGATCAACATAGGGTAATGCTTGTAAATAAGTTTTATATTCTATTAATTTTTCAGTACCTCGATGAAGCAATCCGATATGTGCATCAGCTCTTTTTACTACTTCCCCATTCAATTCTAAAATCAGTCGTAGTACACCGTGTGCAGAAGGATGCTGAGGGCCAAAATTAATATTATACATTTTAATTTTTTTTAAAGCTTCGTTTTTTAGCATTAAAAATTAATTTTTTTTTATACTTCTTAAGTCTTACTAAAGGTTTTCTTTTTTTTTTTTTCTTTTTTTTTGGCCTACAGCCATTGTGTGGTATTTTTATAATGAACTTTATATATAATAAGGGCACTTTATATTGATCTCAATGCCTTAATGAATTTTTAATAGCTATACGAAATCTATTCCATCCTTTATAGACAAGCGCCAAACGCCTTATTTTATAATTAACTCGCACTATCTTTTTAATACTTCTAATAGCACTTCATATAGATAAATATTCACGTCTTTTTCTACCTAAGAAACCTAATCTTCTTAAAGTAGTTATATGTAGACTCTTTGATTTATTTGAAGCAATATTAAAGAAAATATTTTTTTTTTTAAAGGTTATAAATAAAATCCCTTTCTTATATGGCCTAACCGTTTTTTTTTGTTTTTTTAGAGCATTTCTACGCTTTCTTAAAAAAAATCTTCAAACACGTCAATCACTAGAAAAAAATCTTAAACTTAAAAAAAAATAAATGAATTTATCACTGAATCTAGATAAACTAAATATAAAAAATAGATTTTTTTTTACACTTTTAGATACACAAATTTCCTCTAAATGAGATACATAGCCTGAGACTAATCTAACTAAATTATTAAAAGAAATATCTATATTGATATTTCTTAAAAGCAAAAAACTATGCATATAATGTTCAAATCAATCCCCATAGATACCACACATAAAAACAAAAAACCCTAATAAATACTTAGAAAACAATCATTTTAACCAATTTTTATATTTAAAATAACTAGAAACTCAATGATTAAAGTGCATCATTTAAAAGGAGTGGGAATTAAACCCACTACTCTTGTTTTCTATAGACTTTTAACTTACACTAAAAATATTAACATTTAAGTGTTGAGAAATTATTAAAATCTAATTTTTTATTAATCCTGAAAAGAACTATTAAAATCCCTAAGCCTATTGATGACTCTGAAACGGCAATTGCCATTATAAATAAAGCAAATAATTGTCCTTGAGGCCCATAAAATTGTACAGAGATCACTACACAAAGTAAACTTAAGCTAAAAAGCATAAGTTCGAAAAACAACATTATAATTAAAAAATTTTTTTGTTTATTTATAGAAACCCCCAACATACTTAAAAAAAAAATAATTAATGAAAAACCTATATAGTTTTCTGTAGGTATATATGTTAAATCTATACTTTTATTCTTACTTATTTTTAATATCCTTGAAGAGCTTATATTTAAAGACAATACTAATACACCTAACATAGCTAATAGAAGTATTACTCCAATAATTAAAAAAAAGAAAAAAAAATGATTATATAGAAGATTACTAAAGTTTAAAATATCATTAGCTAAATAATGATGTTTTTTAATAGCTAAATAAGACTCATTAGATACTGGAACAGCGCTAAAAAAGTGAACATATGTACTTATAAAGGCTTGTAACTTTAAAATTAATAGAAATAAAATACTTGGTCCACTTAAAAGTTTAAAATCTGTAGTTTTAGTAATAGACTCTATTGTCAAATTAAGCATTATAATAACAAATAAAAAAAGTAAAAGAAGACCTCCTACATAAACTAGTATAAAAATATAGGAAATGAATTCTACATTAAATAGAAATAACGTAATAATAGAGAGAATTAATATACTACATAAACATAAAGTAGAATTAATTGGTGTTTTTAAAAAAACCATAATAGTTGAAAATAAAATAACTAAAGTACTTAATATAAAAAAAAAATTCATTTGGAAATTTAAACCTAAGTGTCGGTATAGTACGATTTGAACGTACACCTCCTGCTCCCAAAGCAGGTATGCTACCTTTACACTATACACCGTCGAGGACAACGGGACTCGAACCCATACTGACAATTTTGAAGACTGTAGTGCTACCATTACACCATACCCCCTTATATAGCGTTTTATTTAAGCTCTTTTCTGTATTAAAATATTTGACTATTTATATAAATAAATTGATTATTTTATATTTTTTAAGAACTTTCCTCCTAAGTGGCATTTTAATAAATCCTATTTGAAGTAAGTAGGATTTGAACCTACGAAGGTATTACCGTTGGATTTACAATCCAATGCCTTTAACCACTCGGCCATTACTCCTAGAGACAATGGGACTCGAACCCATACTATTGATGTCAAAAACCAATGCCTTACCTTTTGGCTATGTCCCAATACGGACAATGGGATTCGAACCCATAGACCCTGCTTGGAAGGCAGATGCTTTAGCCGTTAAGCGATGCCCGCTCACTGAGTTTAGTGAGATTCGAACTCACAACCAATGGATTAAAAGTCCAGTGCTCTACCGTTGAGCTATAAACCCTATTAAATAATGTTTTATTAATTTTACCAGATTCTCCAACTGCAAGTTCCCTTACAATTACCTTGTTATGACTTCGTCCTCGTAATTACCCACGCACAAAAAATTTTTTAAAAACCTACAAAGGTAGAAAAAAAACCCTTTTTTAAGCAAGCACACTTCAAGGACGTGACAGGCGGTCTGTTCAAGATCAAAGCACAGATTCACCGCACCGTGCTTATATGCGATTACTGACGATTCCTTCTTCATATTCCCAAATTGCAGGAATTAATCCGTACTAAGAAAAATTTTAAAGATTTGCTTTTAAGCAACTTTTTGTATTTTTCCAATGTAGCACATATTTAGCCCCTAATATCGTTGGGCCATAACGACTTGACGTCATCCACTCCTTCCTTTGTCTTATTAACAACTGTAAATTATTAAAACTGAACTTATAGTACAATATTAAATAATACCGTGGGTTTCGTTTATTGACTGAACTTAACCAAAACTTCACAACATAAACTGACGACAGCCATGCAACACCTTTTAATTAGGGTAAGGTTTTCTGCGGATCATCAGATTAAAACACATGCTCCACCGTTAGTAAAAATCCCCGACTTCTCCTTTAAGTTTCAACCTTGCGGCCGTACTCCTCAGGCGAGATATTTAACGCGTTAACTTTAATTTGATTTTTTTTAATATCCATAGTTGACAGCATAGATTACCAGGGTATCAAATCCTGTTTACTCCCTATGCTTCCGTATATTAGTGTCAGATGATTCTAGCTAGTCGCCTTCGCTTCTGGTATTCCTTTTAATTTTCCCGGATTCCACCCCTACACTAAAAATTCTACTAACCTTTAATCATCTCAAGTTATATAATTTTAAATTAAATATTGTAATACCAAGTTTTAGTAATTTAATTTAAAAACCACCTACTTACCCTTTACGCCTAATCATGTTGAATAACGCTTGCCCTAACCGTATTGCCGAGACTTCTGGCACGGGTTTTAGTCAGGACTTATCTAAAAATAATATCATAATTTTCTTTTTTTAACGAGTTTTACAGCTATACCTTCATATCACCCTTAAAATTTTTCCAGGTCAAGCTTTAGCTCATTGCCCAAAATTCTCCACTGCAGACCCCAAACAGGAGTTTAGACCTTGTCTCAGTTCTAATGTGGCTGTCATATCTTTAAACTCAGCTAAAGATCGTAAGCTTGGTAAGCTTTTACCTTACCAACGACTTAATCCTATATTAGCCTATTACTTTTATTTACCTATACAAAGTTGTAAGTTCTAATAAAATACTCACCCGTTTGCTATTTTAATTAACTCGCATGTGTTATAAAAATTTTTAGCGTTCATTCCGAGCCGGGATTACTCAAAGTTTAAAAAAAATTAAAAAAAATTTAAAATTAATAAATAATAAACCTAAAAGAATACTAGGATTTAAACCTATATATCCTAATTAAAAAATAAAAATGCATTTTATGGGAATTGAACCCATGTTATTACCGTGAAAAGATAATGTCCTAACCCCTAGACGAAAAATGCTTTTGTATTTAATAAAAACTATTAACTAAATATAAAAATGTTTTTATATTTATTCAAGTTTTACGACGCCTACGTACTAATGCCCTGAATTCCTTTATATGTGTAGGCAGTTTCAATAAAATCCCTGATCGTGATTTAAAACTAATTTCTGAAGAATTAAACGTTTTGTAAAAGTTACTGTGAAAATAGTAACCTCCTGGTGTCATGAGTTTATGACTTCAGAGAACTTCAGGACCTGAGACCTGAACAAAATCATTTATTTGTAAAATATAATTTAAATCTGATACAATCAAGCTATTAACTGAAATTGAACCCTTTGAAACTCAAAACTGTGCTCGCTTAAATGTTCAAAAAAAATGAAATCGAACACATACTGTAGCTAACCTAGATTCAAAAAAATGCAATATGCAATTAAGTTTATTTTTCTTCTTTTTTAACTTTTTAGCCAGAGAGTTTCATACAGATTTATTAATTTTATAATAAGTTTTTAATTTTAATTTTAAAGCTCTTTTTTTTAACACCTTATTTTTTAAACGTAAAGGATATCTTTTTTTAAAATCAAAATCCAACCTGTTTTCAATTGAACTTAGAATATCTAATGGAGTATTCGAGAATGATAATTGAAATTTCAATCACCTCATTGCTATTCTAGGTCATCTTTTTCTTTTTTTTGTAAAAAAAAAGAAAAAATTTTGTTTATGCTTTAATGCTTTTTTCTTCTTTTTTTTTTTTCAAACAAAATAAGTTTTTCTAAACTTTTTATAAACCTTTTTAAATCCAGGTTTAAAAAAACACTTAACTCAAATTCTAGAAATTTTAATTGTTTTTTTATATAAAAAATAAGTTTTTTTTTTTAAAATATTTTTGTTATTATCATAAGTTTTTTTTTTAATCATAGTAGTTTGAATTAATGAGCTTTAAAATTAATTGTAAAAAAAAACTATCATACTCAGATGTACTCTTAAGAAATACAGGATAGTCAACAAAAACAGGCTCCGCTATTGATACTAAACCTACACTCAAAAGTTTTTTTTTTGCTAATTCTAAACAAATCATATGCTGCTGGTTTAATAATTCTAATAAAAATACTAGAGTTGGTAAATCAACAGATTTATAAGTATAATGTAACAACTCTATAGAAAAAAAATTAGTTATTATACCATAAGCTCAATCGTATATTATAAAAGAAAATGTACTATTTAAAATTTTAAATAACCTATTCAAAAAAAATAAATTAGTTTTTTTTAAATCAATAAACAAAAAACAATTTTTAAATAAAAAAACTGAAGCTATTAATGGCACTATTAAATGTAAACAGAAAGCTAAAATTTGAATATTATAAACAATACAGTTTTTATAATTTAGAACTAAATAATTATTATACCCTATAAGTTCAAATTTAGAAACTTTATTTTTAAAAAACCCTAAAGATCTTAATTTTTTAAAATATTTTATTCGTTTATACCAAATAGGCATTTATAGAGCTATAAAGCTTAATTTAGTAAAAGGAGATAAAAATTCTTTTAAAAAAAAAAATTTAATACTATTGAAAAAATTTAAATAGCAATGCAATAAACCAAAAACATAAACCAATATAAACCAATATAAAAAATTTTGAACTAAAAAAAAATAAGTTACTACATCTGCTTGTGGCATCAATAATATTATTAATAAATATAAGAAATGAAAAAAAATAAAAAAATACCAAGGTTCATTAAACAAATATATTGGTAAATAAAACCTGTTTGCTGTTTTCTTATATTAATAGAAAATTTATAAATAATATAAGAAATACCTTTAGGCCCTATAAGTTCAACAAAACCTTTATCTAATAGTTTAAAACAAATATTATAGCTAACTATTAAAAAATTTTTAGCTATAAGATCATTATATATAAAATCAAAATACCATTTATGTATTAAAAAGTTATAAACTTTATTTGATAAACTAAAAAATCTAAATTTAACAAAAAAATATTCAAAATAAGCAATAAAAAATACACCAGAAAACATACCAAAAAGAGATAAAATTGTAGGAATTAATTTTATATAGAAAGGTATAAATTCGGAATCTATAATTATTAAATTACTAGATAAAACAAAAATAGAGTCAATAAAAAAATCTGACCCTAAACCTATAAAAAGGTCCTTCATTAAATAACCTGAAAAAATACTTCCAAAGCTTAAAATAAATAATGGTATTGTCATAGCTAATGGCGATTCATGTGAGTGCTTAACTATATTTTTAAAAGAATTATTTTGCGAATAGAACACATAATAAAGCAATCTAAATGAATATATTGCTGTAAAAAATGCCGTTACTACCCCTAATCAATAAGCAAAAGTACTAGTTACAGTATATTTTGTAAAAACAAGCTCCAAGATAATATCTTTAGAATAAAAACCCGATAAAAAAGGAAATCCAGCTAAAGATAAAGAACCAATTAGAAACATCGCATAAGTAAATGGCATAATATTTATTAGTCCACCCATTTTTCTTATATCTTGTTCATTACCTAATCCATGGATTATAGAACCTGCACTTAAAAAAAGTAAAGCTTTAAAAAAAGCATGGTTAGAAAGATGAAATAAACTTGTAGAATAATTAGATACACCACAAACAAAAGTCATATAACCTAATTGGCTACATGTTGAATATGCTATTATTTTTTTAATATCGTTTTGAACTAAACCTATAGTTGCTGAAAAAAAAGCAGTTAAAGCACCAATAAAAGTAATGATATTCAAAACAAATGGTGAATATTCAAATATAGGACTACATCTTATAATTAAAAAAATACCAGCTGTTACCATAGTAGCTGCATGTATAAGCGCTGAAACAGGCGTCGGACCTTCCATAGCATCTGGTAACCAAGTATGTAAACCTATTTGAGCTGACTTACCAACCGCACCTATAAAAAGTAACAAACAGATACAATCTAATGCTTTTATACAAAAACCAAATAGCATTAAATTTTTATTTAAGAAAAAAGGAATCAATACAAACACTGTTGAATAATCTATACTTTTAAATAATTGGTTTATTAATAACAAGGCCAAAAAAAGTGTGAAATCACCTATTTTATTGATGACTAAAGCTTTAATCGCTGCTTTGTTAGCTTGTATACGTGTAAACCAAAAGTTTATTAATAAATAAGAACATAAACCTACGCCTTCCCACCCTAAAAATAACTGTAAAAAGTTATCTGCAGTAACTAAAATAATCATAAAAAAAGTAAATAACGATAAATAAGACATAAACCTAGATAAGTGAGGATCTTCTGACATATAACTAGAAGAATATAAATGTACTAAAGAAGAAACACTAGTTACAACTATAAGCATTGTAACACTTAAACTATCAAATAAAAAGGATCAATTAACATAAAAAAGATCCGAATTTACTCAACTTCCTAATACAATATAGTATGGATTTTTTAATAGTCCTACAGTATAAAAAGCATTTCAAGATAAAAAGCAAGTAAAACCTATTAAAATACTACTTAGGTATTTAGTACTATAGCACCCTAACCATCGGCCTAAAAAACCACATACAAAGGCGCTTATTATAGGTATAAAAATTATACTTAAAAACATTTTTTGGAAGCAACCGGATTTGAACCGGCCTTTTAAGCTTGCAAAGCTAATGTGTCACCAAATACACTGTACTCCCGGGTCATTAAGACCCTCATAAATAAACACATAAATATAAAAATATTCAAACTACATCCACAAAATGTCAATACCATATAGCACAAACAAAACCTACATGATGCTTTCTAAAAAACTGATAATACACATGCCTAATTAGACATACAATTAAAAAAATAGTACCTACAAGAACATGTATACCATGGAATCCAGTAGTCATATAAAAAATAGAACCATATACACTATCATTAATAGAAAAAGGTGCTGTATTATACTCGTAAAGCTGTATACCTGAAAAGATTACTCCATGTATTATTGTAGCAGCAATAGAATAAGTTGTAGAATTCCTTTTACCTAACTTTAAAGAATGGTGCCCTATAGTAATATATATACCAGATGTTAATAACAACACTGTATTCAATAAAGGAAATGATAATGGATTTATAGGTACAATACCTTTTGGTGGCCATACACCACCTATTCAAATACTTGGTGATAAACTAAAATGAAAGAAAGCTCAAAAAAAAGAGAAAAAAAACATTATTTCAGATACTATAAAAAGTAACATACCCATATATATATTTTGTTGTACTTTATATGTATGAAATCCTTGAAAAGTAGCTTCTCTAATAACATCTAAAAACCAGCCTGTTAAACAAAAAGCTACTGAAAATATACCTATTAAAAGATGGTATACTCCATTATTAAAATAGTGAAAATACATTATAAAACCCAACGCTGTTGACCATAAAGCCATTGAAGTCAATATAGGTCAAGGACTTGGATCCACTATATGAAAAGGATGCTGTTCATGTTTTGCATTTAAATAATTAAATAATTTTTTTTTCATTTAAATTTTTAATAAATTAGATTCTATATACTCAGTAATAGGTAATAGTATTAAAAAGTAGCTGAAATAGAAAATAGTGAAAAATTGACTGTAAGCTATATTTATATCATTTGCAGGTTGTCCACCCAAATAGCCTAATCAAAAAACATCACTAATAAACAGTCAGAAAAAAAAACAAAATATAGGTTTAAAACGAGGCCCTAAAATTCTAGGTTTATATAAAAAAGGAACTAGAAACAAGATACCTATAGCTGCACCCATTAATACTACACCACCTAATTTATCTGGTATAGCTCTTAGTATAGCATAAAAAATTAAAAAGTATCATTCCGGAACTATATGAGCTGGAGTAACTAAAGAATTAGCTGGAATATAATTATCCGGATGTCCTAATACATTTGGATAAAAAAAAACTATAACCCCAAAAAAAATTAAAAATAGGAGCAATCCAAAAATATCTTTTAATACAAAATAAGGGTAAAAAGAAACACAATCAACTTTAGCACAAATACCTAAAGGATTAGTTGAACCATGTTGATGTAATAAAGCTAAATGTAAAATAACTACTGCAACTATTATAAAAGGTAATATAAAGTGTATGGTATAAAATCTATTTAATGTTGCGTTATCTACTGAAAACCCACCTCACAACCAAAGTGAAATTGATTTACCAATTAAAGGTATTGCTGAAAAAAGGTTTGTAATAACTGTTGCTCCTCAAAAACTCATTTGTCCTCAAGGAAGAACGTAGCCTGTAAAAGCTGTAGCCATCATAAGTATAAAAATAACCAAACCTGAGTATCAAACTAATATACGTGGATATGCATATGAAGAGTAATATAAACCTCTTGCCATATGTATATAAACAACTATAAAAAACATAGATGCTCCATTAGCATGTGTGTATCTGAACAACCATCCATAGTTAACATCTCTCATGATATGCTCAACACTTATAAAAGCATATGTTGTATGCGGAGTATAATGCATTGATAAACATAATCCGCTAACTATTTGAACTACTAAACAAAAACCTGCTAATGACCCAAAACCTCAAAAATAACTAAGATTTATAGGTGTAGGGTAATCAACAAGGTGATCATTTATTATTGATAATAAAGGTATATGTATAAGTCTCATAAATTTTTTATTGGTAAAATGATTAGCTACTATTTGTGTTTTAAAGTAAATATTTTAATTAGAATTAAAAAACTTTTGCTTTACAGCAGTTATATTTTCAACCTAAAAATAGTTTTTTTCTATTTAATATTTATAAAAAAAAAATAATTTTCTTACTTATATATTCTTCAGTAATTATATTTATTGATTTGGCTTCCTAGCTATGCAAAAAACAACTAGTAAACTATAGATCATTATTAACCGGTCCTCTCGTACTAGGATTAATTTTTTTTTTTTTATACTAATATAGCAGATAGGAACCAAACTGTTTTACAACGTTCTGAACCCAACTCATGTACCATTTTAATCGGCGAACAGCCGAACCCTTGGAACCTTGTCCAGCTCCAGGATATGATAAGTCGACATCGAGGTGCCAAACAACCCCGTCAATAAGGACTTTAAAGAGTTATTAGCCTGTTATCCCCGGCGTACCTTTTATCTGTTTTGCAATAATTTTTCCACTTAAAAAAATTGGATCACTATGACCGATCTATAAGATCCCTGTTCGATATATATATCTCACAGTCAGGCAAATTTTATACCATTACGCTCAAAAATTAATATTATTATTAATTTGCATTTACCTTCTGTACACCCCCGATACTATTTTGGAGGCGACCGCCCCAGTCAAACTACCCAGTTTATATGGTCCTTAGTAAGTTTAAAATAACTCTTAAGAGTGGTATTTCACTAAAATAAGTATATATTTTTAATATATACTAAAAATTCCCACTTATACTACACATAATATTAAAAAAAACAATATAAACTTATAGTAAAGGTGCACGGGGTCTTTCCGTCTAACTATACTTATTTCGCATCTTCACGAAAAATTCAATTTCACTGAGTCAATGTTGGAGACAGCGGGAAAGTCGTTACACCATTCATGCAGGTCGGAACTTACCCGACAAAGAATTTCGCTACCTTAAGACCGTCATGGTTACAGCCGCCGTTTACTTGAGATTGAATTTTATGCACTAACATATCCTCTTAACTTTAAAGCACCGGGCAGGTGTCAGACCCTATACATCTTTACAATTAGCAGAGTCCTGTGTTTTTGTTAAACAGTCGCTCTCCCCTTTTTATTGAAATCTAAAATAGACCCTCCTTCTTCCTAAGTTACAGAGTTAATTTGCCGAGTTCCTTCAACATTGTTATCTCAATCACCTTAATATGCTCTACCAATAAACCTGTGTTGGTTTAGTACGGATATAATAAATAATTTTTCCTGAATTATAAATATTATTTATAAATAAATATGTAAATAACATTTATAATTATATTTATTTATAAAAAATGATAAAAAGCTCATCAATTATTTTTAAGAGTCCGTTTAACCCTATGTGTATAAAACTACATAAGAAACTATTTATTTACAGTGATACTTATTTTAAGTATTTATAGTTACTCATATCAACATTATTTCTTTTATTTACTTTTAAGAAAAGTTAAAATAAAATATTCTGCTACTAATATATATACTGCTTCAGTTTAATTATTAGTCTTTTATATCTTAAGCACTATATTATTAAAACTTCGATGAGGTATAACCCTATCATTAAAAAATGGCTACTTCTAAGCCTATTTATCAAACACCCTAATAATATATATAACCTTTTATCACTTTTAATTAATTACAGACTTTAGCAAGTATTCTGGGCTGTATCCCTTTTGACTTAAAACCTTATCATTATAAGTCTATCTATTACTTATAAATAGTATTCTGAGTTCTTATAATATCAGTAAAGCGATCAAACCACCCTCAATTACAAGTACTATACCACATAAATATAATGTAATGAACTACTTAAATAGTTTTCGCAGAAAACCAGCTATTTCTAAGTTTGATTAGCCTTTCACCCCTAATAACAGGTCCTCCCAGTATTCTGCAACATACACGGGTTCGGTCATAAACCTGCCCATTACTAGATCACTTAGTTTCGGGTAATAAATATAATAACTTAATAAGCTATTTAAAACTCAATTTCTTTTAGTCTTCATTTAAAGAATTAAACTCGCTATTATAATTAACTAGTTGATCCATTATACAAAAGGTACATTATATATATTTTAAATATAATTGCTTCTAGACAAATTATTTCAAATCTTTTCACTCCTTAATAGGTTTCTATTTCATCTTTCCCTCACGGTACTTTACGCTATAGATTTATATGTATATGTAAATTTAAAAAGTGGATTTTTTTTTTCAATCAAAATATATAAATTGATTTACTTACAAAACTAATTTATAAATATATAAGGAAGAAAAACTTACATATAATATTTAATAAAAAAGTTAAAAAAATGATTTCGCTCACCACTACTTTCAAGATCTCTGTTGATTTATATATATATGTACTAAGATGTATCAATTCTATATTCTTATTATAATTTAAAGTTTTCTTTTAAAGCTTATTTAGAATCAAAATATAAATTACCCTAAAAAATAGCTTTTTTACATATAATCAAGATATTCATAAGTTCGTATTAAATTACTTATACTTCCTACCGGACTTGAACCGGTACCTTAAAAAAGAATAGATTTTAAGTCTACAGCGTCTACCATTCCGCCAAGGAAGCTATTATTTTTCTTTTTTCGATAATTTGTTTTCATATAGATTTTTATAAATATGAAGAGATAACATAGATATAAATACTCCAGCCACATTAAAAAAAATTAAAATCCAAAAATTATAGAAAGTATTCAAGGTGAACAAAATCGCGAATAATGTAGCCTCCAGAATTACACAAATAGAATATACATAACCAATATAAGATCCGGTGAGGACTACACTAAAGAGCATTTTACGTATATACTTTTTTGGATGCTTAAAGTAGAGCTTAACCGCTCTAAAGTAAACTATTACGAGGACGACGTGGATTATAATTATATAAAACTTAATAGCTCTTCTTATTAAATAACCAATATTAGTGTTATAGCCCCCTAGAATATAAAATATAACGATAATACCTATTAGGATTGATTCTTCGTAGGATAATGAGGAAAATCATAAGCGGGGAGGCTTTTTTTTCTATACGTAGTATAAAAAAAGAACCGAACTTAAGTTCGAACCCCCTGAGAAGTATTAACTTCTCATTAAAAAACTTAAAGATTTTTTTGATCATTATTAACATCCAGTTAAAAGTTTAAAATCTGTGATTTTAATAGCCTCTATTGCCAAATTAAGCATTATAATAACAAATCGTAATAATAGAGAGGATTAATATACTACATAAACATAAAGTAGAGTTAATTGGTGTTTTTAAAAAAACCATAATAGTTGAAAATAAAATAACTAAAGTACTTAATATAAAAAAAAAATTCATTTGGAAATTTAAATCTAAGTGTCGGTATAGTACGATTTGAACGTACACTCCCTGCCCAAAGCAGGTGCTCTTTACTGTACCAAAAAAGTACTACTATTAAAAGGCATAGGAATTACATTATTCTTTTTTATAATAATAAAAAATACTATTATTATAAAACTTTACAAGCCTCTTTAAATACCTCTCTTTCTATGCAATTGTATATTTTTAAATACACAATTGCATAGAAAGTAAATATAAGAATATCTAGAAAAAACCCAATCTACCAATAGCCTTATATAAAAATCACTTCTTTTGGAAGCAACCGGATTCGAACCGGCCTTTTAAGCTTGCAAAGCTAACGTGTTACCAAATACACTATACTCCCCCAAAAAAGTTAATTTTAATAAAGTTAAGAAGGGAATTGAACCCTTATTCTAAGATTTGCAATCTAATACATTACCATTATGTTACTTAACCTGTATCTCTATAAAAGACTACTAACTGCGCTTATAGTTCAAAATAGTATTATATAAATATATAATAAATCTAAAAAAAAAAAATTTAATACTATTGAAAAAATTTAAATAGCAATGCAATAAACCAAAAACATAAACCAAAATAAACCAATATAAAAAATTTTGAACTAAAAAAAATAAGTTACTA
>Ga0102816_1000483_pt1 | contig 15780 bp, 7 predicted proteins | sample ColrivemetaGS545_FD_84509 | JGI IMG/M metagenome (GOLD analysis project Ga0102816, IMG submission 84509) | Estuarine microbial communities from the Columbia River estuary - Flood tide non-ETM metaG S.545 | ecosystem: Environmental > Aquatic > Marine > Intertidal zone > Estuary | place: USA...
GCTAAAGCGGCGATTGGCACACTCCCCCATTTCGCTTTGCTTCAATCTCATGGCGGGAGTCTAGGTGCCATACCATGCAAATCCTATCTAGCACAAAGCGCATAACCCCGTTCTTGCGCCCCAGCTTCGACCAATCTATCTGTCACACCCACCCTGCACTTTTGCGTTTGTCTGTGTCTGAAAAGAACAGCGCCCAAACCTGCGAGGGCTGCCATCATGCCTAATTCAAGAGATGAATGGTTCACCGTTGGGCTTGAGGCCTGCGTGGGCATGTGGCTGCAAAGTTATTTCACTGAAATGCCACTGGGGCTTACCCATGCGCAACGCAAAGCGCTCGATGACTATGTTCATGGGAGCTACAAAGAAGCCATCGACCTGGATGCAGAATTTCCAGGGTGGTTACCTGAAACGGTGAGCGAAGCACGGTTGGCTGAGCTTATTGCTAAACGTGCAGAGCGGCTCGCGCAGTGGGAAGCAGAGCGTCCAGAGCGAGAGAGACAGTCCATTGCATTGATGCACTGGAAGAGCCATGTCATACGTGAAGGGGGCCGAAGCGCCCTCAAAAGCCAAGCAACACTGCCCATATTGGTTCACGTACCTCACGCTTCCACAAAGATTCCCGACGACGATCTACTCGGCTTTCTAGCAGCGCCGGCGGCTATCAACGCGGAAATTCATCAACTGACCGACCACTTTACCGATGAACTCTTTTGGTCAAAGAAGACCTATGTGGAAACCTTGGTATTTCCGGTGAGTCGTTTTTTGGTCGATCCAGAACGCTTTGATATGGACAAACATGAGCCGATGGCCCAGAAGGGTATGGGCGTTCTCTATACCCACGATACCCAGGGCAAGCAATACCGGTCCAAAGTAAGGGGCGCGCATAGAAAGGCTTTGCTGGACAAATATTATCGCCCCCACCATAAGCAAATGACCCAATGGGTAGCTGATAACCTGGTAGAGCAAACCCGTGTGTTGATTATTGATGCGCACTCCTTTCCAAGCACCCCACTGCCCTGCGATGAAGATCAAACCGCCCATCGCCCTGATATCTGTATCGGAACGGATGCATTTCATACACCGGCATGGTTAACAGAGATGTTTGTGAATCACTTCGAAAGCCATGGGTATCGCGTTGAAATCAATCGTCCCTATAAGGGCACGATTGTGCCCACAAAGTTTTACCAAAAAGATGCGCGGGTGTTGTCGATCATGGTTGAGATAAACAAAGGCCTTTACCTAGACGACAGCAAACTCGAACCCATTAAAAAGCCCGAAGCCTTTCAATCACTCTTTGACTGTATCGCAGCGCTGTATTACGAAATAGAAATTCATACACACGGACGTGAACTTGAGAAGTTGATGAAAGGCCTTCCAACTTAAGGAAAACAGACGCAGGGTTTGGAAGCCCTGCGTCGTGAATGACAGCACGAGAACCTGCCACAGAAACTGTGCCTTGGGCAGGACGAACTGATAAACAAAGATCGAATGCCAGACGATTTGGAAACGCGTTAAAAGAGTTGGAGGTTCAACATGAAGATGAAAACGAGAGTAAAGGTAATTCGAAACCTCTATTCAGAAAAGGAGAAAACACCCAATGCAAAATAGTATTGAGCTTTTGCGAGTCGCTGAGTCGGGCCTGTCTGACAGTTGGGATAGGGTTTTCACCCTCACACGATTGGAGGAGAACCTTTTTCTTTGTGATTACATTCACGAAATGACCTGTGATGTTGAATCCGACGAGTCGAATGATCGATCAGATGGAAATATCAGCAACGGAGAGGAACTCTATGAATTTATCATCGGCGCTTGGTACTCAGATCACCTGAGTGATGTTTTAACCACCAAAGACTGGATGCTCATGTGTGAAAAAGTCGAAGGAATTGACAGCGCATTATCTACATCATTGATGTCTTTTTTATTGGAAGAGGCTGTCATTGATGGCCCTGCATTGGCCCAGGATAATAATATCAAAGGGGGAAAAATCATTTCGGAAAGCCTACTTCCACCAAATGACCCGCTATTTTCTCAAGGAATCAGCTTCTTTAGCATTAGAAAGTCAGAAGGGAAAAAGCCTTCGTAAATACTGATTAAACACACTGTGTGTGGCAGCCATTTATTCTCCGTGATACAACAAAACCTAGGACTAATAGCAAAAGGAATGTGACTATGACCTATGACTTGAACCGATTCGTAACCGCCCAATCGCACATATATGACCGGGTGATTTTAGAGCTGGCGGAAGGCAGAAAGACCAAGCATTGGATCTGGTATATATTTCCACAGATCAAGGGGTTAGGCGGCAGCCGACTCTCTGTCAAATACGAATTGGGTAGCAAACAAGAGGTGGCAACCTATATTGCACACCCCCTGCTCTATCCAAGGCTCAAAGAATGTACGGCATTGGTTTTGGATCATTCCAGTAAGCCACTTGAAGAGATCTTGCCCTATCCGTCCAATCTGAAGTTCATCTCGTGTATGACCTGCTTTATGTTGGCAAAGCCCGATGAACCAATTTTTCTGGAAGCATTAGATACTTTCAATGATGGGAAAATGTGTTCAATTACTGCAGTTGCCTCTGAAGAGTAATGCAAAAAAACCAAGGATATTAGCTAAGTATATGCGCTATATTTAACGCTTTACGAATTTCGGAATGACACAGATAACCCTAAACCTAGATAAAAAATATTTAGGTTTAGGCCAAATCCCTGAATTGTTACTATGACTATAGTTAAAATCACTTTTAATAACCCCCATTGAGGCACTCATCTTGAATCACATTGAACTCTTTGCCGGATGCGGTGGACTTTCACTTGGCCTAGAGCAGGCAGGCTTCGAATTAGTCTTGGCAAACGAGCTATCCCCAATGGCCGCAGAGTCATTTGCTTATAATTTTTATAAAGAAAACTTAGAAGAATCTGCAAATCAAGACACTGAACCAACGCATACTTTTTGGATAAATAGCCAATATAAAGACTTGAAATCAAGATTAAGAGAAAATCCCTTTAAATTCCCTAAACTCAACAAAAATGGGTACAGCGATTTACCAAATGACGGAAACTGGACCAATTTGAAGGGTAAGCTGCTTGTCGGTAGCGTCGTAGAACTGAATATTCTTCTCGATGAAAACCCGTTACTTGTTTCGCAATTACGAAGTGCATTTAGTCAAGCCGGAGAATTAGATCTCGTTTCTGGAGGGCCACCATGTCAAGGATTTAGTATGGCGGGCAAACGTGAACTCGAAAGTGATAAAAACTCATTACCGTGGGCTTTTGCAAAATTTGTCAAAATCACTCAACCCAAAATTGTACTTTTTGAAAATGTGACAGGTATTCTTCGTCCTTTTAAAGATAGCAACGGCAAGAGCTTTCATGCTTGGTACGAAGTTGCAAAGGTTTTTGCTTCAATTGGGTACGTCCCACTTTGTCTGCACATTAACGCCAGACAGGCAGGAGTACCACAAAATCGACCTCGATTTATAATGATCGCTGTTCGCTATGATCATCTATCTCAACTTCTAAAAAATAGCTTGCAAAACGATTTCATGCTTTTCAGTAAAGCGCTGAACTTTTTTGAGTTGGTGCAGAAGTTTAAAGAAAAGCTGCCTTTTGGACATCTCGATTACATTGACGCAACGAAATCTGCTGGAATAACAGTATTCAGCAACAGCTTTTTAGGTGGATTAGTTAACAATGATGAGATTTCAGTAAAAGATGCGCTTGACGACTTAAAAAGAAACAATCCCGACAATCCATCACATTTCGTGAATGAACTAAATGATACTTTCACAAAACTGATCAAACATGTAGCAATTCAAAACCACGAAGCAAGAAATAACAGCCCACTAGTCAAACGTCGTTTTCGTCTATATCAAATTCTTCAGCAGATAAACGACAGAAAAGTTACACACGCAGTATTTGCTGTACTTAAGGGCGAATCAGATGAACTAAGCGAAATGGCATGGTTAGCATTAAACCCTTTTGAATACCTTCATGAAAATGGAGAATTGTATCGTTTTACTTCAAAAGTGACATTTGAGAAATATCTTCATGCGCATCCCACTAAAAAACAAACACAAAGAGCTTTAGTCGCAAATGCTCCAGCACCAGCTGCGCTGTCAATACCTGATGATGCTTGTCATTATGATGCACGCGAACTACGTGTTCTAACCGTGAGGGAGATGGCGAGAATACAATCTTTTCCTGACAATTTTATCTTCCGTTCTAAAATCACAACGGGTGGCCAAATGCGAAAATTTGAGGTGCCCCAATATACTCAAGTTGGAAATGCAGTACCACCATTACTAGGGTTAAAGCTTGGCCAAGCCATCACTCATTTACTTAAATAACAAATGAAGCCTTCGTTAACATATTACTAGGATATCCAAAAATGTTTGAAACCCTATCCGATATCTTTATAGGTGTTGCAATGAAGTATCTGACAGCATCAGATGTGGAGCCAAGTACCTCAAATCAACACGAAATAGGGGGGCTAGTTAAAGCGGGCTTTGCCGCCAAATTGGGGCACCCAACTGACGGCAATCGTATCCATTTTCAGGCTACGTTAGCCTACATTGACGATTTTGACGAAAATACCATTATTAGTGAGGGAACTATGACATGGTATGACTCTAGATCTAAAACCGAAAGAAACCCCGAGTTACGGCTTTATTATCAATCCAATCAGGTGACAAATCAGCTAAAAGAATCTGATTTTATGGTTATTGCATTAACCAACGAGCAGACACTACTATTGATATTTTGCCCGCAAGGTAGCAATTCAGAAGTTCAAATGCGCGCACTATTTGGAGCACGCAGTACCGCGGTTGCTAATCGGCTCAAAAAAATACAGCTTAATGAGAATTCGATTGCCACTCCTATTCGACTTTTACTCTCCAGATATGGCATTGAGATTGTACAAAAAAGGCCAAATGATGAATCATTAACAAATATCCTTGTTAAATCTTTTGGTGGTAGTTTTCCAAAAACCAGAGACTTCTCAACGTTCGCACGCTCTATTAGTGATCTTCCTTCAGCAATTGATGATCCAGATGCTGTCTTAGTAGGCTGGATGAACAATGAAGAACATATATTCCGATTGTTTGAAAGACATATCGTTCAGCAGCAGATAGAACAGGGATTTGAGGATGTCGAACAATTTATCAGGATATCACTCAGCATTCAGAACCGTCGAAAATCGAGAGTAGGTCACGCCTTTGAGAATCATATTGAAGAGGTACTAAGACAAAATAAAATCACTTTTGAACGTGGCGTATGTACAGAAGGCAAGCAGAAACCGGACTTTCTATTTCCAGGGCATCTAGCCTACCATGACGAGACCTTCGATCGGTCAAGACTCCGAATGCTTGGAGCAAAAACAACGTGCAAGGAGCGTTGGCGCCAGGTTCTTGCCGAAGCCAACCAAATCGAAAGAAAGCACCTTATTACATTGGAGCCAGCAGTTTCATCAGAACAGACCAACCAGATGCGTGACAAAGGCCTACAACTTGTCGTTCCAGTAGTAATTCAGACAACCTATAAACCAGATCAGCAGGAGCACCTTATGTCCTTCAAACAATTCATTGCAGAACTATCTTCATAAAAAAATCAAGAATCCATTCGTCTCAATACTTTTGATATCTTAAATCTTAGATCTGGTTACATTGACGCCTCTCTCAGCGCAATTCGATGAAAAGTATAAGAGCCTACAAAAATGGAATGATTAAACCGCTTGAAATCAAAAGTCACGCGTCTCTGCTCTAGCTATAATATTTTGCGATTGCTTTCTTTGATGATATTAATGCCAGCCGAGTTATCGCTCTGGTACAGGCTACGTAAAGATCTTCACCAGTAAATGATTTGTGCTCATTTGGAATGCCAACATCGACCACAATTACTGATACGGCCTCAATACCCTTGAATGACTTAATTGTAGAGAAGAATACGGTGTCTTTTTTCCCTAGATCCTTAATATCAGTGCTTAATCGAAGACCATGGCCATATTTTTGACCGTTCATAGCAGAGTTTTCATACTTGAACGGACTAAGAATGGCAACCGAACCTTCCCCACTCCACTGCCTGGCAAGCTCCCAAGCGCGCATCGATTGACTACTTGACGATTCAACCAATGGCGACTCTCCAAGGGGCATACCTGGCATCGATTGAATCATTGTCTGGAAATAGCGATTAGAAGCATCATTTATCTTTACCGTGTTGCGGCAATTATGATGGAGGTGGAATATAACTTCTGCACCAATAGGGGTTCCGCTTCCAGCTCCGTAAAGATCTTGTTTCCAGTCGGCAAAGAAAGCCCATTGTCCATCATCAGAACGCAGGTCAAGTAGCGCAATCACCTGTTCTTCTGAAAAGTCCTGGCCTTCATCAACGATAATGGCATCGCATTTTTCGAGCTCATACGCCTTGTCCATGACGTAACTAGGTAAGAGTTCCCGATGAAAGTTGTCTTGTCCCACCTTGTTGCGATGTTCTGGACAAATATCGAGAAATAACTTGTCGACATTCCAAATAAACTCGGCATGATCCGGGTTCCGAAGGCGAAGTGACTCCGCTAGTGCACGGTTGTAGCAAACATATATAGCTTTCTGCCCCTGATCTACGAGTGCCTGCAAGCGCCACATCGCCAGAATTGTTTTACCCGACCCTGCAGGACCAATAATCGCGACGTTCGGGAGCTGGAAAAGCCCCTTTAAGCTGGCAAACTGCTGTTGAGTGAGTTGATCGATCTGGTTCAAGTCACTGGATACGTCCTCCCCGGCATCTACTTTCTGTATATGAAATGCTCTGTTCTTGAGTTGGTCGATAATCGATTCGACGATTTGAGGGGTGAACTGCTCAGCCTTGTAGCTCCCCCCGCGCTTCTCTAGCGAATTTCTTACACGAGAGACCAACTGGTTCATATGTCGGTGGGTAGCTATGGTTGACTCATCGAACATGTCGGGAAGGCTCTGTGCTTTTCCTTGTGGGTATACGACGAGGTAGGAAAAACGACCCGGAAATTGCACCCATTGGTGCTTATCCCTCAGCACCTCTGTCAGGTCGTACATAATCCGTGTGGCTTGCTCTGGCGGTGACTCCTTGAGTTTTACCCAGGTGTCATTCCCCTGCCTGCGCTTCCAAATACCATCGTCACCAACCTTAAACTCTTTTGATCCCTTGACCTCAATGACGACAAGACCTAAACCGGGAGCGAGCACGATGAAGTCGGCTTCACCATCGCGAACGTACCCGTTCTTCTCGAGTGTCCATTTGACGCTCGGCATAACGACCCAATCATCAGGCAGTTGGTGTTTAAGCTCTTGTAGTACAACATTTTCCCAACGATCAGCTGGTAGGTTTCCAATGATTCTAGGCATGCATTCTCATTCCTTTAATTAGCTAACCTTGCAACGAACTGACAGTTATCAGCCTCTGGCTTTGTAACCCAGCCATTGCTAGAACGTATTTTTGGTGCAGGCAGTCCGCTTATCACAGAGGCGGTGACTCTTAGAAGGCTTCCAGAAGGACTGATCGCTAGCCACGCTTCTCCATTTTTGAGTTGATACAATGTGTGGGGTGTTTCTTTTTTCCACGACTGGCCAGCAAAAGAGAAGACCTCACCGGGTTGCAGACTATTAAACTCGCCTAGGTTAGAGATGTGATTTGATTCTGGCTGGGTATTACTCGGCGCCCCCGTTATCGAATCAGGGTCGACATCTTCGACAACGAATACATCGACGTTATAAAGATTAGAAAGCACCCAAACCAACCGACGAGATAGGTTGAAGGAGTCGATGCGCCGGAGCTTGGCATAACCTTCTTTAGCAGCGACCCTATGCGCATCGCCGATGGCGTTTCGCTCACTGGCGTATCCATCCCATAAGGGGTGGACGATCACATTGAAGACTCCATCCTTTGCCCACCCGTGCACGATGCCATCATGGACAACGGTGTCAGCGGGAAAACCATTATCAACCCACTCGTCGGCTAACAGCCTAGCCTGCTCGCTCCATGCTCCTTCATTACCAATGGGAAGCGGTTTTCCTGCGGCAACTATATCTAGGCCAGGCTTATAGTTGGCATCAAGCATCGACGCTAGCAGCTCGATACCGAGTCTCCAGTCTAGAAGGCCATGAACCTGACGATTCCTAAAACCTCGTAGCAGAATGTCCGGGCTTCGCCACTCGTTGCCTTGGGTTGAAGACAGTTCGATTTCCTTGCGAATCAGATTCCCCATCCGTGACAAATCACCTTCGCCAAACAGACAGCCACGTAAGATTGATTCCCATTGGTCTTTTGCAGAATCCACCAAACCCGCACCGTTCGGGTGTGCGTCGGCCAGATACAGCTCTCCACCTCCTTCGCCTTGGGCAGTCAGTGCGTGGACGGATGCTATCTCGATGTCCATTGAGTCGACATCTAACTCAAGCGCTATGGCCCTTTGCAAGATTGTTGCAGCCGAATACCATGCTGCGCGACGCCTAGAAAGGCGTGTTTCGTTAGGACCTTCAAAGTACTTAAGGCCATTGGCGTCGAGCATGCGGATGGCAAGAATATCCGTTGTCTTGGACGAGGTAAGTGCAACCCTTAGGTCGGGATTACGGTCTTCTGACTGCCAAATAGACTCTCCCTGCGCATGAGACCAGCCCCTTTCGTTGATATCACTGACTTCTCGGAAGCCAAAGTATTCGCCCCTATTGGTGTTGGTACGAAATACCAGAGCTTGCCGTTCTATCTTGATTAGTGCGTTGCAAGCGGGTTGGTAACCCTTAGGGCTGAGTCTTGGGCTCGCGATATCTGTTCCACCTGACCGCCCCCGGCTTTCTCCTCCACCTAGGGCTGGCTTGCTCGTGTCCATGTCCGTTGCAAATGCTCGCGGGGATACGGCCATGTAAGGCTTGGCTGCTTGATAGCCGCAACTCGGGCAGACAACACCCATGGGAGGTTGCTGCAGCCAGTCTGGATTCCAAATCCCTGAACCGCTGGAGTGCGTCTTGAAATTTGCTACGTCAATAGATTCAACGTGTAATTGCCTGCAGGCCGGACAGTGAACATGGACGAAAGCGGCGCCAATGGGCGACCCCGATGCGCTCCAGCGCCCCAGTCTAGGGTTATTAAACAGTGGTCCGGTGATATATTTTGGCGTGAGCCGACGCTTGTCCCATGTTCGCACCGATTCAGGAGCAAAATCCGCGATGGCCTGATCTGCAGGCCGATCTAGGGACTTGGCACGCATCCCACTTTCCCTACCGCGGGGCAACTTGAAGTAAAGCTCGCGAACGCTTGTCGGCATGCCAAACATGGGCAGCACGCCTGCCTCCGCTAGGCGCTGCGCGAGGGTGCTGGCCACAAACTCATCGCTCGTTACGGCCGCTGTCATTTTTTCCGGCAATTCAAGCGTGTAACCCACCAGCTCTTTAGCCGATACCTGAGAACCCGCGGTAATGGTGCTAGCGACCTGCGTGATGACGTCTCGATTTTGGCAAATCCAATCACGGATCGTGTCAATGTTGGCCCCTGCCTCGGTGAGTGTCCCCATTTCACCGTGGATATCTGGCTCTTGGCTCGTTTCGATCCACGACACACCCGCGTCTAAAAAGGCGCGTCTTAAGATTTCCTTGGCCATTAATCTCTGGGCCAATATGCGTTGATCATCACCCATCGACAGGCGAGGCTGGGGTGGGGTTCCCCCCGTCATGTCGCTGGGGTGCTCGAAGTGAATGCGATCGTGGGTTTGACCCCGGCAGAAGGTGAAAGCGATGGAGAAGGCTTGCCCTTTCCGACCGGCGCGACCCACCCGCTGCTGGTAGTTGAATCGCTCCGGAGGCATGTTGGCTTGCATAATGGCTTGTAATGAGCCGATATCGACACCCACTTCCATGGTGGTTGTAACGGACAAGAAGTCTATCGAATCAACATTTTTTAAAACATCACGGGTGCCCACATCTTCAACGATCTCATCGTCAAAAAAGATATCCCGGAAATGCCGCTGTCGTTGTGCTTGGTCTAGGGTCTGTCCCGTCAGTTCCTCGGCGTGAATACGAAAAAGGGCGGATTTATCCTTGGATTCATGTGCATAGTAGTGCGAGTCTTCTATCTCTCTGGCCAAGACTTTGCCTTCCGGTTGAGCTTCGAGCCTGCTGAAGCAGCGGGAACATACCCCCGCCGATGCTTGCCAATGAGTTCTCCCGCAGTTTGCACACTTCCACGGGCTTTCATCAGGATTAACAGCGCGGACCCATAACTTTTCCAGTCTAACGACACCCCAGTGATCCTTACCTTGGGCGTGTCCGGCCTCCATAAAGGCAGCCACGATGGCATGATGGAGTCCCTCATAACTTATCCGTTGGGCCTCTGCTACCTGCTGCAGATAGCGGTATATTCGCATCTTGGCAGTCCCTTCATTGACGGCGCCTGTAGGTTGATTAAATGTCCACCCGGTTGCGAATCCAGTCCATGGGTGAGGGTCAAGTCGGTTCTCCTCGGATAAAATTCGAAGAACGCTATCGCATGCCTGTCGGAAGGTTTCTTGAGACATACCTGAGGGCGCGTCACGCGTTGTTGTGGGCGGAAAAGCCAGATGCCCCACGGCTTGCTCTTCTAGGTCGTATAGAAGGCGCCCGGTTAATGCACGCCAAGCGGTCTTTCGAAGTGAAAGGCCAATACGATGTATATCCTCGTTTGTAGCGTCATCTTTTAGCTCTGCAAGTAATCGGCCGTCTTCCGAGCGAAAAATAGAGGTCCAATCGTTATTGCCGATTCTTTTTTTATCTATCGATGCGCCACCCGGGTTGACGCCATTGTCTATCAGGTCCCGCCATAACGGACTAAGCTGTTTTGTCTCTATGTCTGGTTTGGCAAGGATGTCATCAATGCGAACATACCCCGGTTGATAGGCTCGGATTCGCTCTACACTTTCACGTTGACTCTTGATCGCACCTTCTGGGTCCATGATTACGGCGTTCGCTGCCTGCACAAAAAGATTGAACCGGTCTAGATTTCCATCGTCTTGGCCAAATTTCTCTCTTAATTGGCCTCGTAATTTTGGGATTTCACCAACCTGCCCTGATTCAATCTGGGACAGCGCTTTTTTCATTGCGGGGTCAATTCCATGAGTCGCTCTTAATTTGAGTTCCTTGTTGATAAAGGTACGCAGAAGAAACATCCACTGTTCTTCCTCAACGCCAACAGAAAGGTTCGCGGCAGCCTCCCGACTGTCAGAAAACGCCACCAGTTTCCTCGCTTTCCCCGCCGGTAAGACACCCATTAGGTGTTTGGAAAACAGGTGGGACATACGTGCCAAGCCGGTTACAAAGGACCGAATCGGCGTGCGTCGACCATAGCGCTCTGAATAATCGATCTGGCAAGAGGGGCAACGTTGAGGCATCGCGGAGTATTTATGGAGTTCTGTCTCAGGTATTTCTGCTCGAAAAAGCAAGCAAGGCAAGCCTCTTTCCTGCTGTCCAACGCAGACGAGACCAGTCACAGGATTTATCGTTGCTGCCACCCAGCTAGCTTGCTTGCTATCAAGGGGTTTACCAGGCCGGTTCTCCAGATCTTGCGTAGCAATGGTCCCGTGTTGCCATGTTAAGTCACCAGCGGTTACATCAGGATCTCTATCGGGATTGCGTAACCACACGACGCCCACATCCCTATAGTTCTGCGCATCGGTGCGGGTCTCAACCGTGGTCTCAGGAAGCCCCTCGATTTGAACTTCAAGCGAGGTTAATTCAAATCTAGCTGGCAATCCGGGCATTGCAGGTTTGTCTGAAACCCTATTACCACATAGCAGCTGCGTCCCACAGCATTCGCAATAGAGAACTTCGAGAACTCGCTGCCCTTCAAAGGTGAGTTTTCTGTCGGGCAGGAGTTTGCCGGAGCGACGCTTATTATCCTCTTCCGCCAGCCCGATGGTAGCCCAAAGTCCATCAACGTTTTTAGCCATCCAGTGAAAGCGAAGTCGGGGGAAAGTTAACATTAACGCCTTGCTGTAATCTGAACCAATGGCGCGAAATAGCCCTCTAGTCGCCACCAGCCGCTGCTCTTTTGAAAGGTTCTCAAACCAAAAATCAGCAACTTCATCCAGTGATCTTGCACGAACCTGCCCGTTGGTATCGAATGCGGAGAGGATGCACTTGTTGCTTCTATCTGGGTCGGCAGCAAGGATCTCGACCACACTCTTCACTTCAATGTTGCCATCGTCACCTTCAGAATGTCCTGCTTTAAGACAGGCATCGATTACCGCCATGTCGAAATTCGGGGTATCCCCATCCATCGAATATGAGAGCTCGCCAGACTCGATGTGGAAACGAGACTTTGCCTCCTCTGGTGTAAAGCCAAAAAACTGTCCTAAAAACTCGAATGTTACATCGTCACTGCCATCTAGGGATGCACTGGATGCGAGGATGCGTAACTGGGGGCTCTCAGGGCTGAGACCCAGCCGATCAAGAAGCAGGCGTACCAGATAGGCGATTTCTGTGCCTGCCGAGCTGCGATGTAGGTGCAACTCGTCAATAACGAGCTGAAAGACGTGATTTTCACGATCATCTTGAAGCCACTTTTTTGTTGCCTCAAACATGTCAGCGTCCGCACGATCGCTAGCCAAGCTAGGTGCTGTATTCCGCATCATCATGATCGATAACATGCTGATATTGGTAACGAGGATGTCTGGTGGCGTTTTCTGCATTTCCCAGCGGTGGAACATTTCAGCAGCATCCGGAGACATGCGACGGATAAAACTGGCTTCCTCTTGCACATCAGATAGGTCGCTTTCCGCTTGTGATATTGCTTCTATATCTCGGACCGACCTTGCAGTAGCAAGCTGTTCGCGGCAGAATTCAATTTTTTGACTTATAGAGCAGTATTCGTCAACTGCTTGTTTTAATTCGCGGGTTAACTCGGAGCGCTTCCGCGTGTTTGATTTTCCGTCTACCTTGAATGGGTGGCCTGAAACCGGCGTCGCGCCGTTAAATCTACCAAACCGAATTCGATTACCTTCTAAATGCTGATCAAGAGTCGATAAAACGCCACTAGAATCGAGCGCTTGGCGCAGTCGCGATATTTGGTCCTCCACAAGGGCATTCATCGGATACAAGATGAGCGCTCGAACGGCTGCTGCACGTTTCTCCCCCCGCAATTCTTTTCGGGTGTCATCCCAGCGTGGTAGATTCTCCTTGGACCACTTCTTGGGGGTCTTGGTTGGCGCTGGCCACTTCATAGAGGGGTTAGTTGCTTCACCAATAATGTTAGCCAAGACAGGAAGGAGGAAGGCTTCGGTTTTTCCTGAACCTGTACCGGTCACTACGACGCAGTGCTTACCTTGCAAAGACTTTCTAAGCATAGTCTGCTGGTGTAAGTATAGTGGGTGTCCTCCACTAAAAAGACCCGTGCTGATGACGTCCTTAAATGCCTCGCGTCCAGCGATATTCAAGCCGGGAAGGTCTACTTCTGATAACTCGGTAAGGCTGCTACCCGACTTGTATGATGGAATTGGCTCAATAAATGGGATTTGAAAAAGCACTCCTGGATGATCCAGCAACCCCTTTCTTTCTTGCTCAAAAGTAGGTGAATTAGTACCAAATGCCGAGGTGATGTATCTCTTGACCCCATCCTGAAGTGTTTCGAACGCGCCAATTGGGTCTTTCATTTTTATTCCCTTTGAATTGAAATAAGCCATATTGCTAAATCATGTCAAGAACGGCACCAAGCTTTTCTGCGACGATACGGGCAACCTGCTCTGGTACGTGATGATACGCACACCACCTTCCTTGAACCATCTCATCATAAAACGGATTAGCAGAAAGTATGGCCAAGTAGCCTGACGGTACAGAAAGTAAAATCCTTCCATCAGATTGAGCTTCCTCTTGCACCATCCTTTGTAACGAAAAAATTTCCGGTGAAAGTCCGCTACATAGAATTAGGACTCGCTCCAAAACACTGGGCAATCCAACTCGTGCAGGAATCCAGACAGTTCCATACTTAGATTCATAAGTAATCGGTGGAGGGTATACATCCGCCATGCCCGGATATTTGATACTAACCCATTTTGCAAACTCACCTATGGCAAGCCATTTCCCCCACCCTTTATCTCGCACGAAGGCGTATTGCCCTTGATCAGCGAGCACAAATAACCGGTCCATACGAGAGTCTAGATCTCGCACCTCCAAAAGTTCAACTAAGCTGCCGGATGGGATGGCAGTAAACAGCCCTTTTCCCGAATTGAACCTTTTCAAATCGTCTTGCGTGCTGCCAATGGATTCCATTGTGTTGTGAAACGTTTCACCTTTGAACCTCTCGAGACTGCCGGACCAGTCTGCAATGCGAACACAAGGCATTTGCACAAATTCAAATCCCAGTTGGCGGCATGCTTTTTCAGCTTCGAATTGTCTAGTAATGAGTAGTCGCCACGAATTAAATGTCTCGTCGTTGTCATTACTCAGGGCAAGCCAAGCATCTTGTTCAATTGATATGAGCCTCCAGTGGTCCAACCGTAAAGTACCTGAGATTGCCCACACCTGCTTGTTTGAGGATGTAGACGGCAATGAGTACAGTGTCGGTTTAACAGAATAAACTCTTGATATATGCCCCTTTTGCGTCGTTGACAATTCTAGGTGCCCTCGTCGACGTAGCTCCAAAAGGATATACACGGGCTCATCTGTTTTACCTTGTGAATGCAGTAGCCGTCTGAGCAGATCTCTGGCGACGCCATAATCGAGCCCGCCAGACTGAGCCAACCTGTCTAGGAAGTTTTCATGCACTCCGCATTTTTCATTGGTAAATTTAACGCGATTTCCAAGCTCGCTAGAGCTAATCTGGAAACCCTCTATTATGTCTGGTTTATAATTATTTGGGCTCGGTTGTGAAAGTCCCAAAAGAGCACCTGTTAAACCCTCGAGTGACGACATTGGTCTGCCAAGGTTATCAAGGCTAAACGTATCTCTAGTCTCCACGACCTCACCACCTAACCCGGCTACCTTGAGTCTAGCGCGGCCAAGCATTTCGCCATTAGTTGAAATGGCTTTTAGCTCATAAGAAGCACTCTGTGTGCTATAAATTTTAACCGTAAACCTCCTGCGAGGCTTCAACAAAGTTGCTTGCTCAGTGGTTCCTAAACACGGATCAAGTACGGCTTCCAAATCGATTCCGTCAGCAGTTACGATACAAACTTCGTCTGGAGCATCTAATTCGATTTCCGGAAGGTCGTATGGCAAATACATTCGACTAAAACCCCGCCGAATGGATCGACCACCTGTAAAACGGATTGGGTGTGGTTTTGGGTGCCCATGTTCTCGACCATCAGGTAGAAGGCGTTGCTCTTCACTTAAAGAAGCACAATCGAAAAGACATACAAGCAGCCAATTATTTGGGATGCCAGAAGCATTAATGATTTCTCCATCTGGCTTTTCACGATCAAGATAGTTCTTTAGGGATGCGACACAGGATGGTGGTGCCAACAGGTATGCTGGGCCACTCGCAGGGAGACCACCCTCCATTAATTCAGGCTCACCGCTCAAGACATTTATTGAGGGAATCAGAATCCACAAAAGTCGTGTCGATAGCGTGAGTAAACATGCTATCGCCTCCGAGTCTTCACCCCGACCATAGCACATTTCAAATTCCTGAGGATTGCCGGCAGCAGCAAGAGTGGCAATATTCCATAAGTCTACTTCTTGGCTCGGCTTTGCCAGCGTGCTAACGCCTCTGGTTCCAGAAAACTTGCCCGACCATGTGAATTCTGAATGTGTCAACTCAAAACCCCCGGCATCTTGCACTGCTGGCAAATGCC
>Ga0102816_1000487_pt1 | contig 15704 bp, 15 predicted proteins | sample ColrivemetaGS545_FD_84509 | JGI IMG/M metagenome (GOLD analysis project Ga0102816, IMG submission 84509) | Estuarine microbial communities from the Columbia River estuary - Flood tide non-ETM metaG S.545 | ecosystem: Environmental > Aquatic > Marine > Intertidal zone > Estuary | place: USA...
ATGAGGGTGGCGGAACTTTTTTTAATATAAATCCTTTCGTCTAATTTTAAAGCCGCCCGTAGTCGAAATACAAAACCCTTTTGCATGTCTGAAGAGAAAGCAAAAAAAACAGAGGATGTAGTAAAAGCTACCCCTGTTGTAGAAGCAGTAAAAGAAGCAGCTCCAGTTAAAGCTGTTGAAGAAAAAGCAGAAGAAGCAGCACCAGTTAAAGCTGTTGAAGAAAAAGCAGAAGAAGCAGCACCAGCTAAAGTTGTTGAAGCAATTCCAACTGAAACCAAAGAATTTGATTGGGATGCCTACGCCGAAGGTGGTTTAGCTCTGTACTCTAAGTCTGAGTACAAAGACTACGAAGCTATGTATGAAGCAACCCTTCCTGAGGAAACTCAAGCAGGTGTTATTGACGGTACAGTTTTAAACTTAACTGATCGTGAAGCAATTATCGAAATTGGTGGTAAGTCTGAAGGTGTGATTTCTTTAAACGAATTCCGTTACAATCCTGAACTTAAGGTTGGTGATACGGTTGAAGTTTTAATTGACCAGCAAGAAGATAAAACAGGACAACTTTTATTGTCTCACCGTAAAGCGCGTTCTATACGTTCTTGGGATAGAGTTAACTCTGCTCATGACAACGAAGAAATCGTTAATGGTTTTGTTAAATGCCGTACCAAAGGTGGTATGATCGTAGATGTATTTGGAATTGAAGCATTCTTGCCAGGTTCTCAAATTGACGTGAAGCCAATCCGTGACTACGATGTTTATGTAGGTAAAACGATGGAATTCAAAGTTGTGAAAATCAACCATGATTTCAAAAACGTAGTAGTATCTCACAAAGCGCTTATCGAAGCTGATATCGAGTTACAGAAGAAAGAAATTATTGGTAAACTTGAAAAAGGACAAGTTCTTGAAGGTACTGTTAAGAATATTACTTCTTACGGTGTGTTTATTGATCTTGGTGGTGTAGATGGATTGGTTCATATTACAGACCTTTCATGGAACCGTATCAATCATCCAAACGAGATTGTAGAGTTAGATCAAAAAATAAATGTTGTAATCTTAGACTTTGATGAGGCTAAGACTAGAATTCAATTAGGTCTTAAGCAATTGTCTGCTCATCCTTGGGATGCGCTAGATCAAGAGCTGAAGATTGGTGATAGAGTTAAAGGAAAAGTAGTTGTTATCGCTGATTACGGTGCGTTTATTGAAATTTTACCAGGTGTAGAAGGTTTGATTCACGTTTCTGAAATGTCTTGGTCAACTCACCTAAGGTCTGCACAAGACTTTATGAAAGTTGGAGCTGAGGTAGAAGCAGAGATTTTAACCTTAGATCGTGACGACCGTAAAATGTCTCTTGGTCTTAAGCAATTAACAACTGATCCATGGGCTGACATTACCGAAAAATACCCTGCCAAATCTAAGCACACTGGTATTGTTCGTAATTTTACAAACTTTGGGGTGTTTATTGAACTTGAAGAAGGTGTTGACGGTTTAGTTCACATTTCTGATCTTTCTTGGACTAAGAAAGTGAAGCATCCATCAGAATTTACTTCTATAGGAGCTCAATTAGATATTGTAGTTTTAGAATTAGATACCGAAAACAGAAGATTGTCATTAGGTCACAAGCAAGTTGAAGACAACCCTTGGGATACATACGAGACTATTTTTGCTGAAGGTTCTGAACATGAAGGAGAGGTTTCTGAAGTTCATGACAAAGGCGCAACAGTTTTGTTTAAAACTGAAGGTGTTGAAGGGTTTGTTCCTGGAAGACATTCAGAAAAAGAAGACGGTTCTAAAATCGCTAAAGGTGAGACTGTTAAGTTTAGAGTGATTGAATTTAACAAAGGTTCAAGAAAAATTGTTTTATCTCACACAATCTTCTTTAAAGAAGCATTAGCATCTGAGAAAAAGACAACTTCTAAAAATGTTAAGTCTATCCAATCTAAAGTTGAAAAATCTACTTTAGGTGATATTGATGCCTTAGCTGCTTTAAAAAGTAAATTAGAAAAAGGAGAATAATTCTTTTTTGATACTTATAACAAAAGCCTCCGACAAATCGGAGGCTTTTTTTTGCACTTTACTTAAGAGTAATTTAGAATAACAATACTATATTTGTTGCTATGGGTGAAAAAATACTATTCAATCATAAAGAACTAGACCTTAGTTTGAATCGCTTGTGTTGGCAATTGATTGAGAATCATTGTGGTTTTGAGAATACTGTTCTCATCGGAATGCAACCTCGTGGTTACTTTCTGGCGCAGCGAATTCAAGAACGTCTTCTTGAATTAACCTCAGTAAAAGAGATTTCTTTAGGCTCCTTAGATATTACTTTTTTTAGAGATGATTTTAGACGGCGAGATGAGCCTGTAGTTGCAAATCAAACCGATATTAATTTTTTGGTTGAAGGTAAAAATGTCATCTTTATTGATGATGTGCTTTATACAGGAAGAAGCATTCGAGCAGGTATGGATGCTATTAATTCATTTGGTAGACCACAGCAAATTGAATTACTCGTTTTAATTGACAGAAGGTTTAGTAGGGAACTTCCTATAGAGCCAAACTATGTTGGGAAAACAGTTGATGCTATTGATACAGAAAAAGTTTTAGTTGAGTGGTCTGACACCAATAATAAGAACGATTTGGTTCGTTTGATAAGAGAATAAATATGGGAACTTTAAGCGTTGATCATTTGGTAGGTATTAAGGATTTATCTGAACAAGATATTGACTTAATTTTTCAAACAGCCGATAATTTTAAGTCTGTACTTAACAGACCCATAAAAAAAGTACCTTCTTTAAGAGACCTTACCATAGCCAATTTATTTTTTGAGAATTCTACTCGAACTCGTTTGTCTTTTGAATTGGCCGAAAAACGCCTGTCTGCTGATGTGGTTAACTTTTCTGCAGCCTCATCTTCAGTTAAAAAAGGCGAAACGCTCATCGATACTGTTAACAACATATTGGCAATGAAAGTTGATATGGTTGTTATGCGTCACCCAAACCCAGGAGCGGCTAAGTTTTTAGCCGAAAATGTAAATTCTCAAATTGTAAATGCCGGAGACGGTGCGCACGAGCATCCAACACAAGCCTTATTAGATTCGTATTCTATACGTGAAAAATTAGGCGCTGTAAAAGGAAAGAAAGTTGTGATTGTTGGAGATATTACGCATTCTCGGGTTGCGTTGTCTAATATATTTTGTTTGCAAAAGCTAGGTGCAGAGGTAATGGTTTGTGGACCAGCAACCCTTATTCCTAAATACATTAAAGACCTAAATGTAAGGGTAGAACATGATTTACGTAAGGCACTAGAATGGTGCGATGTAGCCAATATGCTCCGAATTCAATTGGAAAGAATGGATGTTAATTACTTTCCATCTTTAAGAGAATACACCATGCTTTATGGTTTAACTAAAGATCTTTTAGACGCGCTCTCTAAGAAAATTGTGGTGATGCATCCGGGCCCAATTAATAGAGGTGTAGAAATTTCCTCAGCTGTAGCCGATGGAAAGCAAGCCATTATTTTAGATCAGGTAGAAAATGGTGTTGCTGTAAGAATGGCTGTAATCTACTTATTAGCTCAAAAAATTAAAAGACAAGAATAATGGCTTGGGATCAAGAAATAAAAGAGAAATACACAATTTTTAAACCAATCGTTACAAATGCTCAAGATTTTGAAAAGGATATTTTAAGTTTAAGTACAGCAGAAAATAAAATAATTGATACACGATCTGTTTCCCTTTCTGAAACTGCAATAGCCCATTTTTCAAAACTGTTCAATCAGCATGCAAACGACCACCTATCGTTTATAATTGTTGTTTCATCTTTAGATGAAATGACGCGCTTAGAAGATTATTTTGTAGCTGTACCGACTATTTCTGAGGCAATTGATTATATTTACATGGAAGAACTCGAACGTAACTTATAAAAAACCCTTATGAAAAATCTTTACACATTCTCAATTATGTTGCTAAGTATAGTGCAATTATCTACAGCTCAAGACGAAGCTGGATTTACGCCTCCCGAAGGTTCAACCTTCAATGAAGACAGCTCTATAGTTACACTTCCGGCTGCTCAAGTATCAAGTATGTACAGTGAGGTTATTACTTTTTTTGCTACGGATATAATTGAAATTGAAGGAGTTGATTTAGAACTGACTTTTGTTTCTGCTACCATAACAGGCGTTACCTCTACCGATGGTTTGGATTACGATTGTAATGTAGAAGGTTGTGCTTTTTTACCCAATGCACAAGGTGAAGTTACGTTAGCAGGTATACCCAATACTGAAGGTACCTATGAATTGGCTATAACTGTAGATGTCTCTATCTCTGTTGCTAGCATTCCATTCTCTTTGTCTCTTCCTTACACGGGCGATAATTTTATTTTAAATTCGGTTATTGGCACTGACTATGATGCCTTAAATAGCTTTATCCCAACCTTTGTATTAAACGTAGAGCCTGCAATAAGCGTTGGGCTTGAAGAAATGAATAGCTTATCTGACGTTAGTGTATATCCTAACCCTGCTTCTACTCAAGTTTCTTTTGAGTTTTCATCAGCAAACAAAGACTGTCAACTTCAACTATTTGACTTGTTAGGAAATAGCGTTTACGCAAATTCTTTTTCACAGGAACTTGTAACAATCAATACAAATAGGTTTAACAACGGTGTTTACATCTATAAACTAGCCAATTCTAACAGCAGTTCTGTTGGTAGATTAGTGGTTAATAAATAGTCTCCTATTTCCTTTAACAAATAGCTGCGTTGTGCAGCTATTTTTTTTGGAATTATTTTTGCTATATTTTATATAAAATTCATTCCATGAAACATCTTTCCCCTCTAGTTTTTTTGTTTTTATCCTTTAATTTATTCTCACAGAATAGTGTCCCCTACGAGAATACAAGTCTAATTCACTTAAAGAGTATCAGTACCGATGTTGAGTCAGCGTTACTGAATTTAGATGCTACTTTTTTATCATGCAGAGAACACCATTCGAATTCTGATGTTATCGTAAATCAAACAGCTTTAAATTGGCTAAGTGCTAATGCGATTGTTTTTGAGACTGTAGTGGACAATTTAAAACAGAAAATAGATCAAGACAATGCTGCAATGGAAACTTTGCGAGCTCAAAGAGACGGAGAGGAGTGGTACACTATTTACAGAACTTACGATGAAGTTCAAAGTAAACTTATTGAAATAGCCAATTCTAGCCCCATTGCTAGTTTAATAGACTTAGGAGATTCTTACGAAGGTAGAGCCATTAGAGGAATAAAGTTTAGTACGGGTGGTACAGACAAGCCTGCTGTTTTTTTTAACGGATGTCAGCATGCTCGAGAGTGGGTTACCGTTATGGCAACTACTTATTTTGCCGATCAATTGGCTCAAGACTATGCAGCTAATGCTTTTACACAAAGCTTACTTGATATAGTAGATGTTTACATTGTTCCTATTGTAAACCCAGATGGCTATGTTTATTCTCATACTACAGACCGTTATTGGAGAAAAAACAGACAACCCAATTCAGACGGTTCTATAGGTACAGATTTAAATAGAAATTGGGATGCCGATTGGAATGGTGGCGAAAGTACAAGCACAACACCATCCTCAGATATATATGTCGGTTTAGCTCCTTTTTCTGCAACAGAAGCCTTGGTTTTAAAAAATTATATGGAGTCCGTTCCTAATCTTGTAGGACACTTAGACATACATTCTTATTCTGCACTGGTACTCGGCCCTTGGGGATATTCCAATACCCAAACTCCCGATCATGCAGAAATTGTAAGTTTAGGTAACCTCATGAACGATGCAATTTCCAATACAAATAATTACCCGTTTACCTTTGGTGTTGGCGATGCCAACGGAGCGCTTTATTTAGCAAGTGGAACTATGCCAGACTGGTCTTACGACGGTTTAGGTGCTTTAGGGTACACTTATGAGCTAAGACCTAGTTCTGCTTCAGGTGGTGGATTTGAGTTACCTGAGACTCAAATTCTTGACGCTTGTGAAGAAAACTTTAACGGTGCAATGGAAATGATTATTTGGGCAGCCGACATTCAAGCGGGTTGTACGGATTATACTGCTTGCAATTACAATGAAAATGCAACCACTGATGATGGTTCTTGTGCAGCATTGGATTCTTGTGGAGATTGTGGAGGTAGTGGTCCTGCTGAGGGCTATGATTGTGAGGGCAATTGTACGACTGGCGAAACGCTTAACGTAACCCTATCAGATTCTTACGGTGATGGCTGGAATGGAAATGTATTAAGTGTAAACGGTATAGAATTGACTCCGTTAACCACATCTGCGGCCAATGTTGGAACTCAAGAAACCTTTGTGTTGTGTTATGATTCTTCTCAATCTTGTATTGATGTAACCTGTGATGGTGGTGAATGGCAAGTAGAAGTGTCATGGTCTATCTCAGCTCCTAATGGTCAAGTCTTACTTGAAGGTGGGGCTCCTTTTGAAGGTCAGTTCGGTAGCTGTTCTCAAGCTGTTGTAGGATGTACAGATTCCGCTGCACTAAATTACAATCCATTGGCTACAATTGATGACGATTTGTGCGAATACTCAACAACGGATGTTCAGGTTCTTGATTTACCCTCAGGCTGGTTTATATTTTCTACGTACATTCAACCTGAATTCCCATCAATAGATTCTTTGGTTGCCCCTATTTTAGCAAGTACAATTATTGTAAAAGATGCAGCCGGTTTAGCTTATTTACCAGACTTTAATTTCAATGCTATTGGCGATGCTGTTGTTGGTGAGGCTTATTTAATAAAATTATCGCAAGCCCAGAGCTTAAGTATTTCGGGTACTAAGGTTGTTCCAGAGAACGTCGTACTTAATTTAAATCAAGGTTGGAGCCTACTGGGTTATTTAAGAGACACACCCGCAAATTTGGTAACGATGCTTTCGTCAATTAATGACAACATAATAATTGTTAAAACTTTTGACGGTACAGCTTATCTTCCAAGTTTTAATTTTAATGGTATTGGAGATTTAAGTCCAGGAGAAGGTTACCAGATTAAATTAGATGCAGAAGTAAATTTTTATTTTCCCTCGAATTAATTTTTTTTAATTCAGCAAAGCGTCTTTTGGCCATAGCCAAAAGGCGCTTTTTTTTCACTAAATTTGTGGTCAATTTTTAACACTAAATAATGAGCTTTGAAGTAACCATTTTAGGCTGCGGTTCTGCCTCGCCAACTTCATATAGAAATCCTACCTCTCAAATTGTAGAAGTTCAAAATCGTACCCTATTAATAGATTGTGGTGAAGGTTCGCAGGTGCAAATACGAAAAAATAAAATTCGTATGCAGAAAATCAATCGTATTTTTATTTCTCATTTACATGGTGATCATTATTTTGGTCTTATAGGATTGCTTTCTACATTTAATTTACTTGGCAGAGAGAACGAATTGCATGTTTATGGCCCTCGTTATTTATAGAATGTTATTTACACACAATTAAAAGCCTCTAAAACTTTCCCTAAATACAAATTGCAATTTCACGCCTTAAATTTTGCTCGCCAAGAGCTTCTTTTTGAGGATGCTTGTATAGAAGTTTTTTCGTTTCCGATGAAGCACAGTATAGAAGTATGCGGTTTTTTAGTAAAAGAAAAAAGTAAACAAAGAAAAATCAATCGCAAAGCTATTGATGCTTTTGAAGTTCCTGTATATTTTATAAATTCCTTAAAAGAGGGCGTCGACTTTACGCAAGAAGACGGTACAGTGATTGAAAATTCAAGGTTAACTTTAGAACCCAATCCATCCCTATCTTATGCGTATTGTTCAGATACGGTTTACTATCCTAATTTAGTAGAAAGTATTACAGGTGTTGATTTACTTTACCATGAGGCCACATTTACCAAGGACTTGGATAAATTAGCTAAGAGAACTCAACATTCTACAGCAGAGCAAGCAGCTTTAATAGCTAAGCAAGCTTCTGTTAAACAACTTTTAATAGGTCATTATTCTGCGAGGTACACAAATTTAAATGTATTGTTAGATGAAGCTAAAGAGGTGTTTGAAAATACTATTTTAGCAGAAGATGGTTTGAAAATTACGCTTTAATTTGAGATTCTATATACTTCACAATACCTCCCGTATCGCTAGGATCAAAGAAAATTGAATTCGAGTCTCGTCTGTACCAAGTCATTTGCCTTTTGGCGTATCGCCTTGTGTTTTTCTTAATTTCTAAAATGGCTGTTTCAAGGTCCCATTCGCCATCGAAATAAGCAAACAATTCTTTGTATCCAACCGTTTGTAATGCATTATTTTCTTTGTGTTTGTATAGGTTTTGAGCTTCCTCCAACAATCCTTGAGCCATCATAAAATCAACTCTTTTGTTAATCCTTTCGTACAGTTCTTCTCTATCTCTGGTAAGAATAAGTTTAACCGTTTTAAATTGTCTGGCTTTCTGTTGTTGTTTCCTAAAGGATGTAAATGTTTTTCCTGTGTGGATGCATATCTCTAAAGCTCTAATTATTCTGTGAGGATTAGCCTGATCTACTACTTTATAATACTCAGGGTCCAAAGCATCCAACTGCTCTTTTAACACTTCAATGCCTTGTTTTTCGTGTTTAAGATTTAACTCATCTCTTAGGGTTTTAGGTACATCAGGAAAGTGATCTAAGCCACGGCAAACGGCATCTATATACAAACCAGATCCACCAACCATTAAAACGACCTCATTGGTTTTGTGTATTTCATTGATTTTTTTTAGCGCATCTAACTCAAATTTCCCAACAGAATATTCTTGTTCAATACTTCTGTTTTGAATAAAGTGATGCTTTACTTCTTCGAGTTCTTTTTTAGTTGGAACAGCCGTTCCTATGCTCATTTCTTTAAAAAATTGACGGGAGTCACAAGAGAGTATTTCTGCGTTGTATTTTTTGGCAATTTCAATGGATAGATTGGTTTTACCAATTCCAGTTGGCCCTGCAATTACAATGAGGTACTTTGACATTAAGAAAAGTATTTAAAAAGCCTTTTAACTAAATTTAGTTTCGATTCGTAAGCTCTGTATCGTATGGGAACATCTACCCATGTGCCTCTTTTTACAATTCCTTTCTGATGACTAAAACAATCGAAGCTTTTTGCGCCGTGGTAGGCTCCAATACCACTAGCACCAACACCTCCAAAGGGTAAGTTTTTAGTTGCATTATGAATTAATGTATCATTAATACAGCCTCCTCCAAAGTATAGTGAATTCAAAAATAAATCTTTGTCTTGTTTTCGATTCCCGAAATAATAGGCTGCTAAAGGTTTCTCTTTTTTGTTGATTGTTTGAATTGCTTTTTCAAGATCATCAAAAGTTAAAATTGGCAGTATAGGTCCAAAAATTTCTTCCTGCATAAGTTTAGAATCCCATGAAGAATTTGTTAAGGTTGGTTCAATAAACAAGTCCTCTTTATCAAACTTTCCGCCGAATACAACTTCTTCCTGATCCACAAGGCTCGTAATTCTATCAAAATGTTTTGTATTAACTATTCTGGCAAAATTGCTGCTTTTTTGAGGTTCTTCTTTTAAGGCAATTTTAATAGCTTCTGTTAAGTAAGAAACCAAGTTCTCTTTAACAGCCTCATGAACGTATATATAGTCTGGTGCAATACAGGTTTGCCCAGCATTAAATAATTTACCCCAAATGATTCTTTTTGCGGCCAACTCAAGCGATGCATCTTTATTGACAATTACAGGGCTTTTACCACCGAGTTCTAGTGTAACAGGACACAGTTGCTCTGCAGCAGCTTTTAGTACAATTTTACCAACCCTTGTGCTGCCGGTAAAGAAGATGTAATCCCAGGTTTGTTTTAGTAAAAATTGATTTGTTTCTAAGCCACCTTCAATCACCTCAATGTGTTCAGGTTTGAATGTTTTAGCTATTAGGGTTTTTATAACAGCTGCGGTGTTTGGTGTTTCTTCCGATGGTTTACAGACCACACAATTGCCACTCGCAATGGCCGCAATTAGCGGATTTATAACCAATAAGAAAGGGTAGTTCCAAGGCGCTATAATCAATACTCTCCCATAGGGATCGCTGTAGATGTAGTCGGTAGAGGGAAAGTTTAACAAAGCACTTTTTACTCGTTTTGGTTTGCTGAGTTTAGCTATGTTTTTTATAAAATAGTCAAGCTCATTAATCACCAATCCAATTTCAGAGGTGTAGGCTTCAAATTTAGGCTTCCTAAGGTCTTGGTGCAACGCATTTAAAATTGCGTTTTCATTCTGCTTTATTTCTTTCCTAAGTTTTACAAGACTTTTTTTTCGAAATTCAATAGGGAGCGTCTTTTTTGAGCTAAAAAAAAGATCCTGTTGTTCTAATAAGTCTTGTATGTGTTTCATAAATTACTGGTATTGCTCGTAGTCGTCTATATCTTCAAATAGATCATCGTCAAAAAGGCCACCTTCTTCAGCTGACTCATCATGCTCACTTTGAAATTGTATATCTTCTCTTTCTCCAGGCATAATCCCTTCGGAGTAAATTACTCTTGGGTAAGATTCGCCTGATTTAGGCTCGTTAATTTCCATAACTTCAACATAGAAAGTCCACATGTTAAGAAAGTCAAAAATGTAGAGAAACTTGTCTCCAACTTCTGTACACATCTGTTGTAATTCCCAATCAGACATAACAAATGCCTTTTCATCAACAGCGAACAGACTAATTTCATCACCTTGATTCCAATGTTCATCACTTTTATAGAATGAAGCCATTTCACCCGAATCTAAAGCAAATGCTTGTACAATGCTGTTGTGCAAGTCTTCAAAATTTGAATCACTTGCTATTTCAATGTCTCTAAATATGTCAGCTTGTTTGAAGTCAAGAATGACACGAAAACCGTAAATGGTCATATTGATTTTTTTATAAATATACGAATCCTTTTTAATGCTCTTTTAATCCTAATTCTTTCGCTTTTGTAAGCATAAATTCAAAAGCTTTCTCATAATCGTTTGTTATAACTCCGTCTAAAATGGCTTCTCTAATTGCATTCTTTAGGTCACCGACTAATTTACCAGGTTCCATATTAAAGGTTTGCATAATAAGTTCTCCAGATATTGGTGGTTGCCAATTTCTTATATGATCGCGTTCTTCAATATCTTTTAGTTTTTGTCGTACTATTTTAAAGTTGTTTAAAAATCGTTTTACTTTCACTTCGTTTTTAGAAGTTATGTCGGCTTCACACAACAGCATTAAATCTTCTACATCTTCTCCTGCATCAAACAACAATCGTCTAATTGCCGAATCACTTACAATATCTTTAGACAACACAATAGGGCGGAGGTGAAGTAGCACTAATTTTTGTACATACTTCATTTTCTCATTCAGCGGTAGTTTGAGTCTTTTAAATATTTTAGGAACCATTTTAGAACCTAAAAATTCGTGACCATGAAATGTCCATCCATGGCCTTCTTCAAATCTTTTTGTAGGTGGCTTAGCTATGTCGTGAAGTAATGCAGCCCAACGAAGCCATAAGTCATTTGTGTTTTTAGCTAAATTCTCTAAAACTTCTAAAGTGTGGTAAAAGTTGTCTTTGTGCTTTTTACCTTGTATTGTCTCAACGCCATGCAAGGCTACAAATTCCGGAAAAAATTGGTGCAGTAGTTCGGTGTTAAAAAGAAGTTTAAATCCTTTAGACGGTTGCTTTGCTGTTATGATTTTATTCAATTCATCAATAATACGCTCCTGTGAAATGATCTCTAAACGTTTGCTGTTTCTTTTTAACGCAAGTAAAGATTCTTGTTCTATTGAAAAATCAAGTTGTGTAGCAAAACGAACCGCACGCATCATTCTTAAAGGATCGTCAGAGTAGGTAATGTCTGGGTTTAAAGGAGTTCTAATGATTCCATTTTCCAAATCTTGAATTCCATTAAATGGGTCTACCAATTCGCCAAACCGATTTTTGTTTAGGCATAGTGCAAGTGCATTAATAGTAAAATCTCTCCTATTCTGATCGTCTTCTAAAGAACCGTTTTCTACAATGGGTTTTCTGGAGTCTTTTCTGTAAGATTCTTTTCGGGCTCCTACAAATTCAAGTTCCAAATCGCCGTGCAATACCATTGCGGTTCCAAAGTTTTTAAATACTTGAACCTGTGGTCTGCCGTGTAGCTTTTTGGCTACTTTTTTTGCTAATTCTATTCCAGACCCTACACATACAACATCGATGTCTTTTGGTTCTTTCCGTTTTAAAATACGATCTCTTACATAACCACCAATTACATAGGTCTCATAGCCTAGTTCGTCAGCGCATTCAGAAATGCAATTAAATACTTTATGTTTTAGGTATTCTTTCAATTTATTTACGAATGATATCAATTAAACCCGAAGCATCTAGTTTAATGATCATGGAACTTTGATTTAAATTTTTTTCGTCACGACGCAAATTTACAATATGATCGACAGAATTCTTAATATCTTCACTAATCTCTTGGAAGCAAGTAGCTGTTTTTTCTCCAGAGATATTTGCAGAGGTAGAAATAATGGGTTTGTTTAGTCTTCTAATCAGTTCTTTACAAAACGGATCTTTCACGATTCTAACACCTAAACTCTGGTCTTTATTTATTGCGTTTTGTGCAATTCCTTTAGGTTTGTCGTAAATAATCGTTAGCGGTTTTTCGGTATATTCGATCAAGTCCCAAGCAACCTCTGGAACTTCTTCTACAGTTCGTTCTAACCGTGTATGGTTGTCTACCAAAACAATAAGGCTTTTCGCTTCATCACGTTTTTTTATAGCGTAAACTTTTTTTACCGCTTCAGGATTACTAGCATCGCATCCAATGCCCCATATGGTATCAGTAGCATACAATAGAACACCTCCATTTTTAAGCACCTCTGTAGCTTTAAGTATTTCTTCGATCATTTTCAATTCGTTTGTAAAGAGCTATATTTTACTTGTATTTTCGTAGAGTTGATGCATTTTTTTTGCCACCATTTCTTCAGAGAATTGTTGAACATGCTTGCAACCATCTTCAATCATTTTGGTTCTAATTTCTGGGTTTTCTTCTATTTTTAAGATTGCATTGGCTAACTCAATTTCGTTTTTTGGATCAATATAGATACTTGAGGGGCCACCTGCCTCGGCAAAGCAACTACCTCGTGAGGTAATTACCGGTGTTTTTGAATACAAGGATTCTATAATTGGGATGCCAAAACCTTCGAAAACAGAGGGGTAAATCATTATTCTTGCCATTTGGTAAATAGCGGCCAATTCATGCGTGTCATCTATTTTAAGAAATTGAACACGATCGCTCATTTTGTTGTCTTCTACAAATTTTTGACATTTAGTTTTGTATTCTCCCCCTTGACCAATGACAACTAATTTATGAGAAGGCAGCGTTTTTAATGCCCTTAATATAGTCATTAGGTTTTTTCGTTCATTAACACTTCCTACGTATAGTAAAAAGTTGCTCGGTAAATTGTGTTGGATTTTGAGTTTTAGTTGCAACTCTTTTGAAGCAGGTTTTTTAAATATTTTATGACAACTTTGATAAATTACTTCAATTTTATGTTCATCAATTCCGTAAAATTGAACGATATCATTTTTTGTTTGTTCACTTATGGCAATAATCTTAGCCGCATTTTTACATGCATATTTACTTTTTAAATTGTAAATAAATCGATCTATAAAAGAATATTGTTCTGGGTATCTTAAGAAAATAAGATCGTGGATTGTAACAATTAATTTAATGCCCTTCTTTTTTCTTAGATAGGGGATTTCGTTGCTCAGTCCGTGGTAAATTTCAATTTGATCTTCTTTTGCCTGTTTTAAGACATAAAAGTAGCGCCACAGGGAAGAAAGAATCCCTTTAAATAAAAAATCAGGCGTTTTTATTGCTACGTTGTCTAATCCTTTTACAAATGCAACTCCTTCATGCATTTTTAGTTTTGGCGTATACAGTTTGAATTGTGTTTTTGGATGCTTTTTTGCCAAAATATCTAAAACATTCCTGCTGTAATTGCCTAAACCTGAATGGTTAAGAAATATTCGTTTTGCATCGTATCCAATGTTCATTTACGAAAAGGTTTTTACTGTTTTGAAACTTGAGCTTTGGTTCATTTTTTTCAAAAATATGAATTTATATTAGGCTTTGAACTCAATATCTTTAAAAGAATAGGCTTTGATTGTAACTTGCTGATTATTTATTTTAGGTTGCGGTTAAGTAACCACAGATGAACATATCTTAAAAAAGTGGTGTAAGCGTAAAAACTTGCTATAAAAAAGCCTTCTATGCCATCAAGAAATCCTTTTTGAAGGATGTAGTGTTTGAAAAATCGAAAGGATGGTTTAGCGATAAAATGAAAAAGAGTGGCCTTTTTACCTTTTTTTGCCAAATCTTTAGCTTGCAGTTGCGCGTAAAAGGTGTTTTTTCTAACAAATTCATTAAAGTCTTTGTAGGTGTAGTGCTCTATTTTGTTTTCAAGAAAACCAACCTTTCCTTCGGTTTGTATTTCTTCATGCGCTAATTTACCATCGTACTTGGAGGTTTCTTTTTTAAACAATCGAATTACTTTGTCGTGCTGCCAACCACTGTATTTTATCCGCTTATTCATAAATATGTTAGACCTTTTTATCCAATAGGCAGCGCTTGTATCTGTTTTAGTTAGTTCAGTCTGGATTTCCTTTTTTAATAGGGATGGAATCCTTTCATCAGCATCTAAAATAAATACCCAAGAATGTTTAGCCAGGTTTATTGCGTAGTTTTTTTGACTAGAAAAATCGTCAAACTCCCTTTGCACCAAGCGTACCCCTTTTGCATTTGCAAGAGCAACTGTTTTATCAGTGCTGTAAGAGTCAATAATGATAAGTTCATCAACAAATGAAAGCGAATCAATTGCTGCCTCAATATTGATTTCTTCGTTATACGTTGGTATAATACCTGTTATTTTGGTCGTAGCGCTCACTCTTTTATAAATGTAACTATTTCTTTAGCAGCTTTAAATGAGGAGCTTTCGTTTGCAGAAAGACTGAATGTGTAGTTAAAATACTGCTGTTGAATTTTTTTGAATGGTTCGTGCCCCACTTCAATATTTTTCAAATGTTTCTCCAACTCTTTTATATTGGGGAGTACTAATCCTAAATTCCAATGCAGGTAATTAGAGTCTCCTTGCCATGCTACCTCATGAGAATTTATAAACATGCAAGGTTTACTCGTGTATATAAATTCATAAATCTGACTCGATACATCACCAATGTATACATCAGCCGCTAGCGTGTAACTCATATTTGAGCTGTTTTCACTTCCAGTATCCATATGGATGTTGTCTGCTTTGAAATATTTAGCATCTAGCAGTTCTTTTTTTAAGTAATTTTTATCGTTAAATAGATTAATGTGAGGCGCAAAAATTAAATTGTACTCTTTGTGCTTGTAGAAAAACTCTAAAATTTCTAATCCGTGTTTGTACCACGAAGACAACTCTCGAGCATTGTGAGGGTTGTATAAAATGGTCTTGTTGTCATTTTTAAAAAAGCCAACGTCTTTATTTTCTAATAATGCGATGTCAAATTTTGGGTAGCCCACTATTTTATAGTTTGCATCTTTTAATCCTTCCTTAAGTGCTCTTTCTACAATTTTTTTTCCGGCCAACAGAAGCAAATCAAATGCCTCTAGCTTTTGAATATTGTATCCATAGGCTCTATCGCCAGAGCCATGACTTAAATAGATGAATTTTGTTTTTTGTTTTTTATTAAAATAAGTGGTTTTAAAATCTGTAAAGACCAATATG
>Ga0102816_1000489_pt1 | contig 15652 bp, 8 predicted proteins | sample ColrivemetaGS545_FD_84509 | JGI IMG/M metagenome (GOLD analysis project Ga0102816, IMG submission 84509) | Estuarine microbial communities from the Columbia River estuary - Flood tide non-ETM metaG S.545 | ecosystem: Environmental > Aquatic > Marine > Intertidal zone > Estuary | place: USA...
CAAATGGCTGCTTTTATTTTTTTCACCTTTGGTCGTGCTGTGGGAACCCTATTACTTCGATTTATAAACTCAGGCCGTCTTTTGATGATATTCGCAATTTTTGCGACCATAAGCACTCTGGGTGTTATTTTTATAGGAAATAATATAGGTCTCTATTGCTTAGTTGGGATATCATTTTTTATGTCACTGATGTTTCCAACAATATATGGAATCTCTCTTGCAGGTTTAACTGAAGATGAAAGTAAAATTGGTTCAGCTGGACTTGTTATGGCTATTGTAGGCGGGGCCTTGATGCCTAAATTACAAGGGATGCTTATTGACCTTGGTGGTTATGGAGTTAATGATATTACTATTTTAGGAGTATCTGAAGTTAATTTTTCATTTATATTACCTGCTTTGTGTTTTGTATGTATTACTTTATTTGGATTGAAAACATCAAATGTCTGAGAGTTTGATTAAATTCATAGATCAAAATACCCAATGGAGTGCTAACGTTAAGAATTAATAATAAACTACAAAATGATGAAATATGTATTAATAGTGATTGCTTTTTCAGTGATGAGTTCTTGTAATCACAAAAAAAATAAAACAACAGACCATTCTAATCCTAATATCATTTTTATTTATCTCGATGATTTGGGTTATGGTGATGTTAGTGCATACGGAGCCACAGAGTTAAACACCCCCAACATTGATTTTTTGGCAGATAATGGTCTTAAGTTCACCAATGGTTACGCCACTTCTGCAACTTGTACACCTAGTCGATATGCACTTCTCACAGGACAATACCCCTGGCGGAATAGGGATGCAAAAATCCTTCCTGGTACGGCGCCACTTCTCATTGATACAGCTCAAATTACAGTTCCAAAAATGTTACGCAATCATGGTTATAAAACTGCTGTTATTGGCAAGTGGCATTTAGGTCTTGGAACTGGTAATGTAGATTGGAATTCGCATATATCACCTGGCCCCAACGAAGTTGGATTTGACTATAGCTTTATAATGGCAGCAACACAAGACAGAGTTCCAACAGTATACATTAAAAATGGAGATGTATATAACAACGATCAGAATGACCCCATTGAAATTGATTACAAGAAAAATTTTCTAGGTGAACCCACAGGAGAGGATTCACCACATTTATTAAAAATGAAAGGAGATCCGCAACACAACAGAACCATTGTCAATGGAATTCCTCGAATTGGACACATGAAAGGTGGGCAAGCTGCACGCTGGATTGATGAAGATATGGCTGATGACTTTCTTAAAGAAGCTCAAACTTATATAACAACCAACAAAGACAAACCCTTCTTTTTGTACTATGGATTGCAACAACCTCATGTTCCAAGAACACCTCATCCACGTTTTGTTGGTGCTACAGGAATGGGCCCCAGAGGCGATGTAATTGCTGAAGCGGATTGGTGCGTTGGAGAACTCATTAAAACACTTAAAAAAGAAGGTGTTTTGGAAAATACTTTAATTTTTTTATCAAGTGACAATGGTCCAGTATTGGATGATGGCTATGAGGATGATGCCATAGAAAAATTAGGTAAGCATAGACCAACAGCTAATTTAAGAGGAGGAAAGTATAGTTTGTATGAAGCAGGTACTAGAGTTCCTTTCATTACCTACTGGGAGGGATATATTGAACCAGGTGTAACCAACGAAATTATTTCACAGGTTGATTGGCTATCCTCACTATCAAATCTGATTAAACAACCCGTAGATAATCTTGATAGTGAAAATCATTTGGATTTATTGTTAGGAAAAAGCGTCAAAGGACGAAGTGATATCATTTTAGAAGCGACTTCCAGAACAGCCTATCGTCAAGGCGATTGGGTATTGATTCCACCTTATCCTGGACCAAAAATGTTTTTAACTAAAGGAATAGAAACCGGGAATGGCGAAGAATTTCAACTTTACAATTTAGAAAATGATGCATCACAGCAAAATAACCTAGCAGAAAAGATGCCCGAAAAAAGAGATGAGATGATGAGAGCATTTAAAGCTATTGTAGGAAATTCCTATAAGAAAACCAGTAAACTAAAGTTTGATTAATGGGCTATGATTTTTTGATTTTTAAGCCATTCTTTAGTGATTTTTAGCCATGAGTTAGTAGGTGCTAGTGCGTTTTTAATTCCAAATCCATGACCACCTTGCTCCATAAGATGAAGTCTTGTTGGAATTTTATTTTCTTGCAAGGCCTTGTGGTACAGTATACTATTTTCTGGGATGACTACAGCATCGTTTATGGCATGAATCAACAATGTTGGAGGTGTTTTTTCAGCGCTTATTTGTAATTCATTTGAAAAGAAGTGAACTTCCTCATCTGTAGGAGAGCTTCCCAACAAACTATTCTTAGAGCCCAGGTGTGTGAGTTTATCTTTCATGCTAATGACGGGGTAAACAAGGATACAGAAACTTGGTCTATAACTTTTTTTGTTTGTACTTTTTTCTAAGTTATTAAAATCAAAATGATTTGATAGAGTAGCTGCAAGATGGCCCCCTGCTGAAAATCCTATTATTCCAATTTTAGAGTTGTCTATATTCCATTTTTTTGCGTTTTCAGCTATCATTTGTAAAGCACGTTGTGCATCTAACAAAGCAACTTTTGTCTTACATGGTTTGGATTCCCAATGTGGAGTTCTGTACCTTAAAACAAAGGCACTAATCCCAATTTTATTTAACCATTCAGCAACCTTTATTCCTTCATGTTCAAAAGCTAAATTTTTGTAGCCCCCTCCAGGAATTATTAAAACCGCTGGTACTTCTTTTTTTGGATGAGGAGTAGGATAATACCACAATTGTGGAGTATTTTTTTTTTGATTCTTTTTAACTACAGTTAAATTAGATTCAATTTTATCAAAGCTATTACATGGAATATGTTTTGAATAAAGTGGAAGAATAGTGTCTTGTGAAAATCCAAATAAAGACCAAAAATATATAAAATAGAATATTACTCTCACCGATAATAAAAATGGTTATTTTAATATAAAAAAAAGCCACCTTACTTAAAGTGGCTTTATGAATTATTTAGGCTGGTTAAAAAAAATTATTTTTTTATCAGCTTTTTTACAGTGTACCCAGGAATCTCCATAAAGTAAACTCCAGAGTTTAGGTGCCCCAAGTTCAGCGGACTACCATCATAGACATAACTATCCACTTTTGCTCCAGTTAAGTTATAAATACTTAAAGTAGTTCCCAAATTCAAACCAGATAATTCAAGTCTATCATCGACAGGATTTTGAGAAAGCATAAATTCTGATAAGTTTACATCTGTTGTTCCTAGCGTACTTCCATTAGTTAAGCTTACGCTTGATACACCCATAAACTCAGTATTAGTTCCATCGCCATCTTGAAGAGTTAATGTTTTGAAAAAACCACGAACGTGACCATTATTAGCATATGCATAAATCTCATTCACTATTGATGGTCCAATACCATTTCCATAGGTGCCAATTTCAGTAGACTCATTTGTTGTGTTATTTATTAAACGAGCAGAAAGATAAGAATTAGCAGCAGAAGTTCCGATGGTTAAAGAAACTTTTGCTGTAAGATCACTATCTATCCAGGAACTAACATCTTTTGTGGTAATTTCAAAATTGCCATTATTTTTATTAGAGATTTTCAAATTATCATTAAATGAATTAAAAGTTAAATAAATATAGTCCCTTTTTGATGCACCAGCATTAATCCAATATTGATTATAAAAACCAATTTGAGCCATTAGTGCATTTCCTGAGTGTAAAAAATCTCCGTTAAAACTAAAATTAACTTCAAAAGAAACTGTAGAACCAGAAATACTAGTTAATTCCTTAGTCCAAAGGGCATCAGCACTATTGGCTGAAGTTGACACCTTTTCATTTGTAGTGTTTACAAACCATGAACTACTACTGTTGTCCCAGTTTGGGTTAATTCCTAATGCAACGTTATCGTATCCTTCAGTAGCAGAAAAATTAGTAGTAATCTGTGCTTGTAATACAACAGAAGAAAAAATTGCAATGATTATTGTGTAAAGTTTTTTCATAATTGTTAATTTTTATTTTTTTAAAATTAATGATTATGAAAATATAGGGATACTATAAATGTTCTAATTAGTAATAGATTTGTTAAGTCTTTGGGCTCATTGTCTTCTAGTAAGCCTCCACTCTAAAGTTTTAGGCTTATTTTTCTTGTAAATAGCATTCTCAACTTTTCTTAATTGTTTATTTAATGAATCTTGTTTGGGAAGAGTTTCAACATAGGCATCCATGCTTTTTTTGATGTAATTATGATACGGTTTTCCTTCAATTGCTTTTAGCTTTTTATTCAAATGAATTTGTTTCCCTTGTAGTTGATTATCACCACTGTAGTCTCGAAGATATTTATATTCTATAAATGGAACTGCACGAAGTTGGTAGCTTGTTTTTCGATAATCTTCACAAAGTTTCATGACATCTAGCGCCTGTTTGTATTGTGGGGTGTTCACTTGAGTCGAAAGATTGACTCCACTCTTGAGTTGTTCCGCAGAATAGCTATCGATAAAGATATCTTGAATGAAAAGATCATACTCGCCATTTTTTAAACCTTTTATTTGTAGTATTTCTTTGTTGAAGTCGTTTTCAAAAGGGACCAAAGACAGGGCCTTGTCTATCGCTTTATTTGTTGGGAATGGTAAGCTATTTTGTACACAACTAAAAGAAATATCATCGCTTGAAACTTGAAAATTCTCAACAACACAATTTTTTGTTTTTATAAAATTATTTTGATTCAGATCAATTGAAATTTGAGCGATAACACTCGGAGATTCTATAGTGGATAAAATTTCATGAAACATAACGAAGTGTCCTGTTGTTTCTGGGTGTACTCGGTCCTTACCAACAATTGTAAATAAGGAATCGTTTTGTAGTTCTCGCTCCATAATATGTTTCATGGAAGAATTTAAATCAATCACAGTTGTATTTCTTTGTTTTGCAATTTTTTTGAGATGGGTTGAGCATTCTATAAGCGCATCATTACAGCCCCTATTATTTTCGCGCTCAATTTTTGAATATTGGTCGTAAATTGAAGGGGTAAGATACAGTGGCCTTATGTCTGATGTTTCAAATTTTTTGTCTAAAATGTCTATGTTTCGTTTGTATTCATCCAAAGCTTTTTTTCTGTTTTGCACAATTTCATTGGAAGCTTCGCCTTCAAAATAAAGTGTTCGTATCACATCATTCATTCCAGTCATTAAAAACACATGGCTTGGTTTGTGTATAAACACGTCTTTATCTAACCTGTAGATCATACCTTCGGCATTGTCTCCTGATATCCCACAGTTGTGAAAAGTCAGCTTTAAATTGGGGTAGCGAGTAGCATAGAACAGCTGTAAAAATTCGTGGTATTGACCTCCATGAGTTATGCTATCGCCTAAAAAACAGATGATGTTTCCACTTTCAAAAATTTTTGAGGATTCTTCTTGTGCATTCAGTTCTTGAAAACTTAAAAAAACTTGAGTAAACGCACAAAAGGATATTAGAAGATGCCTCATTAATATGTTTTTAATCTTTGATGATTAGCTTCAAAGTGGTATTATCTATTTTGACAAAATAAAGGCCATTGGTGAGTTGATTCAAATTAATCGGAAGACCGTCATACTTACTTATAAAAACTCTAACACCCGTAATTGAATAGATAGAAATTACACTATCCATTTTTGCATTTACGATATTTAGCTGTGCTGCCGTGGGGTTGGGGTATATCTTCAATTTTTGCGTTGAAACTTCACTTGAATTAATTCCCAACAATGACGAATCATATGACGCTACGTTTAATACCAAAGAACTCAGATGACCATTCGAGTCCTCAAATGTAACTGAAACCGAGTTGCTTTCTTGGATAACATCAATAGGTACAGGAATTTCTATAGTTCCAAAAAAATCATCTCTAGTTGTTTGATTATAGCCTTTCCAATTGCTAGGCACAGGAATTGAAACACCGTTTACGATAACAGTTGGTGATTTTGATCGGTCGTGTTTACGTCCAATACTCATTGCAAGCATGGCATAACCAGAGTTTCCAACTAAATTAATATTATTGAAATTGTAATTAATTGGATTATTAGCTTGTATGGGTTGCAAATAAGTAGTGCTATAGTAGCGCTCAGATTGAATGACGTTGTCAAATGTAATCGCTTCAGAAAAGGTATATTCCAACACCACAGTTTCGTTTTTTTTAAGACCATATGTTTCCAATAGTTCAGAAGAAGTTAGAATTGTATAGTCTGGATCAGTATCAGAATGAATAATTAAAGATTTAATTTTAAGATCCATAATTCCAGGAAGATTTCCATTTAAGTTTAAATTAATGGGCTGATCAAAATCATCTAAGTTGTTAAGGGCCACATATAATTTATTGCCATCCAAAAATGACTGAACAAGGACGTCCTTATTGTCTGATTGAATCAATATTCTATCGCCAGAAACATCTTTCCATAGGTCATAAAAGTGAATTCTGTTTGTAAACTCCCACCCAGTTACTTGCTCTAGTGGTACCCCAATCGGGATAGGTTTGTACAGGACGGCCTTGTATGGCATATAGTTGTTTGCTTCATTGATATGCCACGTGGATTTTCCTGTTGTAAATGGGACTGCAATTTCCATTCGGTTCGTTCGTTCCAAAAGCCCAAAAAGAATCGAATTTTGAGACCGTATGGATTGAACATTCATGATATCATTGTACTCCCCATTTTCAATGCCTCCAAACTCTGTAATAGCGTGAGGTTTTATAATCCCCCATTTAACATAACTGTAAGTTTCAATCAAATCTAAAATAGCCTCCATATTACTACCAGATCTTCGGGTGTCTTGCCCAATTTGATTAACCCCATCGTAAATATGTGTTGAAAAAACATCTACGTCTTGGCCAGCTTCATCCATAAACATTTTCATGTTTTGATTCCAAATAGAAAAATCATTCTTTTCAAATGATGGAAATGCAGCAGAATATCCAAGGATTTTCATATTCTCTAACTCTGGAGCGGCATGGATTTTTTGTGCAACATGCTTAAAAAATTGAGCCATTTCTAGCTTTACCCTAGCCTCTGCAACAGAATCCCAATCAAGTTCTTCATAAAAATCTCTTGCATGTACAAAAGGTTCGTTCATAGGTTCGTAATATTCTGGCCTTAAATATACATCCACATAATTCTTAAAATATTCAACGGTCCAATCAGCAAATGGTATAGGATCAAGCCCTTCTTCATAGACTTTATATGGATGATCAGTAGCTATATATCTTCTAACTTCGCGCAATTCTGTATTTCCACTCAGCGGCCCTGGGTAGGTGCCAAAAACCCCTGTATTTTGTATGGCAGCTGATCCGGGTGACCAAAATTGTCTTCCTACTTGACTTACATTGTAGTCTGAGTAAAGATCAGTTTCAACGTCATTTGAATTAGAATGAATATTGAAATATTTACTACGATCTAAAGTTGAAACTCCTCCAATTATTCGTTTGACTCTTGGGAAGATATCTATATTGGTGGATATACTAACTTTTTTTACATTGATTGCTGATAAGCCACTCCCTGTTATAAAAGATTGAGCTTGAAAATAGCCATAAATATTGGATGCTGCAGCATCAAAAACTTGAGTGTCTATTCCACTGTAAGAGCCAAGATTAGACGAAGTACCATCAGTTATATTAAGAAGTTTTCCAGAAATTATTGAAGACGTTGCATTTTCACCAAGGCTAAGCGTTACAATTACGGCCAAATCATCTGTTGTTCCATTTAATCCTTGGCAATCAGAAATGGGTAAAACAGTTTCTAAACTTAGGGGAGCATTATTTGTATTGTTACGGATTTGAAGTGCCCCACCTGGCGTATCCTCATTGTCTTCCGTGGTAGATAAAAAGACAGTATTTGAAGGTGGATTTGAACTGCCAACATCGCTTGATGCACTAAAACCAATTTTTATCAAAGGGTTGTTTTGCGCAGTAAAGGTTCCTGTAAAATTCAAATCTACTCTAAAAGTAATTTCATCTCCAACTCCAGACAATGAAAACCCCTGTTCCCATGCCGCTCTTTTCCACGGATTAGTTGCAGTAACCATTCCTTGAGAGGCATCGACCATCCAAGTTGATGTTTGAAAATTAGCATCCCAATTGGGTTGATTATAAAGAGCGCTACTTGTAAAACCCTCATCTGTTGTGAAATTCACAACATTTTGGCTATTAACACAGTTGATGCTAAAAGCAAGGACGATTGAAAAAATATTGTAATATCTTGTTTTCATTAAGTTTTAACTAATTTAATATTATTTCCACATCTAAAATTAGAGAACTTAAATGCCCACCAGTTTCTGGAAAAGTAACACGAACGGAATTATTTTGTTTAATTAATTCTATGGGAACAGGAATTTCTATAGCCCCAAAGAATTTTTTTCTATTGGCTTGGTCATACCCTTTCCAGTTCAAAGGAACTTCAACTTTATTGTCATTAACAAAAACTTCAGGAGTTTTTGACAAATCATGCCCCCTACCTATACTCATGCTTAGTTTGGCAAATCCAACTCCAAGTTGAACTTCGTTAAATTCAAAAACCAACTCTTTTTGAGCTTCAATAGGGAGTAAGTAATTGTTAGTGTAGTAACGGCTGGATTTAATTTTATTATTAAATTTAATACTGTTTTTTAAATTAAATTCTAGTACAATTGTTTCTGCAGGATCTATAGAAAAAATATCAGGAATTGTGCCAATGGTTTGTTCGTAATATCGAGGGAAATCATCAGAATATACAGTTAGTGACTTTACAAATAAATCACTAACATTTGATTTTATAGAGCTAATATCTAGCGCTACTTGTTGTGCAGCATCGTCTAAGTTATTTAGTGCTACATAAAATTTCTTCTCATCCAAAAAAGCTTGGACTTGAATATCTGGATTTGATGTTGACACGAAGACCCTTTCTCCTTTTACCGCTTTCCACAACTCATAAAATTGAATCCTATTAGTAAAGACCCATCCTGTAATTTGATTCTTTGGCACCCCCATATTTTCTGGACGCCATAGAACGGCTTTATATGGTAAATAATTGTTTGCTTTAGTTATATGCCATTTGGCATTATCTGTTGTAAATGGGATGGAAATTTCCAAACGATCTTCCCGATCCAACAAACCAAAAATCATAGCGTTTTGGGATCGAATAGATTGCATGTTTCGGATTAAGGAAAATTCAGAAACCTCGATTCCACCATATTCTGTAATCGCATGAGGTTTAATAAATCCCCAACGCTGGTGACTGTAAGTTTCAATGAGATCCATTATAGCTTCGTTGTTACTTCCTGAGCGTTTGTTTTCTTGTCCCACTTGGTTTACTCCATCATATAGATGGTAGGAAATTGCATCCAATTCATCTCCAGCGATGTCCAGAAAAAGACCCATATTGGTTTCCCAGTTTTTAAAATCTTTTAATTCAAAAGATGGCCATGCAGCGCTGTAGCCCATTACTTTAATATTTTTTAAAGCAGGATCTGCATGAATCTTTTCTGCAAGTGCCCTAAAAAGTTTAGACATTTCTGTTTTAACCCGTAATTCTGCAACAGGATCCCAATCTTTTTCTTCATAAAAATCTTTGGCATGAACAAAAGGCTCATTCATTGGCTCATACCACAATGGTCTGTTATTTTCCTTAACATTTTTAAAATATTCGACTGCCCAGTCCGAAACCGCCTCTAAGTCAATACCCTCTTTGTATAAATTTCGAGGATGTTCTGTGGCGACATATCGATTTACGGGCTTTAGGTTTTCGTTATTTTTATTTTTGGATTTTGGATACGCGCCAACTTCTCCCATCAATTTTTTGGCGTCTATTCCAGGTCCATAAAATCCTCTTCCTGATTGTTCAACATTATAGTCTTTATAAAATGATTCAAGTAATGGCGTATTTCCTGGGGCATGAATATTGAAATATTTTGTACGATCTAATTCTGAAACATGGCCAATAAATTTTTGTACAGAAGGTTCAACCAATACTACATTAACTTGAGCGTTCAAACCATTAATTATGGCCAAAAATAATGTAATAACATAAATTTTAAGTTTCAAATTCATCTTAAAAGGGTTCTTCTGTATTTTTATTATAGCCTATTCTACTTCGTAAATTTTCACATCATCAATGTATACAACACCAATTTTCTGAAATCTAAAAGAAAAGAAATATTGTCCAGACTCATTTGGACTCCATATTTTTACAGCTTCTTTATTGACTGTTACCCATTCCCCTCTTGGAAGATCATTAACAGATGTCCAAAACCCTACACCTGCCCATTTGCCAGATTTAAAGACCTCAGGGAATATATTGGTGTCTGTATAATTGGTATCAATCCAAACTTTAAATTCAATGGTATAACTTTTTTCACTATCCAAGTCAAATAATGACGCTGGCGCATTACTAAATGCCCTACATCTCGCGTTGGCTGTAGCTTCCATTTTCATGCTGTACTGGCCCGTGGCTGGATTATCAGATGGGTAAGTAATCGCGCCTTGGTTGTCCCAATCCCATGCTGTGGGATTTTCCCATCCAATGCCACCATCTTCAAAGCCGTATATATCTTGGTTTGCTATACTATGTAGTGTTACTTGTTCATTTGAGAATGCAGGGACAAGGACGCCATTAGTTCTGGCCAAGTCACCATTACCATTGTAACTGAGTGTAGCAGAGGACAATAAATTAGGATTTACATTAGGGGTGATTTGAACAACTCTGCTGTCGTTTGAATCGACAATAATACTTGTAATTCCAACGTCATTGCCATCTACTGTAAATGTGAAATTGTTTGACAAATCATTACTAGATTGAAGTGGTAAATTATATTTTAAATTAATTACACCTCCAGCATCTTCAATAATGCTCATTATTGTTGGAGGTTCTAAGTTTTCAGTTACATTGATATAGTTTTGTAAACGAAGCGTGTCTGCAATGCCCTCTGGATATTGTCTCCAAGAAATTAGTTCCACATCGTAGGTGCCAATGGTTGGATAGGTTACCGAAATGGTACTCACATCATCGTCTTCTTCAATACTTATTCCTCCTGCTGAAGACGGATTGCCGCCTGGAAATGTCCATTTTCGTCTGTTTGGACTGCCTTGAGAAACGTCTTGAAATGTAATGGTGCTGCCTTCATACATTGTTATTTGTGTTGGAGTTTCCTCGTGAAAACTCGCATCAATTGATACTACATCAAAATTGGTTTGAATGTAATCTAGTACATTCACATTGAAAGTTGTATCTAAAACTACAGATGTATTTATAAACTCGTCTTTTAAATTCACTTCAAATTGACCGGGTTCATCAAATTGCACTTGAATAAGATCCATATTAGACGGATCTCTACCTTCTGTATTAATAACTGATGCTGTTTCTGGAATGGTCCATATTCTATCAATCACACCTTTTGATAGATCTGCAAACGAAGCAAAATCGCCCCTTTGAATTCTTTTATCTCCAGTAGTGGCCAGCGCATCTGAGAAATTATTGTATTCCGGGATCGCATCGTCTTTTTGACAAGCAATGATTGTTATAATAATCAAACCTAAAATTGATATCTTCTTGCAATTTTTTATCATAATATTTTATTTTAATGTCTTTGTTGTAAAAGAAATATTTTTAGTTGAAAAGATCTGGATTCGAGTTCTGTTCTGTCGACGGAATGGGAAAATAATTATGAGTTCCTGGCTGATATGAATTAGCTGCATCCTCAAATTCTTTAAGTGCTGTTTCTTCAGTAAAATTGGTGTGAATAACTGGATCAAATTCATACAGGTTTTTCTGAACTAAAACGTAACGTTTTGAAGCTAAACGATCATATTGCTCTTGTACTTTATCCCATCGTGTTAAATCTTCCCATCTCGTATCATGACCTTCAAACATAAGTTCTAAAGGGCGTTCTACCCACATAATATGTTCCATTAGACTTTCTGGGTCATAATCGACTGAATTGAGTAAAACAACTCCAGCTCTTTGTCTAATGTCATTTACTTGTTCTATGGCTTCTCCTACAGAGTTTTCTGACTGTAGTAAGCACTCAGCATATAAAAGTTTAATGTCTGCTAGTCTGATTGCCCGTTCATTAATTCCAGAAATAGATTGATCGCTCTCCCTCATCAGTGTCCAGTTTTGGATTTTTTTTAAATAAGAGGCTTCAAAATTATTATACCCTCCACCTTCATTTGATGGTCTTTGGTATAGTGTTGAATTATCATCGTCAGCAATGGCTATTGACATAGAAGTTCTGATGGAATAGTTGGAAGTACCTGTCCTAGTGGCATTGATTGGATTGTTGATGTCCATAACATCATTTTTAAACAGTATGGTCATATGGTAGGATGGCATAATTGTTCTATAGCCCCCGCCTTGAACTGTTGCTAGAATTCGTGCTCTAGATGAAGCTTCAGAACCAAGAGGCCCATCAGCGGCTCCGTTAGAAGTTCCTTGCTTTAGTTCTGTAGAAAATGCGACTTCAAAAATAGATTCGCTGTTCATTTCATGATCTTCATCAAAATTATCTCCAATATTTGGTGTTAAGCTGTATAAATTACTATCTAAGATTTCTTTGAATTTATTTCTTGCAACTCCGTAGTTATGCTCATTAATATGCAACTTGCCAAGCATGGCAGTCGCTGCGCCCCATGTAGCTCGTCCCAAATCTTGATTATTTTGATATTGTTGAGGCAAGTTGTTATAAGCGAATTCTAAATCGGATAGAATCAAATTATAAACATCTTCTGCGGGTGATGGTGATTTATAAAAATCATCACTAGACTCAGGTACAGTGGTATGTATAATCACACTTCCTCCGTTATAGCCTCGATACAAAGAATAGTAGAAAAATCCTCTCAAAAATCTTGCCTCTGCTTCAATTTGGTTTTTAGTAGAGACAGATAAGTCAATTTTATCTAAATTTACAAGCACTTGGTTGGCTCGATATATACCAATATAACAATCGCGCCATCGTTTTTTAACAATATCAGAATTTTCATTGAATGCTAGTTTATTTAGACCAATGGCATTCGCATTCCAATTGTTGGGTCTTCCTGTGTCTGACCTTACAGGATGTTGAGTGGCAGATGATCCACCAAAAAGGCCATCAAGTTGTAATGCAGCATAAGTGGCTATCAACCCTTGTTGAACATCATTTTCTGTAGACCAAAAAGAATCTGCACTTAAATTGTTGGGGTTTTCTATATTTAGTTGATCATCGCTACAACTGCAAATCATAGCAATTGTAGTCATTACTACTATATTTAATTTATTTAGTTTCATTTTTCTAGGATTTAAAAAATTAAAATGTAATTGATATACCAGCGCTGTAATTTGCAGTAACTGGATAGTTTCCTCTATCTAGCCCCCTATTAAAAGGATTGTCACTTCCAACTTCTGGATCAAATCCAGAGTACTTGGTCCAAGTGATGGGGTTTTGAGCATTTATATAAACTCGAAAGTTATCTATCCCAATTTTATCAAGTAAATTGTTTTGTAAAGAGTAACCAAGGATAATATTTCGAACTCTTAAAAAGGAACCATCCTCCAAGAAATAATCTGTTGAGGTTTGAACATTGGGGTGTTCTATGTTTGAACGAGGAGTTGGAATGTTAGATGTCGGATTGTCATCGGTCCAACTGTACACCAAATCACTATGTCGTTTTGTACTGTAAGCATATTGTTTTTGACCATTGTAAATAGTGTTGCCACTGACTGCATAGAATTGCACAGAGAAATCAAAATTCTTGTAATTAGCATCTATATTGAAACCTATTTCAAAATCTGGCTGATAAGACCCTTTAAAGACTTTATCATCATTATTTAATTCTCCATTCCCATCCGTATCCACATACTTTAAGTCTCCTTTTTGTGCATTCGGGTCTAAGAGTTGATATGCTGCCAGTTCTTCATCTGTTTTAATGGTGCCATTGGTTTCATAAACTTTAAAGGCGCCAACGGGCAGGCCCGCTTCAAGAACAGCGACAGGCTCCGTTTGATTGATTCTTATAATATTTGGATAACCATCAAAAACAACCTCACCTTCTCTTGAAAGTTTTACAACTTTATTTTCATTCTTAGTGAAATTTACACCAAATTTTGTGGAAACTGCTCCAAATTCGTGATTGTAATAAGCGTTGATTTCAACACCTCTGTTTCTTAAGTCTCCAATGTTGGTTAAAAAACGATCATAAGTTTCTCCATTCACAGGAGTAGAACCTGCCGAAATTGGTGTAGTTATAGCAAGTAGCATATCCTCTTTGTCTTGTTCATAAATATCAATTTCAAGTCCCGCTTTACCTCTTTTAAATTCTAAATCTAATCCAATATTTTTACTGATATTTGACTCCCACTTTAAATTTGGGTCTGCATATCCTGGTTGTGTTAGGCCAGAAATTAAGCTGGGGTCCTCTCCAAGTATATAATCTACATTAGAAATAACTACAGGACTGAAGCCATAGGGTGGAATTCTATCGCTTCCTGTGGTGCCATAACCAAGCCTCAATTTTGCCATGGTTATGGTGTTTTTTAAGTTTTTAAAGAAGGATTCATTTGAGAAATTCCATCCTGCAGAAATAGAGGGGAAGGTTCCGTATTTTTGATTTCCAAAATTACTGGATCCATCTCGTCTAACCACAAGACTTAACAGGTATTTCCAACTGTAATTGTAGTTGATTCTACCAATGTAGGAAATACTCTCCGTTTTGTTTATGGTTTGCGTACCGACAATGGGCTCACCATTTCCTAAAACAGGGGTAAGGTTACTTGTGATGTTATTGGCACCTGTTCGATAAAACTCATAGCTAGAAGATTCATAGGTATTCCCTAGTAAAAAATTAAAATTATGTTTCTTAAAACTTTTTTTATAGCTTAAAGTAAATTCATCGATACTCCTATTGCTTGTCGCATCACCCAGTCTAAGTTGAGCATTTAAGTTACTAGCTCCAAGATTAATTTCTCCAAGTCCATTCAATATTTCAAAACTTGGTTGAAAAAAGCGGTCTTTTTTATTATAGTAAGACCGTCCAATGTTTATTCTAGCTGTTAATCCTTCGGTAATTTCATATCCAAGCTGAATATTTCCATTGAAGTTATTGATTTTGTTTGAGCTTTCTTGCTTGAGTTTTCCAGCAAAATTAGAAATTCTTTCCGTGTTATTTTGGTCTTCAGAATCAGTTTCAAAAACATCAGCATTTACGTCAAATGGGGGTCTGTATGGAGGGAGTCTTATGGCATCATATATTATGCCATAGGGTTCTCGCTTTTGTTCGCTAAAATTTACACTCAAATTTGCCTGTGCTGTAAATTTACCTTTTTTGAATCCCGTGTTGCTTCTTAATGATTGTTTTTTAAAATCAGAATTAATCAGAGACCCTGTTTGATTGAAAAATGTTCCAACCACACTATATGTTAATCCATTTTTCCCTCCACTAACATTTAGAGAGTGATTTTTAATAGGAGCAGCATCCACTTGAAGAAGTCCCATCCAATCTGTATTGTATTCTAAGCCATCTGGATTTTGATCCAAAAGATTGAAGTTTATATCATCATATCTATATAAGATGTCATTAATGTAAAGGGCCTCTAAGGTGTTTGCTAGTGGAATCCCTGATGTAATGTTTTGGACACCATAATAGGTGTCTAAACTCA
>Ga0102816_1000499_pt1 | contig 15363 bp, 15 predicted proteins | sample ColrivemetaGS545_FD_84509 | JGI IMG/M metagenome (GOLD analysis project Ga0102816, IMG submission 84509) | Estuarine microbial communities from the Columbia River estuary - Flood tide non-ETM metaG S.545 | ecosystem: Environmental > Aquatic > Marine > Intertidal zone > Estuary | place: USA...
CGTCAGGTCTGCTTACTGTTAACATAATTTCTTCTTATTGGTTAGGTGCTGTCTGTAATTCATGCCCATGTGCTAGGACTCGAAAACTGGCATTTCCCGTAGTTAAGTCATCTTGTACGACTAGTTGTATTTCTTCGTTAAAGTTACCATTAACTCTTAAAACCACACCTCTATTATCTTGTCCAGAGAACACAATATCAGCTGTGAAGGCATAATTAGTGTTTCCACCTTTAGGGACTAAAAACACATATAAACGGATATGACTACTGACTTCCTCGTTGCTCTTAAAGCTAGCAACGTTTCTATACTCTCCGAACCTATCCTTAGTTCGTAGTAGTATCCCGTTGGTCAGATTAGTCCTACCACCAAAGGTAGAGAAATCCATAACCGCAGCGGACTGCCAAGCAAAGTATATTGCTGTAAAATCCCCTGCTTGTCCTGCTTCTGGAGAAACGGAGAATATCACCGGTGTAACGGACCCGTCAACTAGTAGGTTTTCTGTACCAACTGTTATGCTAGTGCCAGTGGTAATGTAAATGTGGTTAACTAGAACATCAAGTGTAAGCCTGTCGACTCCCGCCCCACCACCATCGAGTGTTATAGAGAGTACCTTAGCTTTCATGAACGTTACAGTGTTGGTCAATTCAATTGTATCGCCAACTATAATAGTATGTCCTGTCACATCTACTGTACGGGAGTCAACTACTGTGTTAGCAGCTAAGGTAGCAGTACTTTTACGAAACAAAAATGGTACAGATAGTATCGGAGTCGTTTGATCTTGTAGGTAGACGCCTAGGCCGATGTTACCGTCTAGGCTAGTCTCAAAAGAGGAAGCCAGTGGTACTGGACTTCCTACTGTAGGTAGTTTTGGGTGTGTCATTTAATTCTCCTCAAATATCTAAGCCTAACCTATTTCTCTTAATTATGTATTCTCTTACAAGCTTGGAGCGAACTATGTCATCCTCAGTAAATGCAACAGTATGAAACATTGGGAGATCTGCTAGAATTTTAACAAACTGCTTAAACCCGTCTCTGTCTTTTGCTTTAACTAGATCTGTTTGATCTCCGTCCCCACACATAATTATCCTAGAGTTGCTACCTAGGCGTGTTATAATAGAGTCTAGTTCATGGGCATTTAGTGACTGGCACTCGTCTACCACGACTACAGCGTTGTTGAAGGTCAATCCCCTAACATACGAAGTTGTAACGAACTTAACTTTTTCACTGTCCTTTAAGGTATCATAGGAATTACTGTACTCAAATAATTCATCACATATAGCCTTATAAGGTAATTCATATATTTCAGTCTTCTCTTCAGCACTACCTGGAAGGAATCCTATATCTCGTACCGGAACTGCTGAACGTACTATAATTAACGTATCTATATCTGTGTCTTTACGTAGTACTTCATGTAACCCCAGCCAAATTGCTAGAAATGTTTTTCCAGTGCCTGCGGACCCGAATAGGTTAACATTCTGTCCTGACATAAATTCTTCTAGGGCTATTCTCTGATTATTGTTTTTTGGGTGGATATGTGGCAAGTCTTTGCTATGAAACGACTTTTTTGGTCTTACCTGTTGCGCGCCACTATCTACTACTGACTTCAAGTATCCGGTTTGTTTTGTCATATATTAAGTGCCTTTCTTAGTTAGTAAGTTCTCTAACAATTTATTGTAGTTACTGCCACCCAAACTATTATCTTGTATGTTAATAGTATTTCCGACAGGAACTCCTTTAGGATTTGCAGCGTTCTCTAACTTTAGCTTCTCCATCTCGAGCTTCAATTCATCCATGCGCATCTTATGGGCCATTAGTAGTAGTTCCGCTATATCCTTGGAAGAAGAAATTTCAGCCTCCTCCATCTCTTCCATCTTGGTAGCTATTATTCTATCTAATGCGCTACCTAGAGTGAATCGATTTCTATACCCTGTGTCCATGTACACAGCTGTCATGTACTTCTGAACCAGAGGGTCTCTTAGTTGATCTGCCACCATCTCTGTTGGCAGGTTGAGGTCTTGAGCAGTCATTCTGAGGTTATTTGTTACTAGGTAACTATTTGCCACCTCTAATCCCTCAGGAGATATTCTTTCTGGTTCAACGACCCCCTCTGTAACTGATATTACTTGTGTCATATTATCCTACCCGAAGATTCATGAGGGTCTCTCAGGTTTATCCCCGCAGACTACACCATCAGTAACATAGTTTCGCAACGCATTCCTGTATTCCTTCCATTGTGTCTCAGTGCACTTAGCTCTCGTAAACCCATCCTGATGTTTCTGTATTTCGATATCCGCTACTTTGATTTCAGCTAAAATATATATTTTTGCTTTTTTTAAGTCTACCGAGGCTAGGAATAATTCCAATTCCTCTTTATCATCGAATCTATCTATTATTTTCCATTGTTGAACCAGTTCCCCACCTATTTCTGAGAACCCATCCATGTCTACTCGCTGAGTCAAGTGGTCATGATGCGGTGGATCTGTTCTTATAACTTTTTTGTACCCCTCAGGGGCCTTATCTATTGTTTTAGGGAAAGATACGTTAGGAAAAGACCTTCTAATATCGTTCTCTGTTAAAAACATTCTAGGTTCTGAATTTTTTATAAACATTTTGTTACCTCCTGTTAGTTGTCATATAAATAAGCCTTACCTGCATTGGGCCAGTATCCATCCTCTTGTACAGAAGATATAAGTGTAAAAGACTCCGAAAGACCTACTGTTTCCCCAAAATTATCAGGATCGCCGAAAAAGTTAGCTGAATCTGGGTTGTCAATTGTCGTAACATAAGCTCCTGTACCTGCACTATATACAAGCACCTTACCAGAGTAGCCGGTTCTATTTGTTTTTTCATCCCCAGCCCTATCCAGTGCGACGAATACGTACGAAGAATTCATTGCAGTAATGGCGCCAAAATTATCATTATGGCGGCCACCGTACTGGTTAATCCACGTAGAGTTATTATTAATATTTGCAAGTTTAGTACCACTAGTATTGTAGAGGTAAACCTTACCGGCGTCATTGACAGTGGAAGATTCATCTTCATAAGGGGCACTAAGAGCCAATATTGACCCAACCATTTCGACTTTATGTCCAAAATTATCACCATTTCTAGTACCATAACCGCTTGGATTAACTATTGTTCGTATATAGGCCCCAGTAGACGCAGAGTACAAATACACTTTACCACTGTCATCGTCTAGTGAATAGTCTTCCCGCGGTGTACCTATAGCAATAAATGATGCTGATATAGCGACTGATATTCCAAATTGATCATAAGCACTATACGTTTGCTCGTTTCGGTTAGTTAGAGTGTACCTAAGGGCTCCAGTTGACATGTTAAATACATAGGCTACCCCCGATCCAGCATTCTCGTATCTTGCACCAACAACAAGGTTGGTGCCGTAGGCTGCTATAGTGCCCTTTTCTCCGAAGTAACTTGCAGTAGCGTTAGCATCAGCATCGGGGTTAGCTAGAGTCCACAATAGGTTTCCTGTGGCAAGATCAAAAACGTAAACCACACCAGCGTTAGTAAAACCTAGATCCTCATACGGCGCACCTACTGCAAGGTACGAATCAGTCACCGCTATACTGTCGCCAAAACTATCAGTCAAAATGGTTGTTTCAACATTTGGGTTGTCTATATAGTACTGGAGAGCTCCTGTTACATTGGAATAAACATAAACTGCACCGCCTGTAGTGGTAGTCTGATTCACAACAGTATATGCATCATTCATTTCTAAAATGGAACCAAAGTTAATCCTCCCTGCGACGGGGTTTTGTATAGTATGCAATAAATTAAAAGTAGAGTCAAAGATATAAACTACGCCGGCCTGTTCTTTAGTTGATGAGCTCTCATATGGAGCGCCTACTGCTATATAGTTTTCTGAGGCTGCCACAGACCAACCAAAATAGTCAGTACTACTACCTATTGGGTCATGGTTAACTATTTCACGTACATAAGCTCCCGTGGCGTTATCGTACAGGTGGGCGGTGCCGCCGTCCAAGGAAACTTCAGTGTTCTGATATGGGGCCCCTACCAATGTATGAGTAGAGTTAATGTCAATGTGCGCACCGAAACGAGCTCCACCGTACCTTAGAGGGTCTATAAGTTCAGATATAAGAACTCCAGTAGACAAATTAAAAAGGAAAACTTGGCCCGCGAACACGCTATAAACTGGAGCACTACAAGCTACGTAAGTTCCATAGGCGGCAACATAGCTGCCAAATTGGGAAGTACCCCCTAATGGGTTAACTAAAGTTCTGATATACGCCCCAGTTGTGGCTGAAAATATGTATACTTTACCTGCTTGATTAGTCTCGTTTGGAGCGCCTACTATAGCATAGTTTTCAGTTAGTGCTACTGACCAACCAAAATAGTCTGTGGTATCTAGTGCATACTCATCTGGGTTAGGTATTGTTAGTACTAACGCTCCTGTTGATAAGGAAAATATGTAAGCAGTACCATCACTTCCGGTTAACCCTACGTCACCACGTGCACCTACAATAGCATAACTACTAGAAAGGGCTACTGACCGACCAAAAAAGTCAGCGGAGGAAGTATCTAAATAGTTCGGGTTATCAAGAGTCCATAGTAGGGCTCCAGTTGCTGGATTGAAAATGTAAGCCTTTCCAGAAGACAAGCCTCCAACATCGTCCTCAAATCTTGCTCCGATTATTAAGTGGGTGTCAGTTAGTGCCATAGACCAACCAAATTGATCGTCATTGGTGGTACTATATGCATTTGGGTTATTAAGTGTCCAAAGTAAGATCCCGGTTTCATTTGAGTAAACATATGCTTGTCCCCCTGCTACTTTAGTAGGGGCCTCATAGTCAGTAACTACAGAGTATAGCTCACTAACTGCTACGGAGTACCCGTACTTAGAAGCTGTTGAAGCATCATTCACCCCATCAAATGTATGTAATAAGTTACCTCCACTAGAAGCTCCAGCTAGTGATTTAAGTCTAGCGCCTATCATGCTATTGAGGTCCCAACATACGCTCCGTATAAGATTCCAGAAATTTTCCAAAACACTAGGTAATCGGATGCTGTAAGTACGGGAGCCTCGCTAAGCTTTGCCTTCACCCACGAAACTGTGGGCCATGTAACAGTGTATAAGTCTCCTCCAGTAAGCAGTAGTGTTAGGGATTGGCCGTCTGTTAATACTTCTGTAAATGTAGTATTTGATGTCATTGTTTTAGTCTGAATAGTACCATTAATTGGGTCAATTATCGTTCCAGTCATTACGTACACTGTCTCTGTAAATCCAACAACTGAAGTATTGCCAGTAAAAGATGGTGAGTCTTTACTAGGAAGTATTTCCCAAACATCTGGACCAGTACTTTTAAGTTGATATATTTTATCTTCGTCACTTCTGTAGCAAAGCATGCCAACTAACAAATTAAGAGTGGGGAAGGCTGTTCCAGCATTTAGTGATATAGCAGTTTTGTCAGTATCAAGTAGATAAGTCCTAGACGCTGCTAGGTCGTCTGTGTCAAGTATTTCTCTATAATTTTGCATAAGTTACCTAGTCAGTATCTTTGGTTAAATTTATTTAACGATTGGGGTTAATGGGGAAATATTAGCTGTCGTTAGGTTTGTAGCCGTGAAGTGGTTTCCGTTACCAGATGAATCAAGGCCAAGATTTGCAGCATCAGTCATTCTCAAGAAGAATCCCTGAGCACCAAACGGGGCGTAATAACTAGCAGGCCTAATAGTATCTGTCTCATAGAACATACTATAAGGATGTGAGGTTGTAGTTCCACCATCTATAAGTATCATATCGTGCACTATACCACCCAACTTTTCGCTACCGGTCCCATCATCTATTGTTGTTTCAGTATGTCCAATCATTAACTCCTTAGTATCGGTAATCCAAGAGCTATGATTGAGAGGAACCGGCAACGGAGCTGTTACCTCACTGAGAGTTTGTGCTATGCCGTTAACCCACATTTGAGCGCGCAAAGATTCCGTTGCGTTGCTTGGGTTGAACGCTAGATATAAGTGATTCCATGCGTTATAACTAGTAGTAGTAGTCATTCCTGCAAGGTTTATCTTAGCGTTTGCTCTTAAGTAGTCCACAAGCATTAGTCTGTTATTCTCATCAATACCTATCTTAGTGAAGATGTTTTTTACACCACCAGAAAGAAGACCCTGAAAAGCTGCTGGAGTAATAGTTCTATAAAACCAGCAGGAGAAAACCCAATCCTCACTTCCATCTAATGATGGTGTTCTAGTTAATCTTGAGTCGTTAGCGGGTACAAAACTTAAACTACCACCAGCCAAAGTGGAGGTGCTTTTAAAAGCGTGTGCTGGTGAACTCATATCAATGCTCCGGATACAGTGCAGTAAGCGTTAGTACTATCTAGAAAATTATAGGATACTAGGTACTTGCCAGGGCTTTGTAGTTTGGCTGTGTCAGCAGGGCTGATGTTAACTACTGCACCTAGGGAAGGGTCTGGTTCGTAAATCTGTATAGCTTTCTGGCCGTAACCTCCGGAGACAATTGTACTTCCAGAAATATCTACTGAGCTGCCCCAGTAGCCCCAACCACCACCGAACCCTGGATCTACTACCTGCCCAAGCGAGTATGTACCATCAGGGTTTAAATTGTAGATTGCAAAGTTTCCCATCCACGCACCTGAAGTTGGATTATTAGAGCCTACAAGAAGTTTAGCACCAGACAGTTTAAGATCCTTACCAAAAGAATAAGAAGCCCATAGGACGTCCACAGTTATAACTTGAATCTGTGTCCAAACAGTACCAGTTCTAGTGTATATGTATACCGCGCCTGCATCTGTCAAAGTATCACCGTATCGACCAATCTCTGACACAGCTAGTATGTCACCTTGGACAGCTACCGAGTGTCCGAAAAACCTATCAACAACACCAGCTTGGGCGTCAGGTTCAAATTTCTGTTGCTGAGTCCAGGTGTTTGCAGTTCTTGTAAATACGTAAGCAGATCCATCCTGTGATTCTACATTAGTGTCCCACTTAGCTCCTACAACTAGAGTATCGCCGCTAAGGTCCATAGACTCTCCGAATCTTGAACCAACGGGGGAAGCTGTTAAAGTCTGTTGATGTGTCCATACATTTGCAGATCTAGTATAGTATTCTACGGATCCAGTATTAGTACCGCCTATGTCATTTAGTGAGTTTCCTACTAAAAGAGTATCGCCTTCTAGGGCCATAGAGTACCCGAATCTTAAAGTGTTTGAACTTATTGGAGCTGGTATGAATTGTTGCTGAGTCCAAACTGTACCAGTTCTAGTGAAATAGTAAAAACCACCGTTTTCTGTGTTGGTGCCACTACGCCAAGGGCTGGAGGCTATAAGTGTATCCCCCTCTAAGGCTAATGAATATCCAAAGTGGTCACTTATGCTTATATCTGTTGGTTGGATTTCCTGCTCAACAGACCAAGCACTGTTAGAATCGGGCCTTGTATAAATAACAATCCTACCGTCCAATTGATTTGTAGCACCAGCTTCAGGAGCACTAGCAGCTATAGTATTACCGTCTATAGCTACCTTAAATCCAAACTTTAACAAGTCTCCTCTGTACTCATATTGAGTTTCAGCGACGACTCCTTTAGAAGCTGAAATACTGGAAGCATCTAACTTATCTACAAGTATGTATCCACTCACTCCTTCTGTTCCGCCAACGAAATTAAGAAACTTAGAAGTACCATCACTTGCAACTGTGAAATGCTGTCCTAAGGCTAAAGGTATGTCCCACGTAGTTCCACTGTCAAACACTGTACCTGCACCACTACCTACAGGCCTCCACTCGAGTGGCTCCCAGGGCTGAGAAACCTTAACATACAGCTGGTCTTCGTCTTCTACCCAGGCTAGCATGCCTGTATAAAGGTTGGTAGTTGGAAGCCCAGAGGCTGAGTACCTTGGGGATGGATCTGCTATCTGGCCCCAAACGTCGGGTCCAATACTCTTCAGTTGATAGTTTTGGTCAAGATCACTCCTATAGCAAAACATTCCAATAAACAACCCTAATGTTGGAAAAGAAGTTCTCGTATGTATTAACTTATCATTAAACCCATTCCATACGTCGGGTGCTATACTGGCTAACTGGAATATTCTGTCTTCATCGGTTCTGTAACATAACATCCCAACAAACAACTCAGTTGTAGGAAACGCTGTTCCAGAGTTCAAAGACACGTTAGTAATATCGTTATTTATATAGTTACCTTGGAACACGTCAGCCAAAGTGTCTAAATTTACTTCTGTGAAATTTTGCATAATTCTCCTCTTGGCGGTATGTTACAACGCTTCTACTTCACAGTAAGCATGAGTTCCAAAACACGCGTATGTTAAAATGTAAGAGCCTACTGATTGTAGCATCTCTAATCCTGCTGCAGATATGTATCCTGTAGGGCCCATGCTGATAACAGATGTATCTATCTTGTTTATAAGTATTGATCCAGTTATTCCAGGAGCTATCCCAGTGAATCCCAAAGTTTTAGATGTTCCGTCACTTACTAGGTCAAAGTGGTCTGTAGTGCCTAGAGGTATGGTCCAGTTAGCTGCAGCGTCTGAGAGTGTAGGATTTGATGTAAATCCGCCCCACACATCTGGATCAGTACTCTTCAACTGAAAAGATTCTTGCAAGTCCGTTCTATAGAAGATCCTACCAACAAAGTTTAGAGTAGTAGGGAACACTGCCCCGGCTGCGGGAACCTCCAGCCATGGCTCCCAAACATCAGGACCAATACTCTTTAGTTGATAATGAGTATACTCGGGGGTGTTGTACCATAGCATACCTATGTACAGGTCAGTTGTTGGAGCGTTATAATCAACAAACTTATTAGGAAATACCTCGTCCCAGACATCAGGTGCAGCACTCTTTAGTACATAGGCTTTTTCCTCATCAGTCCTGAAACATAGCATCCCAACGTACTTAGGGTATGTATTTACAAGAAATTCTGCGCCGTAATAGGGTGTTGGTAAAAGTTCTCTCCATACGTCACTTGTGTATAATGTTGGTTGAAAATCATTTAGAGTAACCTCTTTAAATACATAGATAGCCCCCTCTGCAGTATTTTCACTGGGTGCTGAGGTCACCACGTACGGGTACTCTAATTCCAGTGTAGAGCCAAACTTTGCTCCCGCTTTACTAACAGTAGGTTTTATAGTACTTCGCCAAACCCACTCGTCTGATTCTAGTTTGTATATACTAACCAATCCTGAATTTTCCGGGGACTGATAGTCACCTTCAGGGTTACTTACAGCAAGTGCCATACCTGAAGGGGACGTTGGATCAAGTTTAACATTTCTACCAAAATAACCATATTCGTAGTCAGAGCCTTCTACGATAGTCTTCTTAGTCTGCCATACTCCAAGTTTTCTATGTTCAACATATACGGTACGGTAGCCTGTGCTACTAGTACCTAACGCTACGTAAATATCATTAGATAGGTTACCTGCCGGTCTACCTATACTTACGGAGTAACCTACTTTTTCATTGTTTTGACTATCTTCTATAGTTCTAGTAAGTGTCCATACCCCACCCACCAGGTTGTATATGAATGCCTTGCCCCAATATTTGGTGAAATAACTGATATATCCGTGATAGGGGGCCCCTATAACCATAGCGTCCCCATTTATATCTATCGAGAACCCGAATTTATCTTGTATTTCCTGGCCGGCAGGTTGTATAGTTTGCATAAGTGTCCATACAGTGCCAGTTCTAGTGTATACCTGAACATAGGAGTATACCTTTGGAAAAGAATCATACCAATTTTGAGGGGAAGACGGGTACCCTACAACTAGGGTATCTCCATCTATAGCTAGTTTGTAACCTGGAGCTTCTATTTCCTGCTCCAGGGTCCAATATGTGCCAGTTCTAGTGTATACTGAAACTGTACGGGTACTCAGTAAAGTGCTATAACCGCTAATCGCTAGAGTATCACCATCTACCGCAACAGTCGTGGGATACGAACATTGGATCACTTGCTGTATAGCCCAGTCATCTGCTGTCCTAAGGTATACTGTTACTTCATTTGAAGATGTAATAGATACTAAGGTGTTACTGGACAGACTGAGGTGACTACCAGTTGAGTCCCCAGGAGCTGCATTTGTTTTTCTTATGCCGGGTTCTTTACTAAGTTTATAGAATCTCTGCTCATCAGTTCTATGCACTAAGTCGTCTTCAGTTGTAGTACCAAAATCGCTAGGAAAATCTGTACGGGAGGTAAATGTTAGTGGTGTCCATGTATCAGGAGATACTGTAGTAGCTACATAAAGCATATCCTGATCAGTTCTATAAGAGTGATCTCCAATATAGTTAGAAGACCCGGGAAACGAAGCCCCAGAACTTAAAGTCGCTGTTGTCTGGTCATTCTCAATAATTGGGGCTAATGTCTCACCTACAGTACTAGGGTGTGTGTTGTTAAATTTTTGCATTTTTTATTAGCCCTCTTGAGCAATCTTTTGTTGTTATAGCAGGTTGTTGGATACTGAACAGTGCACCCCAGTAGCAAAACATATGTATGAAATAATATAGTTACCCTCTATCTGTAAGTTAGCAAGACTAGCAGAAGACATAGTTACCCCAGCCCCTAGTGTAATTGCTGAAGTATCTAACTTGCTTACTACTATTGTGCCCGCATACCCAGGTGTTACTCCAGTAAAGCTCAAAGTTTTAGCAGTTCCGTCGCTAGAGACGGTAAAATCTTTTACCGTGTCAATAGCAAATGTCCAGCTTACCAAATTTGCTCCAGGAGTGCCTGTACCTGAAGGTAAATTACTAGTATAATCATTATTGTCTCTAAGAATAGACCACGATAAAGGGTTTACACCTGAAACGTACCAGTTAATTTCGTCGTCAGTTTTATAAAATAAAATTCCGACCTTAGCTACTGGTAGCGGAAAAACTCCGCGAATTTTAGTCTTAGTCATCCCACAGGTCCTTGGAAGTTTGGAAATTCTATGGCAACATATTGTCTTATATAGCCTTCTATAGGTGTCCATACCCCAGATTTAAGATAGTAGTTTTTGTAGTGTCCAGAACCATCAGCCCTGTAACACAGCATATTACCATAAATATCAGGTACAAAAGGTGGCCTAGCGCCTTCATAATTTTCTACTAGTACCCAGCTTACTTCAGGGATACCATAGTTAACCCAGCTATCTTCGGGTTTTGTGTAGAAGTAAATTGCTCCCTCCGTCACTCCGTTAGTTCGCGCATTGTAAGCACCTACTATAGACGTAGTACCATCTGTATCCATTGAAACACCGTATCTGTCATCGTAGCCTAAGTCTGGATATTCTAAAGGTACAACACTCCAAGTAGTACCTACTCTATTGTAGGCTACAACTATACCGCTATTGTCCTGTGACCCAGAAGTGTACTTACCAGACCAACTGCCAACCATGATGCTATCAGCATCAATAGATACGGAGGTTCCAAAATTTACATCTGAGTATATATCTACTGGAGCTGTTAATCTGGCCTGTTCCGTCCACACTCCAGCAGTTCTAGTAAATACGAAAGCTGATCTGTCACTATATGCTCCCGAAACAAATGTCTCTCCGGATATAGCTAAAGAATAACCAAATCTTACAGTTCCGGTAAGTACAGATGAAGCTAGGATAGCTTGTTCTGTCCACACAGTACCGGTTCTAGTAAAGTAATAAACGGCCCCTAGTTCTGCATCGTGTCTCCAAGCACCTACCAGTATAGTGTCACCCTGTACTGCTACAGCCAATCCAAAGTCAAGGTCTCCAGCATCACTAGCAACAAGTAGTTGCTGCTGAGTCCATACAGTATCAGTTCTAGTAAAAACATATACATTCTCTGTAACACTACCATTTCCACCTGAAACAATTGTATCCCCTGATATAGAAATACTATTGCCTAAATTGTCGTTGGATATAGGGGTATCTACTTTAATTTTTTGCTCTAAAGTCCAAACAGTACCAGTTCTAGTGTATACATAAATAGCTCCGGAATTAGATAGTACTGTGTCCTCATTTGGCGAACCTATTGCTAAAGTTTCTCCAGATAGGGAGATGCTATAACCAAAGAGCGCTGCATACTGTGTAAGATCCTCAAGCTTTTGCTCTAGTTCCCACACACCAGCGTTGTTTCTATATATAAAAACTGCTCCGTATGAAAGACCACCAGAGTCTCTAGCACTCGTAGCGGCTACTACAGCAGTGTCTCCTGATATAATAGTTCTATATCCAAAGTAAGATTGCAACGCTTCAATATTTCCAGTATCAGGACTATACGTAGAATAATCTAACCCAGTAATTGAGTAATATTCGGAGGGAGTTGATAGGTAATGTTTGTAACCTACCTTCATACCTGGGGCAAACGTAGGTAGTACTGTTGTAGATTCACTTGGTACAGGTACAGAAGTCCACTTGTTTGGGTTTAAAGATTTTAAAGTATAGTAGGTTCCATTGATATTGTTATAATATACTGCCCCAACTTTAATAGGTTCAGCAGGGAAAGAGGTCAAAAACATTACCTCAATAGGTTCCCAGAAATGGCTACCGTACTCAATATAGTATAAATAGAATATGTCGCCAACTCTGTATATTTCACCTGCTGTATTTGACCCTACAGCAGGCAGTGCAGCAGTAACTACAGTCAATGCGGTCCACACATAAGGGTCATTTGAAGTTAATCCGTATAGAATACCCTCGTCTGTTCTATAGACGTAGGTATTACCTACCTCAGCCGCAGTTTGGGGAAACGAAGGTCCTGCGTGACAAGACCTAGTTAAAACGTCGTCCTTGTATAAGTAATCAATAGATTCAAACAAGGTATCTTCAATAAAAGTAGTACTCATTTAATCGTGCTTATCGTCATATCTAAGCCCCTCTAAAGCGAATTTTATTATACCTATCATAGATATAAAAGCGGCACTGAACCCGCCAGCACCTGCTACTTCGAGTTCTAGAGCTATTAATTTGTACCAAGTCCACATATCCCAAGTAAGGGACATTACGAACACTAGTAGTGAAATGTATACTAACCTATATCTTTTTATTAATAGGTTAATATTAACCATTCTGGGATACTGTTAGCGAGTAGTGTGTTGCCACATCAACGCCAGTAGCAGTTGCTTTTACCTTCGATGCATTGCCTTTAAAACTTGTGAAGCTATTTACTGCACTTGCGGTAAGAACACCATCTGCAACATCCACGTATTTTCCATGGTTAACAAGCTGTGCTTGGATTGTTACAGTACCTAACGTGGGTACAACTTCCGCAGCTGTTCCCGTAGTTGGGTCGGAGTCAAAATATTGAACTGCGGCGAAACAGTCGTATAACGACCAGTCTACCGCTAACTCAAGAGGACTGCCTATTACCCCTGATATAGTATATATTTCTGCTTTCATGTACCTATTCCTCAATCTTATGTGTTTTATTACTAATTAAAGTTCTGCGTTGAGCAGCTCACCTAACTAAATTTCTATAAATAATCTGATTCTTTAATATTAACACAAGTACAGGTAGATGTCAACATATTTATAGTATACTTCAAACGGGGCGAGGGGTGGGAGGCATTTAAACCAAAATGATAAATTTTCAGAATTAGTCAGTCAGGTACGATTTGGTAAGTCTCGGTACAGTTTGGTAAGGTATGGTACAGTTAGTATATTTGTTACAACCCTGAGCACCGTTAACCTTTCTGCTAAAATACCATAATGGTTTACATGCTGAGGGGCGCAAAGACAGGTGATATAACCAGGTCTTATAACCGCACCCCCCTATATTCATATTAGTTATATAAGAGAATGCTAATGTAGATTCCACTAATACAATAGGCTTCTAATATAAGACGATGCTAATGTAGATACTCCTAATGTGGCACGCTTATTGCCTGTAAAAATAAATGAAAATAAATGTGTAAAAAGGTTGTATTCTTTGTCAGATTTGCTATTATGTATATACGGACTAGGAAATACCAACCATTTGGAGATCGACATGAAATACATAATTATCTTTGCACTAGCCATAGCTCTTTCTGTTTCCCATCTTGGAGGCGTTGCAACTTCTGATTTGGAAGTTTCACAAAACCGTACTGACGCAGCTATCGCGTTAGCGTTAGGGGAATAAGATTATGTATAGCTTAATCGGTGGCATGGTTTCAGGTATGATGGCAATAGCTACAGGTAATTTGATCTGGGCTATGTTATTAGGATTTTTTACTGTAGCAGCTATCACTGCCGATTGGATGAGAGGCTAAGATTATGAGGCCAAATGAGAATCGTTCTCATTTGGGCGCGCCATTTTACCATACAGTATATACGGTTGTCAAGGATTTTTTTCGCATAAATAAACTACTTTTATGCGAAAAAAGTATTGTACATTGCGATTTATGTATGTTATAATAAATCGCGCGGGCCGTAGGCCGCGCCGATTTTAGCACAGGTGGGTTTGCGCTGTCAAGCATTTTACGAAAATAAATGCGCTTATTTCCAGGATTTTTGTACGTCTAGGTTGACACCGTCTTTACACTTCCTTTACATTCAAACTGTTGCACTTAATACCCAATGCTGTAGAATGTATTTTGTGGAAGGGAATTACCCCGACCCGAAACGGCTAAAAGCCAAGAGAGATTTTTATGACTAACACTACTGGTAAGACCAAGGCTGTGAATTATTCACAGGCTATGCTGGACACAATGGCCACCATGTACACTGGTGCGGACAACAAAGCAGAAGTTGCGGCAATCGCCAAAAAGCTAGGGAAAACAGCAGGTTCTGTTCGTGCGAAGCTTTCACAGCTAGGCGTTTATGAAGTTGCAGCTAAAACAGCTACCGCTTCAACTCGTACCAAAAAAGCAGACCTGTGCGCTCAAATTGGCAAGATTGCCAACTTGAAAGAGGCAGAAATTGAAGGACTTGAAAAAGCTACCGCTGCCCCATTAGAAAAAATCTTGAAAATGCTCACCACTAAAGGCGAGTAAATCCAAGGGGCTGAAAAGCCCCAAATCATAAAAGCCTAGGAATGTAGAAAGACACTCTAGGCTTTTAAATGAGAATCATTCTCATTTGGGCGCGCCATTTTACCATACAACGTATGAAGCTGTCAAGCGTATTGCGCAAATAAATTTGCGTATTTTTGCGTTTTTTGTACGTCTAGGCTGACACCGTCTTTACACTTTCTTTACATTCAAAACTGTTGACCTAGCTTTTTATCCGTGTTATCATAAATCGCGCGGAGCGCAGCTCGCGCCAAAATTTTGATACGGAAAAAGCAGAATGTCAAGGCTTTTACGAAAATAAATCCGTTTATTTCCAGGATTTTTGTACGTCTACCTGTACAGGCTCTTTACAATTCCTTTACATTAAAAGGTTGTATTCTTTGTCATATTTGCTATTATGTATATACGGA
>Ga0102816_1000503_pt1 | contig 15273 bp, 12 predicted proteins | sample ColrivemetaGS545_FD_84509 | JGI IMG/M metagenome (GOLD analysis project Ga0102816, IMG submission 84509) | Estuarine microbial communities from the Columbia River estuary - Flood tide non-ETM metaG S.545 | ecosystem: Environmental > Aquatic > Marine > Intertidal zone > Estuary | place: USA...
ACTAGGGCTCGAACCTAGACTCTTTGGTACCAAAAACCAACGTGTTGCCAGTTACACCATGGGCCAATCTCTTAATGAGGCTGCAAATTTATAATAAAGTTTTGTTTGGGCAAACATTTTTAAATTTATTTATTGTTGATTTTTTGGTTTATAAAATAAACTAGTTTACATTTGTTGTTCTAAATCTAAAACACATGAAAACACAAGAACAAATCCAACTTATTAATGACACCATTAATAAAACAAAAGAAAACCTAAAATCAAGTGCACCAAATTTTATTTTCTGGGGCGCACTGATTGCTACTATGAGTCTGATTCATTACGGATTTCCAGAAATAATTCAAAAAACACGCTATTCGGCATTGATCTATTGGGTGTCAATTCCAATCCTTGGAATGGCTTTGACCGTTATTTATAACATCAAAAAACGTGAAAAAAGAGGCTTCGAAACCCATATTGGACGGGCGCTTAAAATTATTTGGGGGGTATTTAATATCGCTTGGGTGCTAATCATCGTTATGTCTCTCGTAAAAAATCAAAACCCCGTACATTCTATTTTGTTTTTATTAGGCATAATGGTACTTATAACCGGCCTCCTAATTCGTTTCAAACCCTTTTCTATTGGGGGTTTGGCAGTCATTGCTTGCAGTATACTATTGATCTATAATCCGGGTGTAAATTCACTATTAATAAATGGGCTCGCTGCATTTTTAGGGCTTTTATTGCCTGGGCTCGCCCTCTCATACAGCAAACCAAATGTTTAGTCCTTTAGATAAATTATTGGTAAACCCCACACGGCTGATGATTGTGTCGGTATTGGCAAAAGTAGAAAACTGCGATTTTAATTATTTGAAGCAAATTACAGAAACCACCCAAGGAAACTTGAGTGTACAGCTCAAAAAATTAAAAGAAAGCGACTATATATCAATTGATAAACGCTTTGAAAACAACTACCCAAAAACGAGTTGTTCGATCACAAAAGCAGGGCTTAAGGCGTTTGACGATCATTTTACAAATTTGAAAAATTATCAAGACTTAAAGCTTTAGATATGTATGAATTTATAAGAGATCTCCATTTATACACCATCGCCCCCTGCCTTCCGCTAGGGTTTTATCTTATTGTGGTGTCTGGCAAGGGAGGCGTTTTGCATAAAAAAATTGGATATGTGTATATGGTTCTTATCTTTTTCTCGTCGATTGTTTCCTTGTTTTTGAAAGCCTATGTTGGTCCCACAGTTCTGAACCATTTTGGATGGATTCACCTGTTAAGCATCCTAACCATTTGGACCGTTCCTCGCAGTTTAATCGCTGTAAAAAAAGGAAATATTACGAGACATAAACGTTCCATGAAGCTACTGTATTGGACTGGCTTACTACTCGCTGGATTGTTTACACTTATGCCTGGGCGGTACCTACATGACATCATATTTAATTAGCCCTAGGTTTCTTATTTTAAAAAACACCGAAAGCGAATAATCGCTAAGTAATTATTCTTAAATTTGTGAAAATTGTTGTTTTGAGCAAAATTAAAAACCTAACCTTTTTTAATACAAAAAAAAGCGAACTGATCCTATATGTGATTATTGGGGTCTGTGCCGCTTTAAAAGGCCCCTTTTTGCATCGAGATAGTTATGCGTTTTTGGAGATGCCTTTGAACAGATCTCCTCTATATGTTTTATTTTTAAAACTATTTACGACTCTTTTTGGAGACAATTATATCTGGCCACTTATTTGCGTCCAGTTTTTAGCACTGGTCTTTGCGGTACATTATTTATTAAAAACCATTGCAAAACAATTTCATATTCATCCAGTAGAGGCACTCGTACTCCAATTTATATTATTATCCCCTAGCATCTATTTTAATTACACTTCAGGAGCTGTGCTTTCCGAAGCATTAAGTTATCCTTTGGTATTACTTGTGTTTGCCTTAGCATTTAATGCCTTTGCATCACTTAACCTTAGACCGCTACTAAAAAGTGTAATTCCCTTATATTTTCTCATTTTGACGAGAGGTCAATTTATTGTCTTTATTCCCGTATTCATAGCCCTAGGAATTTATATCAGCCATCAAAAAAGAAGTGCTACAAAGAAATGGTTGCCGCTTTTAGTATTAGTTCTATTGCCAATTTTTACAAATTACTCTGAACGTTTGTATAACAAAGTAATGTTTGGCAATTTTGAAAATAATACCATGAACTATGTGCATTTAATAACAACCGATTTTTACTTAAGCAAAGCCAGTACTGTCGAGATTTTTGATGACCCCGATGAAATAAAATATTTCAACATTGTACATGCCAGTTTAGAAAAAGCAGGACTGACATCACAAAACGTAAAAAACCGAAACGAATCTGCAATTGATGTTTTCAACAAAGAATTTTCGGAAATATGCAATCAACGAATTCATGAGCTTGGGCTTATTTATTTTCAAGAAAAAGGGTTAAATTACTTTGAACAAAACAGGGCTCTTAACGAACTCTGTAAAGGAATGTTTTTTAAACTGATTAAATTCAATTTTAGTGAGCGGATCCGTTTTTTTGCAAAAAACCTTAAAGTTTCTTATGGCTCTGCAAAACAGCTTCTTCTATTTATACTTTTAATGGTTTACGCTTTAATTATGGTTTATAAAACCAAGACTGCTATTTTTAAATTTATTTTATTAGGAGCCGTTCTCATGTTAGCAAACAACGTCTTAATCGCCTTTATCATTCACGCTATAAAAAGATATACATTTTATTTTGACTGGATTTTATTTGCAACTGTGATAGTAGTCTTTAATGAACTCTCAAAAAAAATTCGTCATGAAAATTGAATTATCAATAGTAATGCCCTGTTTAAATGAAATTGAAACTATTGAGCTTTGTATTTCAAAAGCACAACAATTTATGCAAACCCATAACATTACTGGAGAAGTCATTATTGGCGATAACGGAAGTACTGATGGATCTATTGAAAAAAACTATCCCTTGGTGCAGTTGTTGTTAATGTCAAAGAAAAAGGATACGGAAATGCGTCAAGAGGTGCTATCGAAGCTGCAAAGGGAAAATACATCATTACCGCAGACACCGATGACAGTCATGATTTGTTGAATTTGGAACCCTTTGTGAGCAAATTAAATGAAGGCTATGAGCTCGTCATGGGAAATCGATTTAAAGGCGAGCAAAAGAAAGATGCAATGCCTTTTTTACATAAATATATTGGAAACCCCGTACTAACATTTACTGGTAATTTGTTTTTTAGGACATCCATCGGCGATTTTCATTGTGGATTAAGAGGTTTTACCAAAACTGCTTATGAAAAAATGGATTTAAACAGTCAAGGGATGGAATTTGCATCAGAAATTGTTGTAAAAGCCTCCATGTTAAAGCTTAAAATTACTGAAGTTCCTACAACAGTTTTTGCTGCAGGGCGCACAAGAAAACCGCACTTAAGAACCTTTCCTGACGGGTGGAGACATCTTCGTTTCTTACTACTCTACAGTCCAAAATGGCTATTTCTTATCCCAGGAGTTTTACTTTTTTTTTCAGGAATCGTAGGGCTACTTCTTCTTTTGAATTCTAGTTCAAGGATTGAATATATTCGTGAATCAACCATAATTTTGGGAGTGATCTTATTTAGTTTTCAGTTTATTGTTTTTTACGGTCTCACTAAGATTTTCGCAGTAAACCATGGACTCATTCCAAAAGGCGTTAATTATTCTATACTTTTTCAATACTTTAATTTAGAAAGAGGACTAATTCTTGGTGGCGTTTTGACACTTTTTGGAAGTGTTTTATTATACTATGGATTTGTATCCGACCTAAAAATAGAATCTACACTGCTGTTTATATTTCCTGCAATTATTGCGATTGCTTTAGGAATACAGGTCATTTTATTCAGTTTCTTTTTTAGTATTTTAGGACTTGTTGAAAAAAAATAAACAGCGATTTATTCTTAGGATTTATTAAGGTTTACTTAAAAGGTTTTAGCCCTTGAATATTTATTATTAAATTCGCCTCGAACTTCAATTTTACACCATGGCGGATTTTAATTTCAAAAAATGGAACCTCACCTTAGGATGGCTTGCATTTTTAATAGCATTCATCTCCTACAGCCTCACCGTCGAACCCACGGTAAGTTTTTGGGATGCTGGCGAATATATTTTAACGTCTTCCAAACTACAAGTTGGACACCCGCCTGGAGCACCCTTTTTCCAAATGATGGGGGCCTTCTTTTCAATTTTTGCTAGTGAACCTAGCCAAATAGGATTGATGATTAATATGATGAGTGCGACCGCTAGTGCCTTCACTATTTTGTTTATGTTTTGGTCCATTGTATTGTTGATCAAACAAGTTACTAAATCAGAAACTGAACCTTCTAAAAATCAAAATAGCGCTATTCTGGGTGCCGCTTTTGTAGGAAGTTTATCCTTCGCATTTACCGATTCGTTTTGGTTTAATGCCGTTGAAACCGAAGTGTATGCCATGGCAACGCTCATTTTAGCCATCATGTTTTATTTGGGCTTGCGATGGGAAAAAGATATGTTTACGCCTAGAGGTAATAAATGGCTTATCCTTATTTCATTTGTCGTCGGACTATCGTTTGGCGTGCACTTTATGGGCCTATTGACCATCCCTGCGATTAGCCTGATTTATTTTTTCAAAAATTATAAAACAGTTACTGTCAAGAATTTTATTCTTGCCAATGTAGCTGGTATCGCTATTTTATTATTTGTTTTTAAACTTCTCGCCCCTAACATTCTAAGATACTTTAGTGTCTTAGAAATCTTTTTTGTGAATACTGTTGGATTACCGTTTAATTCAGGTTCTATTATCGCGTTAATCTTATTAGTAGGATTCATTTACTGGGGACTAAATTACACTCGAAAAAAAGGATATGTCCGCCTCAACACAGGGCTCTTATGCATCACATTTGTAGTCGTTGGGTTTTCGTCATGGGTGATGCTTCCTATTCGTGCAAACGCCAATGTGACGGTGAATGAAAACAACCCTTCTAGTGCCCGAGAACTTCTCGCCTATTATAACTTAGAACAGTATCCAAAAACACATTTGTTTTACGGTCCTCAGTTTACAGATCAGTATGTAGGCTTAGACGAAAATGAACCCTATATCGACGATAAGCCAAAATATGAGAAAGACGAAATCGCCGGAAAATATGTGATTGTCAACGACTATAAAAATGGTTTACAAAACTACAACTCAGAACACGCGTCTTTTTTGCCAAGAATGTGGAGTGCTGAACATGCGGAAAATTATATGATTTATGCTGGGTTTTTAGAGTTTTCAATAAAGCCAGAATATAAAATGCAAAACGACTTGCGTTCTTTAGTGGGCAATTTCAAGGATTCTGTTACCAAAGGAGAAGTCGATTATGAAGATTATAATGACTTCCTAAAAAAATACGGACGATATATCGACATTCAAAAGCCGTCGTTGCTTAAGAACATATATTACCTCTTTGACTATCAGATTGGCTATATGTATTGGCGATATTTTATGTGGAATTTCACGGGACGTCAAGATGATGTTCAGGGCCGATTTGACCTACATGGCAATTGGATCAGTGGAATCAATGCTGTGGACTCCTATATTTTAGACGTTTCTCAAGACAACCTTCCAAGTGATGTTTTAAATAACCGCGCTCGAAATACCTACTATTTTCTGCCGCTTTTGTTGGGTTTAATCGGTTTATTTTTTCTTTTTAATAGAGATAAAAAACTCTTTTGGACCATGCTAGTGTTTTTCTTATTCACAGGGATTGCCATACAAGTATATACCAATGTGCGACCATTTGAACCTCGCGAACGCGATTATTCAGTAGTGGGATCATTTTATGTATTTGCACTATGGATTGGATTTGGCGTTTTTGCGATTTATGAAAAATTAAGTGCGTACTCAAAAACAAGTGTCTTGGCACCATTAGTAAGCTTGGTCTGTTTGATTGCTGTCCCTGGGATTTTGATAAGTCAAAACTGGGATGATCACGACCGCTCAAAAAGAAAAACAGCCAATGCGATGGCCTTACAATACTTAGAATCTTGTGATCCAAATGCCATTATTTTCACCATTGGTGACAACGATACATTTCCGCTTTGGTATGCCCAAGAAATTGAAGGCATTCGACGCGATGTGCGGGTCGTATGTACGAGTTTACTAAGTGTAGATTGGTACATCGATCAAATGAAACGAAAAGCATATAACAGTGATCCAATTCCGTCAAAACTGACACATGACCAGTACAAATGGGGAACACGTGATTACATCATCAAAGAAGTTGTTACTAAAGACACCTTGCGTATTGATCAGTTTTTAGATTTTATTACGAGTGACGACCCACGTACTAAATACAAACACATTCTTGAGCAACAAGGATATGACACAAGCGGACAACGCAGGCAAGATTTGAGTGCTAATTATCTGCCTACAGAACACGTTCGAATTCCTGTTGACAAAGCTTCCGTGTTAAGAAACGGGATTGTAAAAGCCAAAGACTCTGCTCTGATTGTGCCTTATATTGACATTAAAATCAAAGGGGCTGCGCTTTATAAAAACCGTTTATTGATGTTGGATATTATTGCCCATAATAACTGGGAACGTCCCATCTATTTTACGGGTGGCGCATTTGGTGATGAAGATTACATTTGGATGAAAGACTATTTGCAACTTGATGGGTTGGTGTACAAGTTAGTTCCAATCAAAACAGCGGTTGCCAAAAACAATCCCTTTGACATGGGCCGTATTGATGCGGATAAAATGTACGAGATGGTCACCAATTGGGACTGGGGAAATAATGGCGATCCAACAATGTATCATGATGTAGAAACCCGAAAAAATAGTGTCACCTATCGTGGAAATTTAGCCCGACTTATTGAAACTTTAATTCAAGATGGCGACTTAGAAAAAGCAGAAGAAATTGCAGATTTGGCTATGAAAAAAATGCCTGTAAACCTCTTTGGGTTTTACACGCTTCTAGAACCCTACATTGGTGCTTATTATGAATTAGAAGCTACCGAAAAAGCGCGTGAGCTATACACGGAAGTGAGTAGTAAATACCAGGAAAGTTTAAGTTATTATAGCACCCTTTCGGAATATAATCAATCTACATACATTCAAAACATTTACAACGACATTGAGCGCTACAGGAGCTTAGTAGATGTTACTGCTATATATGAAACAGAAGATTTTATTAAAACAGAAATGGAGAAATTTAATACTTATCTAAGACTGTTTACAGGTGAGCCAAAAGAGGACCAACCAGATGATGAGATCATTGATGACCTGCTCTAATAGTTATACATATTCCTGGATACGACCAATAATCGAATTGGCGTCCAACGCCCCACTCTGGCGCCATTTCATGTCCCCTGATTTGTAAATAATAAGCGTTGGCAATCCTTTTATTCGAAGGGCTTCAGCAAGGTCTTTATTCTTTTCAATATCAATTTTTATGATCCGTGCCTTGTCACCCAATGCAGCAGCAACATGTCTTAGTACATCATGCATGGCTTCCGACTCATCACTCCACTCGGTGAAAAACTCAAACAATACGGGAATTTCAACGTCTATTAACTCTCCAAATTTTGACATATCATGGTGTTTTATGTATCAAACTTCAATGATAATTATGCTTCTTTACACTATTATGTTCTATAAAAGTAAGCATTATTTTGAGGTAAATATAACATTTTCTGAGATTTAAGTGTTATTAATCCGTTTTTTTAGCGTTATGACGGAAATTTCAGGCCATATACCAACCCGTCCAGGGAAGGCTAAAAAACCAAATCCACGGTTCACATTTATGTACTGCCCTGCCTTTTCGTAGATGCCTGCCCAGTATTTATAACGCCATTTGATGGGGCTCCATTTGATGATTCCTGGAATTTCAATACCAAACTGCATGCCATGCGTGTGGCCACTTAGTGTAAGATGGTAATGGTTTGGATCTTTAACTACTTCATATTGCCAATGCGACGGGTCATGACTTAACAGTATTTTAAAATCATTAGAGTCAACTTTGGAACTTGCCAATGCTAAATCACCTTTTTGTTTAAATCCTTTCCCCCAATTTTCTACGCCTATTATTGCCAAACGCTCGCCTTCTTTTTCAATAAATCGACTTTCATTCCTTAACAAATCAAACCCCATCTCTTTTTGAATGTCCAGTAATTCTTGAAAATTTTCTGCCTTCGCTTGATCCGAAGGCCAACGCGTATAATCCCCATAATCATGGTTTCCTAATATAGAAAATACTCCATCAGAGGCTTTTAATTTTGAAAAAGTCGATTGCCAAGGACGCATTTCTTTGGACTCACTATTCACTAAATCTCCAGTAAACATAATGACATCCGAAGCCTGATCATTTACAAGGTCAACTGCATATTTGATTTTTTCTTTATTGTCAAAACTCCCACTATGAATATCACTTATTTGGGAAATTTGATAGCCATCAAAAGCTGTTGGTAAATCGTCAAAATAAAGTGTGTATTTTAAAACTTTGAAGTTATATTTTCCCTTTGTAATGCCATAAAGAATCGAAATAAATGGAATGGCCGCAATTCCCATAGCCAGCTGCCCTATGAATTTTCTTCTGGAGCTGAATAGCGTCGAGCTTTCTTCAGATTCAGATACAAAATAATTCACTGCAGCTTCAAATAAACGAAACACATCTTCGCCAAACATAAAAACGACTAGTACTATCTTGGGCACATAAACCAATACAAACAGTGAAAATGCTAAATAAAACCCAGAATTATCTCCGGAGCCTCTTTCAAATGTCATACCCTGATAGACTAAATACCCAAAGACCGCTAATGAAATTACAACATAGCCATAGGTAACCCAAGGGTTTCTAACCACACTTCTAAAACTTTGAAGCGCATAAAAATCTAACGCTAACACAAGAATCAAAAAAATTATTAATCGTATCATATCAAAACAAGGTTAATTGCAAAAATAGAACAAAAGCTAATGATAATTGAGTTAATATTTTTATTTAACGATACTTTTAGAGTTGTATTTTTTTAGTATATTTCTAGTCTTAAAAAAGCGTTCGCTATAAGGTTTAACCAAATGATTTAAAATCATAACAATTCTCTAGCACTCATGAGTACAAAAAACAACAATTCTGCCTTAACAACATTAGTAACTGTATTCTTTTTTTGGGGATTCATTGCTGCTTCAAATGGGGTTTTTATCCCGTTTTGCAAAACCTATTTCAGTATTGACCAATTTCAATCACAACTCGTTGATTTTGCCTTTTATGGTGCGTATTATTTTGGTGCACTCTTACTTTTTGTCATGTCGAGTACCATCAAAAAAGATATTCTAAATAGCTGGGGGTATAAAAACGGCATTGTGTATGGCTTATTGATTTCGGCACTTGGTGCCTTATTGATGTATCCTTTTGTCAATGGGGCACAGCAAGGTGATAGTGCTGTATTTTATTTGGTGTTATTAGCTTTATTTATTGTTGGTCTTGGGTTTTCATTACAACAAACTGCCGCTAACCCATTTGCGATTGCGTTGGGGGACCCAGAAACAGGCTCGCAACGGCTCAATCTCGCTGGAGGTGTAAATTCTTTTGGAGCCACAATAGGACCTATTGTTATTGCCTTAATCATTTTTGGATCTACGCCATTATCTGGCGATGAACTGAATCAAATGATTTTAAATAATGAAATAAAATTAACAACAATACAGTTTCTTTATATAGGGGTCGGCGCTTTATTTTTGGCCGCTGCAGCCTTGTTTCATTTTTCTAAAAAATTACCAAATACCAAAACAGAGGAAGTTTTTGAGCCTGCTTACAAAGCAAAAAATATATTAATTGCTTTAACTGTTATTATAATTGTGTGTTTTGGATTAATTTTTAACACCTATACAACGGGTGAGGTTGCCACCGAAGCTATTGAAAACAAACGCCTTTATTTACTTCTGATCGCGTTATTTGCGGTAATTGCGAGTGTATGTTTTGCAAATATGCGTGCAGCAAAATCTCCTGAAGGCTGGGGTGCTATGAAATATCCCCAATTGGTTTTAGGGATGCTTGCAATTTTTACCTATGTAGGTGTAGAGGTTACGATTCAAAGTAATCTTGGTGAACTCTTAAAATCTGTTGCTGATAAACTTAACAACCTAAATCCATTAGGCTTAAACGTTATGAATGATGCAGAAATTGCACCGTTTATTTCGCTCTATTGGGGTGGTATGATGATTGGCCGTTGGGTTGGTGCTATTACGGTTTTCAATCCGAGTAAAGGGCTTAAAAAATGGTTGCTTATTTTGGTGCCTTATGTCGCTTTTGGGATTATACTTCTGGTTAATTTTGGTAAATATTCTCCAACAGAAATTTTATTATTTAGTATTTGTGTTGCCATTCAGGTTGGTGGATTTTTTCTCGCAAAAGACAACCCGACCAAAACCCTAAAAATCTTTAGTGCCTTAGGCGTTATTGGAGTTGTTATCGGCATTTTTGCTTCAGGACAATTGGCATTATATGCATTGCTTTCAGGAGGCTTATTTTGCTCTATCATGTGGCCGTGTATTTTTACATTAAGCATTTCTGGATTGGGAAAGTATACTTCTCAAGGCTCTGCATTCTTAATTATGATGATCTTAGGCGGCGCTATTATTCCGCCGCTACAAGGGAAACTTGCAGACATTTTTAGCATTCAATCGTCATATTGGATTGCAGTAGCTTGTTTTGTTTATCTCCTATTCTATGCCTTCAAAACAAAAAGTGTTCTCGAAAAACAGGGAATTACTCAAAATGATTAATTAACAAAAAGACAATAAATATAACCTACTAATGGCTCAACAAAAACGCTTATTTCTTCTCGATGCTTATGCTCTCATTTTTAGAGGCTATTATGCGTTTATCAAAAACCCACGGATTAATTCTAAAGGATTGGATACTTCTGCTATTCTTGGGTTTACCAACTCATTATTAGATGTCATAAAAAGAGAACGTCCAGACCACTTGGCGGTTTGTTTTGACAAAGGCGGCAGTAAAGACCGCGTTGAAATTTTTAAGGAGTACAAAGCCAATCGAGATGCAACGCCTGAAGGCATTAAAGTTGCCGTGCCTTATATCTATGAGATTTTAAAGGCAATGAATATTCCGGCAGTCGTTAAAGAAGGCTTTGAAGCGGATGACATCATTGGAACCCTTGCTAAAAAAGCCGAAAAAGAAGGTTATAAAACCTTTATGGTCACACCTGATAAAGATTTTGCTCAGCTCGTAAGCGAGAATATTTTCATGTACCGTCCAATGTTTGGAGGCGGTTATGAAACTTGGGGTGTAGAAGAAATCAAAGTAAAATTTGAAATTGAAGACCCCCTTCAAGTCATTGATTTTTTAGGGATGAAAGGCGATGCTTCTGATAATATTCCAGGCCTTCCTGGTGTTGGTGATAAAACAGCCAAAAAACTGCTTGCTCAATATGGAAGTATGGAGAATCTATTGGCAAACACCCACGAGTTGAAAGGGAAGATGAAAGAAAAAATAGAAGCGAATGCCGAACTTGGACTCCTTTCTAAAAAACTAGCGACTATTCTGTTGGATGTTCCAGTAGAATTTGACGCCAAAAGTTTTGAACTCACTGCGCCGGATACCGAAAAAGTAAGCGCCATTTTTCAAGACTTAGAATTCAGACGATTGATCGATAATTTTAATAAAACATTTGCTGTTAATCCGCCTGAAAGCACCCCTCCAACTCCAGAGGATTCTACTCAAAAACCTGCAGCTAAACCTGCAACTGAAGCAGGAGCTGGACAATTTTCATTGTTTGGTGGAGACGAACCTTCAGCGCCAATTGCGACACAAAACTACGGCAGAGAGTCCGCAACATCGGTGTCTCACTTTTATCAAAATGTGACGGGTGATTTAGGACTGAAACTCTTTATCAAACAACTCATGAATCAATCGTCAGTGTGTTTTGACACTGAAACAACAGGACTTAATCCACTCACTGCTGAGCTCGTTGGCATTGCCTTTTCATGGGAAGCACATAAAGGATTTTACATTCCATTTCCAGAAGCTTTTGAGGAAGCGCAAGAATTGATTGAGTTATTTCGACCGTTTTTTGAAGCCACTCACATTGAGAAAATTGGGCAAAATCTAAAATATGATTTAAAAGTATTACATAAATATAAAATTGACGTCAAAGGGCCGTTGTTTGACACCATGATTGCGCATTATTTAATCAATGCCGATATGCGTCATAATATGGAAGTTCTTGCAGAAACCTATTTAAATTACGCGCCAATTCCGATTACGGATCTTATTGGAAAAAAAGGAAAGAATCAGCTTTCCATGCGCGATGTATCGCTTGAAAAACTAACGGAGTATGCAGTTGAAGATGCCGATATTACCTATCAATTGGCAAGTCATTTCAAAAAAGAATTGACCGATGCAGAGACTCTAAAGTTATTTAATGAGATCGAAATTCCCTTGGTAAAAGTATTAGCGTCGATGGAATTGGAAGGCATCAAACTCGATACTGAATTTTTAGACTCGCTTTCAGCCGATTTAACTACGGATATTGCGACTCTAGAATCCAAAATATATGAGGCTGCTGGGGAACAGTTTAATATCGCGTCGCCAAAGCAATTAGGAATCATTCTTTTTGAGAACTTAAAACTGGTTGATAAACCTAAGAAAACCAAAACTGGGCAGTATAGTACCGCAGAAGATGTGTTGTCCTATTTGGCAAAAGACCACGAAATTATTCAAAATGTATTGGACTACAGAGGTCTCGCCAAACTAAAAAGCACTTATGTAGATGCGCTTCCAGAACAAGTCTTAGAACGTACGGGGCACATTCATACCGAGTACATGCAAACGGTGGCGTCTACAGGACGCTTAAGCAGTACGAATCCAAATCTACAAAACATTCCGATCCGAACGGAACGCGGTCGCCAAGTGCGAAAAGCGTTTGTTCCACGGAATAAGGAGTATATCCTTTTAGCCGCCGATTATTCTCAAATTGAGCTGCGTGTGATTGCGGCGATGAGCGAAGAAGAAACCATGATTGAAGCCTTTAAAAACGGTGAAGATATTCATGCCTCCACTGCGGCGAAAGTGTTTCATGTGCCTTTAGCAGAAGTGACTAGAGAACAACGTGGCAATGCGAAAACAGTCAACTTTGGGATTATTTACGGGGTGTCTGCTTTTGGACTGAGCAACCAAACTGATTTAAGCAGAACCGAGGCCAAAGAATTGATTGAAACTTATTATGAAACCTATCCAAAACTTCGTAAATATATGAGTTCACAGGTCGATTTTGCCAGAGACCACGGCTATGTGACAACCGTCTCCAACCGACGACGTTACCTCAAAGATATCAACTCTCGAAATGCCATTGTTCGCGGTGCTGCCGAACGAAATGCGGTGAATGCACCCATCCAAGGCAGTGCAGCAGATGTCATTAAAATTGCGATGATTAACATCCATAACAAACTCGAAGAAGGGGGCTTTAAAACCAAAATGCTTCTACAAGTACATGATGAATTGGTTTTTGATGTTTACAAGCCTGAGCTAGATGCCATGAAAACCTTAATCCAAAACGAAATGGAGAACGCCTATTCCTTAAGTGTTCCCTTAGATGTTGAAATGGATATGGGTCTCAATTGGCTAGAAGCCCATTAACTTTACAGCTCTAGTGCCTTTTTAACGTCTTCATTCATTAAGAATTCTTGTGGGTTTTCGAGCGCTTCCTTCACAGCCACTAAGAACCCTACAGATTCTCTACCATCAATAATCCTGTGGTCATAAGATAAGGCGACGTACATAATCGGACGAATTTCTACCTTACCAGCAATCGCTACGGGGCGTTCTACAATATTGTGCATTCCAAGAATCGCACTTTGAGGGGGGTTGATAATCGGAGTTGAAAGCATGCTTCCAAACACACCCCCATTAGAAATGGTAAAGGTTCCACCAGTCATTTCATCCACAGTAATTTGTCCGTCACGGGCACGAATGGCCAAACGTTTCACCTCAGCTTCTACCCCTCTAAATGATAACTCTTCTGCATTTCTGATCACAGGAACCATGAGTCCTTTAGGCCCTGAAACGGCGATGCTAATATCACAAAAATCATAGGAAATCATTTCTTTGCCATCGATCATAGAATTAACCGAAGGGAATAATTTTAAGGCACGTACTACGGCAAGGGTAAAGAAACTCATAAACCCAAGTCCTACATCGTGCTTTTCTTTAAAGGTTTCTTTGTATTGTTTTCTCAATGCGAAAATTGGAGACATGTCAACTTCGTTGAAGGTCGTTAACATGGCGGTTTCGTTTTTGGCAGTCACCAAACGTTCCGCTACTTTTCGGCGTAACATAGAGAGTTTGGAACGTGACACACCACGTCCTTCTACGTTTACTGGTTGGCCCATTGCTGGAACGGCCTTGACAGCGTCTTCTTTTGTGATGCGACCATCTTTTCCAGTGCCTGTTATTGCAGTGGCTTCGATGCCTTTTTCAGATAATATTTTTTTTGCTGCTGGGCTTGCAGATCCCGTAGCATAGGTTGTATTTAATGGTGTTTCAGCTTTTGGTGTTGCCGCCACTTCTGGGGTTGATGCAGCCGCTTTAGGCGCATCTCCACCTTTTGGTTTTGCAGCACTAGTGTCAATCAAACACACCACAGCACCCACCTCAACAGCATCGCCGACTTCCGCTTTAAACGTTACCGTTCCACTGGCTTCTGCGGGCAACTCTAAAGTTGCTTTATCACTATCAACCTCAGCAATAGCTTGGTCTTTTTCTACATAGTCTCCTTCTTGAACTAACCATTCTGCAATTTCAACTTCTGTGATGGATTCGCCTGGTGAAGGCACTTTCATTTCTAAAATCATTGTGTGTTTATTTTAGTTTTTTTCTTTGATTGTCTTTTGTTTTATCAAAAACAAAATCGATAACTTCTTTGTGTCGTCTTTTGGAGCGCGTAGAACTTCCTGCAGCAGGTGCACTATAGCTTCGTCTCGACGCTACGCGCCAATTCTTAGCGTCATCTATATGCATTAACATGTGTGCATAAGCCCCCATATTTCTTGGTTCTTCTTGTGCCCAAACAATGTCGTCTGCATTTTTATATTTTGAAATCAATGCCTCTATTTCATCCTCTGGAAGTGGAAACAATTGCTCAATTCGAACTAAAGCAATATCGGTTCTGCCTAAGTTTTCTTGGGCTTCTCGTAAATCATAATAGAATTTCCCGGTCACAAATACGAGTGTTTTAACGTTTTCCGCCTTGGCTGATGCATCGTC